>Ga0325400_1005168_pt1 | contig 12236 bp, 3 predicted proteins | sample PopdelMetagenome_2_FD_205662 | JGI IMG/M metagenome (GOLD analysis project Ga0325400, IMG submission 205662) | Populus deltoides microbial communities from Bellville, Georgia, United States - Xylem-PdKOR-R1 | ecosystem: Host-associated > Plants > Phyllosphere > Stem > Wood/Secondary xylem...
GAAATTTCTTGCAAATCCAAAGATTGGGGCAAATGATGGAGCACATTGTTTTTTTATATAAAAAGAGTGATGTCTCTTACATGGAAGGCATCAACAATCTAGTCGTTTGGGTGTGATCCAAACAACTAGAAATTATGATCATTTGGCTCCGAACAGATAGGATTCAGGTATATTGAAGCCCCGAGCTGTCCAATATTATCTTGCACATATCTTTAGACATTTTTTTTTATTTCCTCAAGAGTTGCACACACAAACTTTCCACATATACAACTTTTTCTATACACACCAACGTTTTCTATGTAGAGAAGACACCCTTTTCTATACTAGTTAAACTTCTCATCACCAATATCTCCTTTAATGACCATAGCATAACAAACATTAACTTACCACTAACATCTCCACCAACAGAAGGCATGTCAAAACACCTGATGACCTAATTTTTCATAAAACTATTTTTTTAAATGACTATATGTATAAATACCTCCAATTACCAAGTAAGATAGGAGAAGACATAAGCTCTAGGTAAAGCTATATGAAGTTTAGGTTCGAAGTCTTAGACTCCACACACATTCATTAAAAACCTAGCCTTGTTATCTTATACATGACAATTAATCTCCTAACTATTCCTAAAACCATTATCAATCATCCAACAACTCCATGAACCATCAATAATCATTCAACAACTTTTAGAACCACAAACAACCATCCAACAATTCAATGAATCACCAACCACCATTTAACAACTCATAGAAGCACAAACAACCACTCAATAATTCCTAGAACATATAATTTCACTTACATTCCCCTAATATTTTTTATTTATCTATTGTAAATTGTTTTCTTCTCTTACATTTACTAACTTAAGTGTTATAGTGTTCTTTGTACATACAGGGGATTGGTTTTTGAAGAACAACCTAAGCCAAGACAAAGGTCTACGTTCAAGCCTACCACTCCATCAACTAGGATGTAGCTATGAAAAACCCAATTTCTATTAAAGTTTTTTACATGGTCGAAAAACTCAATTTCTATCTAAAGTTTTTTTTAACAACTTTATCAGTTTACACATTGAAATAGTTTAACATTTGATGTAACCTCGTGGATATAAAGATCTAGAAACCCATAAGCAAGATTCACACAATCCTAGAACATAAAAAATTAGATTTGAGATAAAACATTGACCTAAAGATAACCTTGTATTAGAGAACCTAAGGCATTGAAATGGACTTAGATGCCCTGATTATAAAGAATCGGGAACTCGAGGTAAAGGAAGACAAAGTCAGTTATATTTTAATAGTTCGATTGTTCTTCGTTTAAACAAAGAGAAAAACGTGTTGCTCTAAGCAAAACACCAATTTTATTCAATAATCAATGGCTGCTAAAATTTGACATTAATAAATAACTTAAATGAACTCAACAAACAACTCTGATAACCCTGATGGATTATAGACTAAAAACCCAAAACAAAACTCAACTAAAACTAAAGCCTAGCATATATAATAAACCCTAAACAATGACTAATTAACCTAAAACTTGTGGGTTTATATGGATCCAATTACAATTAAAACCAAAATAAATTAAATAAACCCCAAAACTATTAAAACAATAAAAACAAACAAGTTTGACCCTTATACCGAGTTGTCGTACATATAAAAATAAAATAACATAAGTTAGTATAATTCCCTAGCTTAATAAGTTTTATTTATGAAATTATTATTTATGAAATTATATACTAGAGAGGCTAAGAAAATAATTGTTGACTTTTAGGAATCTCTTGCTATTGCTACTCTTTTATTTCCTTCCTTAGCTAGGATAATTTAATTATAGCTTTAAATATTCTCCAAATAATAAAGGTTGTTGCCCCTATTAGTCCTACTAGAAAACTTCTCAAAATAAATTGGTGAATATCCTTGTCAGATTACAAAAAAGATTTTTTTTCAAATAAAAAACAAGTCTAAAGACAACAAATAACAAAACTCGCATAAAATCTTTTAACTCGTATCACGATGTATTTCTAAATTTTGATTGATCTAAAATTTTAACCTAATATAAAACAATACTTCAGAAAAGTTCTAGTAAAATTTTAACATAATTCAACAATCTAATTGAAAGTATTCAATTATGCTTGTTAACATAAAATAAAATAGTAAAAAACATTACATCAAAATCTTAATTTCAACTTTAACTTAAAATTGATTAAAGGATTTCCGAAAACTCCCTGTAAACACAAGATCAAAAAGAACACACCTACAAGCACACCAACAAAAAGACTTAACAGGCATACAAAATCCAAAAATCAAGGTAATACCCTAGAATTAGGTGTTTGTTTGTTGTTCGGAAAAAAAAAAAAACCATAATTGAGTGGCGACACGGAAGTGATATTTACATGTTTAACCACACTTCCAATCACTTTTATTTCTTATTTTAGTGTCAAAACTTGCGAACAATATGAATGTGGTTAAACCTTTTAGATTGTAAATGTCGCCTCCCCCAGCAGCGGGTGCAGCACATGGACTCAGCATGCACCAATTTCCTGCTTTTTGGAAGTTAGAAATTCAACATAAGAAACAAAAACATCTGTAGCAATCTGGGCCAATGCCATGGGCACCACCTTGCCGCCGCCTATGAATTGTTATCCAGTAATGCTGTGTAACAGAATAAACTACATTTCAATCCAATATTTGACAAGGGTGTGAAAGCTTGGATCTCGAGAGGGCCCTTCCATTTCCCAATGACAGAAAAATCCAACGTCATTCTCGTCCATCGTACTCAAAAAGTCATAATCCATCACATAATTAAACAGCAACTTCGCAACAAAAAGTCATAATCCATCACAAAATTAAACAAAAGCAAGCAATGACAGGAAAATTTATTGCATTATATGAGTTACTTTCATTCATTGATCCTGAATCATCTGCAGTATTTTGATGCTAACAATTACAGGAATGGAAGGTGAAAGCCAAAGCCACATCTGCCCTCTGCACATTACAGGGAAGGTAATAAAAAGAACTCTGGATGATAAAGAGTCAAATAAAGAAAAACAGCCACGCATTAAAACAACATAGAGGCCCGAATTCCCTCCACTTCTGTTATCAACCTGCTCACAAAATCAGTCACCTGCAAGAAGGAAAAGAGCTTATTTATCCTACTGTTACTTGTGAATATATCTTAATTCCGATGCATGGAAACATCATGGATACAAGAATAAAAGAAAATCTGCAAGCATCATGGTAAGCAAGCACTTTCCATATTCAGTACAATGTGCATGTAGAATTGTAGACTAATCGTGAATTTCATTTCTATAACTAAACCAGCAAATTATTGATGAATTTCTCATTTGAGGCAGCTACTTCCTCCTAAAATGACAAAGAAATAACAAGAAGAAAGTGACCCTAACAGATAACTAAAGAATAGACAGATTTATCAAGTGAAAATAATATCATGCGGAATCAAATTCCTTAGTGAGAAAACAAAAAAACAAAAACAGGAGGAAGTGGCACCAGTAACACTATTAACTCTACTAGTTGACCTCTGATCAGAATTAAGAATCTTTGATTCTTGATTCTTTACACTGCTTTTACATAAAGTCCAAAATAACTAGAATCCTTTCTAACTCCACTTCACATCAACAAGCTCAAATTCAATCTATCTTATTTTAAACGATATGCTTAACCCAACCCCACCCACCCCATCTACCAGTATATCATACACTATCATTGAGGTTATTCTTTATTAAGTTCAATAACGTTGCAGAAACCCATGATCCCACTGAAAATTGCTACAGCAATTTCTCCTCATAATGAATTTAAAATCTCAACTATCAATTACCCTCAAGCTAGTTCATGCTAAACCAATTGATAAATAAAAACAGAAGGTCCACGAGTACAAATTCTCTGAAAACTCAATTTATTGGATCAATCAATATAACAAGCAGAGCACAACTTTAATGCCTAACTAAATTTTAAAGCACCAAAAGAAAAGGAGAGAAGAGATCCTGGTTGTGAGCAGGAAATTAAGCCATAAAAAAACATAACTCCATTATGTATAGTCTTATGGAACCTACTTTAACCACTGAATTGTAAATAATAATAATTAAATTTCTATGACTAATAAAATCTAGAAAAATTATACAAAATAAAAACTTCAAGCCAATTAAATATCAATCACCACCGTACGTTTTTTTTTCATCACCTATCACTAACTTTGTTTTCACATCATAAATAAGCAAACAAAGTTGAGCACATGAAATTGGCTTCTTGCAGGGCGTCCAATCAACTAAAATTTCCAAGTGATGAGATTTGGATGCCACAGGTGATGACTCCTATCCTATGGCAATGTGATCTTTGTCAAACAATCAACTGATATGCTAGCGCTTATCCAATAATTCTCAATCAAACTCCGCCTCAAATTAGATATGGTTATGCAGAAGTCAATTGCGCTGGCTACAATCTCAGGAGATTGTCTACATCTTCTGTCCATGCCTTACTTGAAGATTTGTGCTAGATTCTTTTCATGAGTCAATGGCCACACTGACTCCTAACCTAAACAAAATATAAGCGCTTATCCAATAATTCTCAATCAAACTCTGCCTCAAATTAGATATGGTTATGCAGAAGTCAACTGCGCTGGCTACAATCTCAGGAGATTGTCTACTTCTTCTGTCCATGCCTTACTTGAAGATTTGTGCTAGATTCTTTTCATGAGTCAATGGCCACACCACCACTCCTAACCTAAACAAAATATAATTACAGAAGCAATCCCTCGAAGGATTTTAGTGGTTCTCATTTTGCAACTCCCCATCCCAACAACCCCCCACTCCTTAAAAAAAAAACAAAAATAAATAAAAGAGAACATATATTAAAGGCCATATGAAGGTTCTATGCACGGGATAAGGAGGTGAATACACAAATCTTCCAACTATGATTCTAGCTCTTAACTCAAAAAAATGTTAAACAGAACTGTAATTCTAGCACTACATACAAAATAGTAAATAATCAATGAAATTTATAAACTTATGTTGACCAAAGTACCCAGTATATTGATGATGTAAATACTTCATCCTGCTTCTATCCACAAGGTCCAAATATCTATTTTCCTGCCTTGACCAAAGAGGTCACAGCTCCTTGCATTTATTCTGATAAGCTTCCAGCCTAAAAACAATGTAAAAATAAACAGTTGGCTATTCAACCACTAAGCATAAATACTCTAATTGAGTATCACCTTTCCTCTCTTTTGAATACCATTCCTTTCCCTCTTTTGCTTTAATAAGGCCATTATCACCTTCCATTTTTTGTACTTTTTCAAAGCCAGTGGCAACTCCTAGTAGATTAACTATAAGAAACTTGAAGCAAAAATAACTCCAGTCCTTGTTAAATTGATTTGGTGACCCACTTTAACATGTACAAAAGATTTAGTGGCCACAATGTCTTTGCAGTGTTCGAAACAGGTGGAAACTCTGCAACAACCACCAAAAATATTAGGCATATTGCCATGGTATAAAGTAGTTATTTGTCAATATCAGCTGCAACAACACTCCTTGGTTTGCACAAGATCCATGCCTGTTTCTTGCAAAATCCAAAAACTCAAACTTCATCTCTTGTTCTAAGAGAATTTTATGATGCAGATGACATAAGAAGCTAGATTATTGTATCTTGTTATGATTTCCATATTTTGGAAAATCTGGAAAGTTTTCTAGTCCTAGCTTTTATTTCCTATTTAGTATTTTATTAGTGCTAAAGTATTTAGCTTTATTATGTTTTTTATGGACTATTAGTATTTTCTTATATAGGAATGCAAGTCCTTCGTAGACTATTAGAAACTCTATATAGAGGTATGTAATGCATTACTTTCAAGAATCAGTTTATGAATAAAATTCAACGACTTTGCTTTTAATTGCTAGAATCTTCTCTTAGGTGTGATTCCTAAGAACCTTAGGTATTAAGCTTAGGCTTTCTGTCCCCTAGGTATGACTCCAGACCAGTGTGGCTCTGGTAGTTTTTACAATTACCCCCAGCCCTTACCATCACTACCTTCATACAAATCAATCTTAAAGCCATTAACCGTCAAAACACAACCTATTACCCCTTAAAACACTGTTCACGTCAATGTTCACAGCACTAAACAGCCAGAAACAGTCTCTGGAACTCAGATTAAGAACAGCGCCCAAAGCTGTCCAGCATCATTACCAGTGCAAACATTCAAGAAGTCACAAAATCAACAGCTCAACCAAGCCACCATCATCTAAAACCAGTGGATATATTATCAAATCCTTATTCGTCACAATGGGATTAACACATACATTTCAATTATCCTTTTTTAATAGATAATGCGTAGATCACTTCCCATTCAAACAAGATCACCTATCCTTTTTTAATATATTTCCTTACTCCCATCTTAAAAACATTCCACCCTTCCTTTTGAAGCACACCTGTGTGATCTATGTCCACTGCATCCTTGTTAACAAAAATTAAATCTCCGCAAAACCATTCTACTTCACCATAAACATGACATTAATCTGTTAAGCATTTTGAGCAATCAGATCTTATTCGATCAAAATTCATCAAGATCCAAACAACCAGACGAAGTTAGAAATCCTGCCACATGCAGTAAAATAAAAACCCCACATGGTAAAGCCAGCAAAATATAGATGTTTTATCGCTAAGCTCATTACAAATAGTAATCTAGTTAAAAATAAACAGCAAGCCTAAGCAAGATATTATGTTAAATTATGATAAAATTCAGAAAAATATAGATGTTTTATCACTAAGCTCATTACAAATAATAATCTAGTTAAAAATAAACAGCAGGCCTAAGTAAGATATTATGTTAAATTATGGTAAAACTCAAGACAGTAGTTTAGCTTGTCAGATACCCTCAGCAACACAATGCATGCCTCTCCTCTCTGTGAAAACCTAGACAACCGTAACTGATTTTCCCTTCATTTCCAACAAGAGATAACTTTCAGCATATAAATGGCCTGTCCCCCCAAGACTATATAGAGAAGAAGCAATCCATTTTTCTTTCCTAATAAAACACCCTGCCTGTATCTCAGACCTTACATTCCCACATTATGTGTCTCTTTGATTTCCCTTCAAAATTCTCCACCGGCCAAAGTTGGTCTATTCATTGATAATCAATTCCTATTATCAGGTTAGCCAAACTACTTCAGAACCAGCTTACCACGACTTAATATCATCAAGGACCTGTGAACCACTATAACAGGGAAAAATATCAAAGAAAATTAGCATTGTATTACCTCATGCTTCATGCCATCTTATATTTCGAAAAGCCAGATAATCACCCCAAAACCTGATTCGATTGATCATTGACCTTTACTACATACCCACATATAAAACGATCCACTTAACAGAAAACACAATAATCTATCAGACCTTGAAGAAATTAATATGAAGGTCAAATAAAAGCAGACAAAATAGGCCCACAATTTTCCAAAAAAAATTAGCCCTAATTATGACTTGAAAGTAGAAACCCCACTGTACAAACTGAAACAAATAATCACTTTTCACAAAAAAAAAACTCAAAGATAGTACACATTAAAGAGAAAAAAAAAGAAGAAGTAAACTAGACATGCAAGCATACCTTAATATAAAACCAGGCAGGTGAAATACTGAAAAGGATTCATTCAGACTCAGCTGTTGTCTCCACCTTAGGACCTAATTCACGAAACCCATCAATAAATTAAAACCAGAAAACAAAATCACTCATTTCCTCCCAAAAAAGATCATTCCAAACTAACAAAACACAGGAAGCAAATAATTCCTAGATAATACCGTGGAGACAAGGAGGGCGTTGGTCCTTGCCCCATCCGATCCCACGAGTGGAGTCAAGATACTGTTGGACAAGATGGCGGCACTTCTGGAGATGATTAATTCCTTCAATGCGATAACACCATCGAAGTCTCTCTCTCAAGATCTTGGCTTTCTCTATATCAATCCATTTCTCTCTAACAATATGCTCTCTCATTTCCAGCATCACCACTGGGTCCTTGTATGGATTCGATGGATCAAAGTCATCTGGAGGCGACTCCTCGAACTCTGCTACTCCCTTCTTCCTCCCCATTTCTTTTCTCTGCTGTCACTGTTCTCTGTGCTCTGTTTTGCACTGGTGAAACGGAATGGCTCGCCTTAACTTAATTTTGAGTTTGGGGTTTGGGCCTTAATGTTGGGCTTGGGTTGCATTCTAGGCCTTGCAAAATGTGCTTTACCAATCTATCCTTCTATGGCTTTGGTTATAAAAATAAACTTAATTTTGAATTTTGTATTTTTTTTTTCTTTACAAACAAGAGGTTTCGAAGTTAAACCATGAGGGGATAGTCATGCTAGTTTAGCTAGTCTCATTAACAATTTAATTTTACGTACATCCTTCACTTCATTTTTTTTGTGGGAGAAAATCTCTTTAAAAGATTTTTTAATTAATATTATTTTTACATATTTTTTCATTATACATTTTCCTGAATAATACATTGATTAGATATATCTATAAAGCCAAAAATTTCACATAAAAAAATTAATAAATAGAAACTATCTTTTGTCACGTAAATATATAGGGGTATTTTTATTGAATGAGCTAATAATTTTGCTTTTTTTAAGTCTACTTTTATTATTTTCTATATTCATATTATCTTTGTATTACATTATTGTTACATCTTTGAGGACAAACATGTTATTAAATTACTATCATGTTGATCCTTATCCTTAATGGTTTAATTTTTTAATTAATAAATATAATAATTTTTAAAAAATAAATAAAATGTATTTTCTCTAATGAGTCATAAAAATTGATTAAACTATTAACACATATTGAATTGTCTCTGTTTTAGTCTTATCTCATTTTCTTTGAACCTAAAAAATAAACTCTAATTCTCATTAGGTAAACTCGTGATGCATTAGTGATTGGGATGGAGAAATCATGATATAATCTAAAAAGTTAAATAATAAAATTTAAATTTTAGCATAATTATATCTGCTATTCAGTTTTACACTATTAAGTATAACTTTCAATTCAATTATTGGATTGAGCTGCAGTTTTACTAGGAGTTTCTAAACATATTGTTCTATATTGTGTTAACATTTCAGGTCAATCGGAATTCAAGAAAGTCTTGCGATATAAGTCAACAAATGCAATATGGATTTTGTTATTTGTTATCTTTTGACTTGTGAACTTCATATTTGGAGAGGATTCTTTTCCTCATAATGCAAGGATATTCAGCAGCTTATTTTTTTTTTGGAGTTTTCTTGTTCTGCAATGATTTTCAATGGACAATAATATAGCTTTCAAATGTGGCAAGAATTTCATAATATTCCTAATTTTTTTTAGAAAGATTATTTATTTATCCTATATAAGTAACAAAAGGAGGGCTGAAGTATGTAATGGCAAATTACTTTTAGGATGAATTATTTCTTTGTATTAATTTGAATTATTTTAAGGTTTTATTTTATTATTTAGATATTTACATTTAATTTAGGGATTGTGTGTTTAGTTTGGCCTAAAATCAATGTTTTAGGACTGTTTCAAGCATTAGGTTTGTGTTAGTTGATTATTAGCTTGGGCATATTGGTTTGAATCCCAATAAGAGGCCATTAAAGTTTTTTTAGGAGGACTATATATTGTCAGTTCCTAGATCCACCTTTAAATGAAAAGATAGTTACAAGTAGGAGAGAGAATAAAATTTATGACCCATTAAAAGTAATAAGAATATCTTTATATAGGATTTATCTCTCTTACTTATAGTTATTTTAAAAAAATAAACCTAAAAAGTAACTAATAGGATGCCACTTCTCCTCCCTTAGCACTATTAAATTTCTCCTCCCCGAGCACTATTAAATTTCTCATTTATTAATGACATGTATTTAGGATGGGAAAAAAAAATGATATTCTCACCATCATAAACTTTTAAAAATATTTTCATTTTATTTAGTCTCTCATACATATCTCTAGAGATAATTTCAAACTTTTCTTTTTTATATATGTTCTTGTTAAAGTTTACTATACTTGTTTTTTTTTATTTTTTATTAACTCAAATGAGCAAAAGAGTGAAAAAGTGATGAAAAGGTATGATAAATTTTTATTATATCTAAAAATTTTAAGGAATTATTTTTTCTTAAAAACAAGTGTATTTATATACAAAATTATCCTTGTACAGATAAAATATTTTTTCTCTATAAATATCGGTACTGTCATAATATAATTCTAGGTTTCTTTTAAACCTTTACTCTTTTTAAATGTACTTTTACTTTTTATTTGTTTTATTATTTATTTTAATCAATAATTCAATATAAAAAAAACAACAAAAATCTTGATTACATTTTATGTCTAACTCTTCCCATTCTATTTAATTTTCCTAAAAGTATTAGAAATTGGCCACTCATGTCTTTAATAAGTCGATCATGTCATCACATTTCCTGGTATTGATAAGCCAATTGGCAGCATCGTCTGATCAATTACCAACAACATGGATATCAACGAATACAAATAAATATAACCAACATAAGGAAACCAAATTCATTAAAAACAATTATGTAAAGAAAAATAAAATAAAGAATTAAGAGCGCGTGATCAAAACAAACTATCAAGGCATCAACCCTCCATTTTTAGTGTACGCAAAATCTACAATGAGTTTTTAAAACAAGTTTTTATTTGAAATATTGATAGAGGTTGTTTTTCAAGATTTTTTTACTTGGAAATATATTAAAATAATATTTTTTTTATTTTTTAAAATTTATTTTTAACATCAATATATCAAAACGATCCATATATATATATTAATTTGAAGCTAAAAATAACTTCAAAAATTCTCAAAACACTTAATGGAACCACAATGCCAAACAGGGTCTAAAGTAATAATCAAACAATCTAAAAATATATATAAAAAATTAATTTAAAGCTAAAAATAATTTTAAAAATTCTCAAAACATATAGTTGGACCGCAATGTCAAACATGGCCTAAAGCAATAAATAAAGGGGCTAAAGACACAAATTGTAGTCATAAACTTATGTAATCAGATTATGTGTGTGATTATTTACCAAAAATATATAGGGCATAGAAAAATTAATATAGCAATAAAGAGAGTTTATTGTGGATTATAATAATGAATTGATATTTTTGCCGTTCATCAAATTAACCAAGAAGACTAAGCTTAGAGGTAAAATGTCTTAGTAAATACATCTTTTAGCCAATTGATTGATTACAAGTAGTGATAATTTTATTCATATAAAACATATTTATTATTAATAAAGGATTTTTTTATCTTTAATATTTAATTATATTTGATTAATAAATCTAATATTTGATTAATGAATCTAGAGTAAAGATACATTTCATTGAACAAAAATGTTTTGCACATGAAATTATAAAGTTGTTATAATTAAAAGATTTTTATTAAATCAAAGCATTATTCCTAAATGTTAATGATCAATTTTCTATTAAGACTGAAAATTAATTAGAATTGTTCAGATCAGTGTATATTATGTTTCTTTTTTTTATGAAATGAAGCAATTGTTTTCATAAACTAAGGTATAAGGGATACTTAGAACTAATATGTAAGTGTTTGTCAAATGACATATACACTGAACTAACCTGCAAGAAAATTTCATATGGAGTTATCACTTATATCTATGAAAAGGCTCATGTGATAGTTATATATGTGATCTTTAGACTTGAAACCATTAAATTATCTTTTATAGGGAGTGTTATGCTTTGAAACTAATCACATGTTGTCCTAATCAAGTATGACAAATAGACAGATATTGGGTATAACATAAATTATATGAAGATATTTGATTAATCAAGAGACGATTCACCACCATAGGTAAATTAGAGAAAATATTTCATTTGTTGTCAAATAGTATTAATTGTGAAAATCATTGGCCAAGGTGAAATGAGATTTGAAAAGAGCTTTAAATCTTATTCAAATAATCAATTACTATAGTTTAATAAAAATGATTTAATAAAGTAGACATACACTATGGTCACTGAAAAGTTAAGTCAAACCACATATGACTTCATAAGTATTTGGGGGATCATAACAAGTTGTTAGACATTATATTTGATCTTTAAATATAAATCAATTAATCATAGAATCGATAATAAATTAAATTGTTTAATTTATTTAATAATTTTGCTTTGTTTTAAAGACTACTTTTATTATTTTCTATATTCATATTATATTTATATTACATGATTGTGTTATATCTTTTAGGGCAAACACGTCATTAAATTA
>Ga0325400_1005169_pt1 | contig 12233 bp, 10 predicted proteins | sample PopdelMetagenome_2_FD_205662 | JGI IMG/M metagenome (GOLD analysis project Ga0325400, IMG submission 205662) | Populus deltoides microbial communities from Bellville, Georgia, United States - Xylem-PdKOR-R1 | ecosystem: Host-associated > Plants > Phyllosphere > Stem > Wood/Secondary xylem...
ACTGATATCACATCCATTAACCTTACGAAAATAAATATTTATACAGAAGTTAATCAGTTATAGATGTCTAATGTGCTGTAATTCAAGCTGATAAAAAAACAAGAATACTCGGGTCATTACATGAAAGGGGCATCATAACTATTGAGCTTTGTAATTCTTCGTTTGCTATGCCAGCCTATCTAGCTAGCAATTTATCCACAGGGATAAAAGTACTCACATTGCTTTGTACATACTCAGAGCCTGACCCAAAAATTTTCTCTCCATATGCACCCAATCCCCCTCTAATGAGCCCTGAACCAGCTGCAGAAAATGGATTGGATTTGGGATTCATTTTCACCTCCACCCTAAAATTCGACTTCTAATATGCCACTGCGAGAAACAAGAAATGTTCTTTAAGTATTGAAGATTTCGTTAGGACTTAAACGAGATAAATAAATAAATAAAAACAACTCAATCAAGCAACTATAACTTGTTTATCTGTCTCATGCCATCGTTCAAAATAGGCTTATTGAGACAAGACAAGTCCAAAAATAAAACAGCCTGCATTCTCAACTCTAGCTTTCGAATCTACATCATGCTACAGCCCAATAGTACAAGAATGAAAATCTGATTAAACCTGTAAAAGGGAGTAATATCTTGATTGTGATCTAACATTAGCAAGAATTAATTCTAAAATTTGGCAACGCTTTTCGAGATTCCTCGGTTCAGCCCATGATCATGAATACTCATTGTATTTTCCTTACATTCCCGTAAAAATGGAGAACGTTTGGATCTTAGTTTTGGGTGTGGAAAATTAATAGAAAGAATGTAAAATAGAAAGTGTGAAATGCGGAAAGGAGTAAGAGAGAGGACCTGAAGCTTTGTTGCTAAATTTCTTTTTGCACTTTCTATAATGCTCAATCTGTGAAATGCAATGGCTAAGGTCGCGCGGAGAGCTCTTTTATTCTTGCCTATAATGGAAACGTTGCCTTTTTATTTATTTCTTTTTTCCTTTTTTGTTCTTGTTTGTAAAAAATCATTATAGAATTTTATTAATTTAATATGTTATATAGCCAATTGATTATTATTAAATTAATATAAATATTATTAATAAAAAATTAATTTATCTTTAATATTTATATAATATTAAATTAATAAATCTAGAATAAAAATAAAGTTTATGGGACAAAAATATTTTGTAAAGAAAATTATAAAGTTATTATAATTATGAGATTTATATTGCATCGAAGTATTGTTCCTAAAATGTTCCTGATTGATATCCTCTTAAATATTAGATATTTATTAGAGTCGCAGAGATTGATACATATTATGTTCTTTTATTTATGAAAAGAAACGGTTGTTCTTATAAGCTAAGTTATAAGAAATATCTAGAACTAATATGTAAGTGTTTGTCACAAGACATGTACACTAAATTGACCTGCATGAAAATTCTATATAGAGAGATCACATATGTCTATGAAAAGGCTCACGTAACGATTGTGTAAGTGATCCTTAGATTTGAGATCACTATATTATCTTTATAGAGAATGTTATGTTTTAATCATGTTACATGTTATTTTAATCGAGGTAATGAAGGGGTAGACATTGGATATAACATGAATTATATGAAAGTACTTGATTGATCAAGAGATGATTCATCACCCTAGATGAATTAGGAAAAATAGTCTATATGTTCTCAAAAAGTATTGATTAAGAGATCCTTGACCAAGATGAAATGAGATTTAAAAAGAATTTCAAATCTTATTGAAACGATTAATAACTATTATATAAAGAATAAGCATGGTTTAACATGGTAGACATACTCTATACTTTAATGTTAAATCAAAATATTATTGATGAAATGATATTAATTACACTAAGAAACCAGTCACTAAAAGGTTAAGTTAAATCACTAATGAATTTTCTAATATTTGGGGGATCATGACACATTGTTAAACGATACACCTTATCTTCCATTATAAATTAATCAATTATTGAATTGATAATAAATTAATTAATTTAATTCTATTTAATTAGAATTATAATTTATATTTGGATCAACATATTAGAACTTGATGGGTCACACATAATAAGAATCATTAGTCAAAAATTAAATTAAGATAATTTAATTAATTATAACTTGATTAAAATATATTTTAGAAATTAAAGACTGCAATATAATTAATATAGGGATTATATTTTTAGACCTAGAAAACTCAAGTAAGGACTTAATTGAGTTAATTTCTAAAACTATTCTAAATTAATATATAAATATTATTCAGTGGGCAAATTGATATTTTATCAATTTATAGGATTTTTCATATTTTCCTATAATTAAATAGTAAAATACACCTTTTATTTTTTAAGAGTTGTCTGTTAAACAAAAGAAACTATGTAAATAAAAAATTAGAGCTAACACTCTAAACATAACAATTCATCTCTTCTAAATAGAGATTTAGAAGATTTCTTATGGGTGATTTGTGTGGATTATTGTTGGAGGTCGAATAATTGAAGGACTTATAGTTTATAACAACACAATTTTTAAAGAATTATTCAAAGTTGAAAAAGATCAGATCTTGTAATAATAAATCTTTAAACAACTTTAGATCTGTCTAACGAGATCTTAAGGACTCCTGAATAATTTTGTTTTATTATTTATGTTGTGTGTATGATATTCAGGAACCCAACATGTTTTCATAAAGAAAAATTATAAATATTAAAAAATAAAATAAAATAAAATATTTCAAAAATTATATATGAATTTTTGCAATTGATTTATTTGTGCTGAATTATCCAATGACTTGGGTTGTGTTGGACATTATAACATCTGTTGTTTTAAGCTGAATCGCCAAAAATATTTCCTAGAAAAATTCTCAACCGTACATCTGTTCATGCAAAATAAGTGGTTTCAACCTCACATTTGAGTTTTTCTATTTTTAAAATGAGCTGACTCGGCCTGATTGTAGGGACTTTGAAGTTTCTTGGTAATTCATGTCTATTTGGATGTGCTATATATTAGTTTTGGCTAATCTTTTGGAGTAATATTAACTTTATACTCAAACTCTTTATTTTCATTTTACCTTTAAATTATTTTGATTTTTTAATTAATTTTTGTTGGAATCAATTAACAAAAAAGGATAAGTTCTCTAAAAAAAAAAGACGGCATTTCATATAAAAAATGTAAAAATTGAATGTAAATATAAATGAAAAATCTTATTTTACACTTTCCACCCTTTATTTTATTTTTTATTTTTTGTATTTTCACTTTTTACTTTTTGTTAAAAATATTTTATTTGACCTTTAGAAATTAGAAATTGAGTTGAATTTTTGTTTTATCAAAATAACATAAAATGACCAAATAAGCCTTGAGGAGATAATGAATGTCAAAAATTGACAAGCAAAATGTTTATTTAGCACTAAAAGATTAGAAAAACAAATACTAAAACATTAATTTCACTCAATCTCATTTCATTTCAGTATCAGTAAAAAAAAATCAAGCATAATTTGTCGTTTTCATTTATAAGTGAGCATGCCCTTTATTTTTAATTTCATTTTTTTATTTTAGGATTTAATTAAAAAAACATTGAAACATAAATGACATGAATTCTCATAAAATCATGAGATTTTCTTAGAAAAAAAATTTGAGACTTGGCTATATGAAAAAAAAACATAAGTTTTTCTTACCGAAAATTAAGTTACATTTTCTTTTTGGTCTCTTTAATTTGAAAATTTTATGTTTTGATTTAAGACTTTATTTTTATCTCATCTCGATTTCTAGTTTGGAAAAGAAAAGAGAAAGTCATAAAAAACATATGAACGAAAAAGAGTTATTGGTTTGGCCCCATTCCAACCACAATAAAAGTTGATCTTAATGTAAACGAGTTAATCTTAACAAAAAAAAAGTTCAATTAAGGTATTTTTTTACGTTCATCTTGTCTAAAAAAATAAATCGAGACTCAAAAGTTTTCATAATTTGGTTCATTTTGAGACTACTTTTTCCAAGTTTAAGACCGTAACTAGATTTATTTTTTTAAAGCATCTGAAGTGTTTTTTTAGATGTTTTTAGATGAAAATTTAGTTGAAAATAAGTTTTTAGGGTCTAAAAAACTGGACCCTGATTTTTCAACCACCATTATAGTTGAAAATTAGGTTTCTAGAAGATGCGTCTTATGCTATTGTAGATGATGTTTTATCTAATGATTTTTCTTTAAAAAAAAAAAAAGGTGGATGCAAAAAAAAAAAAAAAGAAGAATAAGAAGAAATTATTGTCTAGGTTTTTAGGCCCAAATGTGTCTAGGATTTTGGGGTTCTTGATAAGCCCAAAATCCCTAACCTTTTTTTTAGTTTTTTCTTTAAAATTTTAATTCAAACTCTCATTTTATATGTATTTTTTTATTTCTTTAAATTTTGATTAAGAACTTCCCTTATGTTTTTTAGATGTTAATCATTCAATTATACAAAAAATTAAATTTCAAAAGATAAGGTTATTAAACCCAATAAGGTTTTATGATCTAAGTTACGGGTTTGGCAGGTTAACCCGAGTCTATTTAAAATATTTTTGTCCGAGTATATTTCTTATAAGAAATTTTAGATTGATATGTTTTAATTTATTTATTTTTAAAGCAAATCGATCTTGGCTTGGTCCACCAAGTCAGCTAGGCTACAATTGAAGACCTGGATCCACCTAAAACATCATGTTAATGTTTATAAATAATTAAAATAACGATGGTCTACAATTATTTTAGTCAAACGTGGTTTTGACTAGGTCGACTAGGTCATTGTTGGACCCTCCAAATCAACTGGGTCACATTAGTTCAACTCTTATATGATTTAATTTGAAACTCATGCTAAGTAAAGAGTTGAGTCCAGGAGCTTTCGGGTTGACTCACATGATTTAATAAGATAACAAAAAAAGTTTTAATCAGACAAATATCTTTTTATCCTTGTTTTACAACCTTAAAGTTCTTTTTTTTTTATGCTTGTGGTGATTGCTTTTGATTTTTATTAAATAAATGGCATAGAACAATAATATAAAAAGGAGAGTTTATATTAGAAAATTATTTTGTTTTAATAAAATTTAAATTATTTCTCTTATTATATATATAAAAATATCACTAGATAAATAAATAAATAAAACTTTTATGGCTCCTTATGAAACAAGATCAAGTGTTTTGATCTAAGTTGATTTCTCATATTCTTGAATTGGTATTCAGTTAAAAAAAACAAAATAGCATTTTGATATTGTTTACTTATACAAACCCGAAGGTTAAGAACCTGAGAACCTATGATTAAGATTAAATCCTAACCTAAGAAAGTTACAATCAAGTTGAATAGAACCGAACTCATTGATTACTTGAACCAAAGAACAATAGTTATTGGATGAAAACTCTGATTTGTTGATTATAATAAATCAAGAACCAAAGGTACGAGGGTTGAATGCCATAAATAAAAAATCGTTGATAAGTTATGAGTACTTTAATGAAGAACCATAAACAAGAGAAATCCTCTCTAATATTATTTATAAACTAACATAATAAACTAGTTTAAAAGAACTTTTAAAATAAAATAACAAAGTCCAAGTCTTAATAAATAAAGCTCAACCCATATAACAACTTCTAGAACTTATTGGAAGGCCTTTTCGATATCTGATTGCTATAAAAATTTTAACCCTATATTAAATAGAGTGGTTAGATTGAACATTATGACCATTAACATAAAGTGATATAGTCAAGCTCTAGTACATGTTCAGTAGACTCATCTCTTGCTTATATCATATTAATCAAGGCTTGATCATCCTTTGAACTCAACTTTATGTTTGATGTCTCTTTAATCCTCTTGGCGTTTGTCCTTGTAATTGGTCCAATTGGCATATGCAATGAATCATGTGGTTTTGCTAATTGGTTCTCATCATTCCCTCTCTCCTTAAAGAATTTGATCTTAAATCATCACCTACATCAAAAGGATAAGATTAGAAACATTAAATATAGCACTAATATTATACTCATCTGCAAGTTCGAACTTCATGTCATTAATCCATTAAAGGATTTGGAATAGATCATCCCCTCCAGGATGCAACTTAGATCGCCTATGGCTAAAAATCTTTCCTTACTTATATAAACTCAAACTCAATCACTAGGTTTAAAGATAAAACGCATACGACATTTGTTAACTTTATATGTATATTGTTTATTTTTCTTTTTTGTTTGATGTTGAACACTCTTTTAAAGTTTCTTCAACATTTCTATATATTTTCCACTAACTTATCCAAGAAAAACAACTTAATTAATGCAAAAGGTATACTTTTTAAGTTGGCATATAATTTCTCATTCCTTAAAATACCAAGTGCACAATGCAAATGATTGATATGCTCCTTTAAGCTTCATTGTATGCTAAGATATTATCAAGATAGACTATAAAAATTTTGTCTATAAATACATGCATAAACATGATTCATTAATCTTATAAATGAGTTGTATATTAGTGAGACCAAATGACATACTCGACCATTAATATAACTCATATTTAGTCTTAAAAATAGTTTTTTATTCATCTCTTTCTTTCATTTTAATTTGATGATATCCATCTTTCAAATTAATTTTCACAAAGATAAATGAACCATGCAATTTATCTAACATGTCATCTGGCCTAGGAATTGGATCTCTATACTTTATCGTAATATTGTTGATAACTCGGTAATCCACACACACCCTTTAAGACACATCCCTTTTCAGCACAAGAAGCACTGGTACCACACATGGACTCATGCTTTCTATCAAGTACTCCTTAAACATCAACTCCTTAACTTGTCGTTGAAGCTCCTTTGTCTTCTATGGATTACTCGTATAGGTTAATCGGTTAGGAATTACAACTCCAAGTACAAGATCAATTTGATGTTTTATTTCTCTTACTGGTGGTAAATCATTAAGAAATCATCGAGGAATACATCTTCATATAATTGTAACAAAGAAACAACAACGCTAGGAAGAGAATAACCAAGATCGTTAGCGTTAAAACATGTCTCTTTATATAAAAAGTATAAATACAAGCTCCTTAGTATAAAAGGTACTCTTAATATCACTCTTTTTTGCATAAAAACTCTTATGCTTATTTATTTTTCTCTCAAAACTCTCATTTCCTTTCTTTTCACATAGCCCCTTTCTCTTGTCTCTCCTTTTACTACTCTTTTTTTTTTTCATTCCTCTCGTCTAGTTTTTATTTTTATCTCCTCTCACTATTCTTGGCCAATTGTTTTTTTTTTTTACTTCCCTAAGTTGAATCTCTCTTTTCTCTCATCTTGATCTTATTCTCTCCTTTTAATTTTAATTGTTCTTCATACACTTGTCTTCAGGTTAACGATACAAGGGTGATGAATTTTCCCATCTTTTATAAATAAATAGTTATTCTTGAACTTATTATGAATAACCTGCCAATCAAATTTCCATAACCTACCTAATAGTATATGACCAATATGCATAGAAAAAAATCACACAATATATCATCATTATACCTTCTAATTGGAAAAGAAATTAAAACTTGTTTATTCACATTTATTTCCTTATATTCATTAAACCAATGCAGCTTATATAGTGTACGGTGTTTTGTAGTAGGAAAATTTAACTTTTATATAGGAGTATTACTAGTTATATTAACATAAATTTCTTTATTTGTAATTATTCTACATACCTTATTACTGATGTGATATCTCGTATGAGAAATATTCTCTCTTCAATGCTCCAAACCATCCTTCAATGCACGCTTAACCATAAGTGACTCACCCTTAACCATATACTCTACATCATTATCACTATCATCCTCAAGTGGTGACATCTTCTCATAATTATCGTCATTTTCAAATTCAATCTCTCTATTATCACACAAAATCATCGCTCTTTTATTTGGACATTGTGATGTTATATCACTTACTCCCAAACAATAAAGACATTTAAGATAATGATTATGAGGTGGTCGAGAATTATATTTACCTTAAATATTGGTACGGAACTATTTCTTAACCTTAGTTGTCTCGGTTTTACTACTCACATTCAGCTTAGTTTGGGCATCCTCATCATTCTTCTAATTCAGCCTCCATGATGAAAAAGAACCTAAATTTTAAACTTGCCGTGAACTACCTTTTCTTTTGAGTTATCACTCTACCTTTGTATCCATATGCACCATGTCTTCTAAGTTTATATAGTGTCGTAACTCCACACCATTCATTATCCCATGGTTCAAACCATTCAAGAATCTAGCCATGGTAGCTTCTTTATTCTCATTTACATTTACTTGAATCATAGCTATATCTATCTCTTTATGGTGGTCCTCTACACTTTTAGAACCTCGAGTTAAGCTTTTCAGTTTCTGATACAAATCCTAATAATACTAACTAGGAACAAATCGCCTCCTCATTATCGCCTTCATCTAATCCCAAGTATTAATATGCCTATCATGATTCCGTCTCTTACTCAAAACAAGTTATTCCCACAAAATAATTAATAAATTCAATCACAACTAATTTATCTTTTTTCTAATCCAAGTAGTTATGATAATAAAAAAATAAACACTTTCTTTTCTCACTCTAAGTAAGCTTCTAGATCATTCCTCCCTTGAAAAACAAGAATCTTCATATTAATACTCTCGAGATTTCTATCCAAACTATCAAAAAACTCAATATCTCTCTTAAATCCTTTATAGCTAGAATCCCTAAAATGTCAAAACCTTATATCACCGAAAGTACCATGTTGCCAAATTCTACCTCTTTGGCCGAATAAAGCTTGATCGAATTCATCTAAATCACTATCCTTATTCTCGTTAACAAACTCATCTATAAGTGTGGTAGCATATTTTTTTGGCCTTCTGGCATTAAAAACCATTTGGGATGGTCTCTTTTGTGAACTAGCAATCATGACATTATGTCTTTCCATTCAATCATTTACCTCACCAAACAACACATTCATCATCTCAAATTATTTTTGCATAACTTGCAAAACAAAATAAGTGTTCTCCTTCTCCTTCTTATGTGATGATTCGACTTTAGAAGACATCTTTAAATATGAAAAAAAAATGCTAGTAAATAATCCTCATACACTCCCTTAATGTTTACTCTCAAAGATGTGTCACTCTACTAGTGTTTCGCTTGTAATTTGGCTTCTCACACTTTTTCCCTTTTACCCCTGTTAGTTCCCCTCTTTAATTTTTAAAGGAATTGAACAAAAGCAAAAAAAAAATTTAGATTATAATGTTCAACCAAAGGATTCAAAAAGACATAACAATTAAGAAAAATGATAACGAAACTAGGAATAAGAAAAACTCAACAAACAAACCTAAATTCAATAACAATCTGAATTTAATTTAGAATCAATCGAAACAAATTGATTGTTAATTGAAAAGAACTTAAGAACTCAAAATCAATATAGTTTCAATCAACTTGACATTTTCAATTCAAACTGATCTCAAATCCACAATCCTAACAATAAACTAATTTTCACAACTATGATTTGTGATTTCTTTTTTCTTTCCTCTTTTCTTTCTTTTTATAAATTTCACTAGAAAATAAATAACATATAACTTTTCTCTTTTTATATATATATTGGCAGAATACTAGTTTGATAGATAAATCTTTTTTTTTCAATGAAACCACAAGCTAGAAAAATTAGGATAAAGTCGAAGTCATGAACACAAAGAAACTAAAAATTAAGGTAAAGATGAATCAAGAACACAAAGAAACTATGAATTACAGTGAAGCCAAAATCAAGAACACAAAGAAAACTAGGAATTATGGTAAAGCTGAAATCAAGAACACCAGCAAAACTATAGTTTCATAATTTTTAGAGAAAACTGAACTTAACAACAAAAACAATACTCAAAACATGAATAAAACTGAGTTTAAAGATAGATAGATAAAACTTGATTTTAAAGTCAAGCTCTGATACTAACTGAATCAAATTCAAAAGATGATAACTCTAGAACCAACAATCAAAATTTAACCCTATAGAAAACATGGCCTTTAGAATCTTCTGACAAAATTTTAGCTCGATCCAATGATCCAATTGAAAGTTATAACCATTAAAATAAAGTTATGTAACCAAGCTCTAGTACAAGTTAAGCAGCTCCATCTCTTGCTTAGATCATATTGATTAAGGCTTGATTCTCTTTTGAACTCAACTTCATACTTGACCATCTTAAAAGAAATTCTCGAAGCTTGTTTAGCCTAAATCAGTCTATTGAATATCTATTTGATCCGCTTGGCTTATGCTCTTGTAATTGGTTGAATTGCTACCTACAATGAATCTTATAGTGTTGCTTGTTGATTCTTATCATTTACATTTGTTGGCTATGGAAGCCTTGGTCAATTTTATTAAACATATGCTTTAAATTTTGAATTCAAAATCAGAATTTTTCTTGCTATGTTTAAGATAATTGTCTTTTTATATAAAAAAATTTTTTGACCTGAACCATGATGAAGCGACAAGTGACTAGTTTATACTATTAGTTTATGGACAACCATAATTGAAGAGTAATTAGTGTGATGCCTTTAAATTAACATTTGTACATTGAATCCTACCTATTCTATTTGAAAGTCTTAACTTGAATGGTTTCTAATTTACTCCTAGCTATTGTGAATAAATATTTTATTTAAGAAACCTTCTCATAGACTATGAATTATCCTGAAAATAGGCACCTCAATTTACATCTCACAAGAAGATATTTTTTTTAGTAGGAGGATGATCATAAATATGAAAATGGTTAAAGCTATGGCAAATTTAGGAGGATGATCGCTTTTAACCATGGCATCATCCTAAGCTTCCTTTCTTCTATTAGTCTTGCTATTTCCCTCGACATGTCATTAACCAATGACGAACCTCTACGAAATACCTGACATATGTAGATGGTTAGTTAGACATCAACTAGACTATAGTTATTTATACGTGGCATGCATATATAATAGTTAATATCTCCAACGAATTAAGGGGAATATATACATAGATATAGGTAAAACTTAACAAGGCAAATCCATTGTTGTGAAGTGTAATATCAATCGTGGTGTATTTATTACAACACATGCCAAGGAAGACCTTCAGGTATGGAATCACGTCTATAATAACAGAAATGCCGCCACTTTGTTTTAAACAAACTAAACTATTTGATAAACATCAAGAAATAAATATAAACATTTTAAATCTTACATACCATGCATCAATATTAAGTTTTGATATTATACTCATAGATATTAGTTCAAATTAAAAAACATAAACAATACTTGACCAAATAACAAACATAAATATACTTGTCAAATAACAAACATTGATTTTCTTATCCTAGTTAAACTATCTTAGCATCTAGACTTATAATAGCATTGTTTCACAAGATTTTGAACCTAACTTTTTCTCACGTTAGTAATTTTTGTCATAAATGCTTTTACCAAAATTTTATTTTAAACCAAATGATCAAAAATATCATCAAGAGTGATCTCATCAAAACCATCAATTTTCATCACTTTTGCATATAGCTTCTTAACATCAATTTGATTTTTGCTTAAGTTTTGAAGTGCTAATGTTACCTCTCTAACCTTTTTAGACAACTTTTCAACACCATCATCTTTATAGGTATGGTTTCTCTTTTTATGTTACCTTTTTTTGTTTATTAAAGGAAGATGCCTCTTTTCTTTATATAATTTTTCATTTTCACTATCATTTTTAATTGAAGCAGATTGCACTTTGGTGTTCTCTTCAAAGTTGATGTTAGCATATGATTTGACATAATTCTAATAGCCATGTCTTTCTCAAACTAATAAGATTTCAAGATCCACATTACAATCACAACTCAAAAATCCAAACTAAGAGGAAAAAGAAAATAAAACATAAAAAGATTTTACTAATAACAGAAAAGGAAAAAGAAAATGCAATAAAGAGAGAGAGAGAGAGAGAGAGAGAGAGAGAGAGAGAGAGAGATTGATTTATGAAAGGTGGAACTTTAGGGTATGAAGTTTAATTTCTGTTAAAGAAAATGAAAGTTTTTTTCAAAACTAAGAAGAGGAAAACATTTTCCTTAAAGAAAGGCTAATTTTTTCCTTTGATTGGAAACCACTTTTCATTGGCTAACTTTTCTAAAGTTTGAAAAGTAGTTTCTGAAAAAGAGTATTAAATGAAAAAAACAAGGCATAAGTGTTAAATCTTTGAATCTTAAGTAGATCCTAACTTGTTCAAATATAAAGTAAGCATAAGACTCAATATAGGTTTCGTTTTACAATTACAACG
>Ga0325400_1005171_pt1 | contig 12232 bp, 1 predicted proteins | sample PopdelMetagenome_2_FD_205662 | JGI IMG/M metagenome (GOLD analysis project Ga0325400, IMG submission 205662) | Populus deltoides microbial communities from Bellville, Georgia, United States - Xylem-PdKOR-R1 | ecosystem: Host-associated > Plants > Phyllosphere > Stem > Wood/Secondary xylem...
CTACAATAATAAAATAATTAATATGTTGTTCCTAGCTTATAATTATTTAATTAAAATTGTAGATATTGATGCAAATTGGTTTAGTGACCTTTTTAAAGGAGAGTATAAAAATGTCATGAACAATGTCGCTCAATATGTTTCGCATGGCTACGCTGGTAAGGATAATGGTAGTCATATCGGTTATAGTGGTGGTTCTACTGATGATAGCAATGCAGAAGATGATAGTGACAATGACAATAGTAACAAAGATGATGATGATGCAGGTGATTCATTTTGGCATAGAGAATTTGATCGTCATAAACTAGTATTGTGCATAGCAGGCACACTTGCATTGTATTATAATAACCACATCTATAAGCAACCTTGTATGATTTCATACAACACAAGAATGCAGTGATTGAATGAAATTTTAAATGGGAATTGGATACGTTGTGTAAATATATTTACGATGGATGCAACGGCGTTTCAGAATCTTTGTTTTGATTTAGAAACACAGTTGGACTAAAACATCGAGGATCAGTGTTATAGAGAAAGTTGGCATGTTTCTTTATACTTTAGTGTTGGGTGCTTCTAATAGGGAGATTTATGAGAGATTCCAACATTCTAGTGAAACAATGAGTAAGTATTTCAACAAGGTTCTAAAGGTTGTGTTTGTTATCAGTTGACGTAATAAAACCAGTTGATCCAGACTTTTTGACAACACCACGAGAAATTGTTATGAACCTGAGATATATGTCACATTTTAAGGTAACATATAAGATTATTAAAAAGTAAATATATTTATCTTTCCACTTTCATTATATAATCCATTTGGTAATTCATTTACAATTAATGTTTTTTAAATTTTGTTTTTAGAATTGTGTAGGAACAATCGATGGAACATATATGTGTACTTGTGTCCCAGGAAAATCAAATACCATTTATTGGAAGGAAAGGAGTACCAACACAGAAAATTATAACGACATGTAGTTTTGACATGCAATTTACATTTGTTTGGGCTGGATAGGAAAGTAGCGCACATGACTCGAGAATTTTTCATGAGGCCATCTATAATTCAAATACCAACTTTCCAAAGGCACCAGAAGGTATTTTGGATAGAACAATAAGGCTTCTTTCAAAATTTTCATTTATTTAATTTTTGGTCGCATGGTATAAAATATTTGTTATTTTAAATGTCTTCGGTGAATACAAGAAAGTTTTACATTCTTGACTTCGGTTATCCAAGTGAATATGGATTTATAGGTTCATATAAAGGTGAAAGATATTATCTTTCAAAATTTTATCTTCGAGACCAGCCAAGAAGTCGGGAGTTGTTCAACCGGATTCATTCCTCAGTTCAATGTGTAATTGAGCGAACTTTTGGGGTGTGAAAAAGAAGATGAAGAATTTTGCAGAACATGTCAGTGTTTCTGTATAAAACACAGGTGTAGATTGTTGTTGCATCAACAGCTCTTTATAACTACATAAGAAGAAAGTTTGTACAAGATATTGCTTTTAATGAATTTAAATGCCATCCTAATTTCATGCCTCAAGATTTTTTACGTGATGTTATTCAACGATCATAAACATATAGAGGCAATAGGACTTCACATATGACTTTGCATATGAATTGTATTCGAGATGGAATTACTTCAAGTTTGATGGGAGAACTGTAGGACTTTTAACCTTAGTAATAGTTAATCACAATTATGTATTAATTGTTCAATGTCATATATTAAAAAAATTAATGTTTTATTTGGTCATTTCATGTACAACCATAGTTTTAACTAAATACTAATGGCATGCTTTCAGTGAAAAGCAATTTGAACCACAATTTGAACCAACACATAATTTATATAAAGCAATCACACAAAAAAATAATTTTTTAAAAAAATTACCTTTTTAAAACTATAATCATGCTTTTTACCCTAAACACAAACATGCTCTACATAGTATAGTATAGTATAGTATAGTATAGTTGTTGAATCTTGAAAAGCAATTTACCTATACCACTTTTAATTGGCGGGCAAATTCTGATTTAAGGATAAAGAGATAACTCTTGCAAAAATCATATTTTGTTGTCGTATTGCTTCAACAAGTGTAATTTAATTCGTTAATAATTGAGATCTTAATATGATATTGTTTTATATATTGTTCTATTTGCATGCTCATTTTATTGTTTATAGTTTATAAATTGTTATTTGATCTACGATTTAGATTTGATTATTAATTAGCTAATAAATTTAATTTAATTTATATTTATTAAAACAGATTAAAATATCTTTGATTATTAATTCCAACAGACTTTTATTTACATTTGGAATATCCAACACGATATTCTAGAATTCTCTATGTTATATATATATGGCTTCCTCTTTCTAGAATTCTCTATGTTATGGTGACAAATCCCAACCAAACAAGCTTATACTTGTAACATTTTTTTTTTCGTTCTCATTTTTTTCCTTAGTTATACCTTTCCATGCCCAAATTAAAGTATAATTTGTAAATTTGAGGCAAATTAAAAATAGAGGATGAAAATTTAAATCACATAGAAATTTCATTATCAATCTAAATATTTATTCAAAATTCATTTTTATCCTCTTGCTTTCTCTTTCCAACTTTCATTCTCAAAACAAAATCAATTTTGATTGAAAAGTTTATTTTTTTTATATTTTAGTACTTAAATATAATAGAGGAGAGAGAAAGTCGATAATTATCATCGATTTTATATACTTAAAAAATATCGACTTTGGTGTCAACGGATTTTATTTGACAAGAAGAGTTTGATAATGGTTATTTTAAACTTCAAAATTACAAGAAAAAATAGATCAAAGCCCAAAAAAAATATTTACTCCATTTGATTTTGTGTCATTTAACCTTTTGTTAGCTTAATAAATTAGTTTTTCCATGTTATAAGACTTTTACTTCGGTGTTTTTTGGCAAAAATAAGTTCAAAATAAGATTTTGACAAAAAAAAATTAGCTCATAGTTTTCCAACTACCACTAGTAGTTAAATCCAGGTAACAATAGATGACGCATCGAATGTCTTATCTTTTTATAAAAAAAAGTCATCCACCCCTTAGACAAAAAAGAAATAAAGGGGCTCAAAAGTGTGAGCCTAGGCTGGAGGCCCAAACAACCGGGGTTCTTTTTTTTAGACCCATGCGTGCTAGGCCATTTAGTCTAAGCCCGTGCACTTGATGTCTTTTTATTATTGTTTTTTTTCCTTGATTTTGTTCCATCCAATTACATCCTTTAGATTAAAAAAAACATTTTCAAAATTTTTTTATTAAACCTAATGAAGTTCATGTCCTAGGCTGCGAGTTGGATGGATTAAGTCATGAGACTTGGATCGATCCAATATGTTGTTGTATCTTTTTTTTCATTTAAATTTTTTCTTTATATTTCATCTTTTAATTTTTTTATAAAAAAACTTTTTTTAATCATATATTTAGGTAAAAAATAAATCTAAAAAAAAATATTTTCAGATTGCAAATTTAATGAATTAAGCTAAGAAATAAAGTTTGATAAAATATATTGTTATTTCAATATTTTTTTAAAAAAATTTGAAGGCAATCTTAGTTATATATATTTTTTTTAGTTCCATAAAATTAATTGATTTTAATTTATTTTTTACTCAGCTTGTAGATTTTTCAGGGAATTAGAATTTATCCCGGTAGATTTAATGCATAGATATTTAATTTAAAAGAATCTAAAGAATTTAGAATAATTTCATCCAAGATTTTTGACAGAGACATGACTTAAACGTGTTACGCTTGGCTCTACCCATACAATGTCCCATTTAAGAAATACTTGCCACGATATTGCCACTTGGACCATGACGCGACTGATTTTGCAGTGCCCCCCGAGCCTAACCTACAAGCAATGACCTGCGCTGCTGTGCCTACCCATGAAACGGCGCCACGTGTATGTAAATCATGATAAAAATAACAGGTGGTAACAGAAGAGGTGCCCTAGTAATTTATGATGATTTAGGGTCCCTCTTTAATTTGTTTCCACACGAAACTGTTTTATTCGGAGAAGACATGCGCACGGCAAGAGGAACACTGGACGTAAATGGAAGGCAGGGCATCTACGTGGCATCTCAGGAAGGGACACGTCGGCACCAGGAGAGGGGAGAAAACAAGGAAAGAAGGAGAACGTGGCATGTCTATGTTTGCACGAGACAAGTGATCAAAGATTGCTCGACATTTGTCAGTGTACAATATCAGGGGAAGTGGGGGACGCAACTTTGCTTGTTTCATTTCGCAGAATCCACGTTCGATAAGTTATTCAGTAGTCATCCATCTTGATGCATGACTTGTCTAGTGTATTGCTTTCCATGCATAGATTTATTTATTTATTTATTTATTTTTGTCTGAGACATATAAGCAGCCAATATTTGAATTAAAGTTGTTTTTTTTATTATTATGAATAATGCTTTGTTTATTGATTGGACATTGATTTACTAACTTTTTCTAAAAACATCTGTATTCTGATAAAAATAAACATTTCTACCAATCTTTTTGGCTGATTTTTTGTTTTATCTTAATTGTACATTTGCATGCCTAAATCATTGTTAGCTGAATAATTTAATATAATATTCAGCTTTACAATTATTGTACCAAACAATTATTTTTTTTGTTTAGTTATTGTGATAGAAAATAATAAAATAAAATATTGATTTGACGTGATCAAGCTAGATACGAAGAATTCCATCATCACACCTTTTGTGGTGTATAATAAGAATTCTAAAAAGATCAGTGTTGTGAACTTTAAAAGTGTTATAAAAGATATTTTATCTACTCTACTGCCTTGAACTTAATATTATTCCTGTGAGAAGATATAAGGAGTTTAATCTCACTATAATGGTAATTGTTGATGTATGTAAACACAATAATTTTGGTTTGGAGAATGTACTCTATAGTGTGTATAACCATTGATAGTTTTAAAGCGTCATGAGATTCCTTAGATTAGAAGTACAAGGTTGAGGATGCTGGCTTGAAACAATTTACGGTCACTATATTTCTTCACTTCAAAATAGTCCATTCAAGTATAATAATAAGTCAAGTCCAAGATAATTAACTCATTTTTGCATGGTGTTCATGCTAAGGCGATGGTTATAAGTGAATCTTCAAGTGACTACTATTATTAAGGAGTTTTCACCATTTTGAAAAGACTTTAAAAACTACCTTAAGCATAAGAAAAATGAGATGGGAGTTGAAGATCTTATTATCAGACCGAGAATAGAAGAGAACAATAAGTTGTCTAGGAGGAGAAAAAGCTCCTCCTTAATGGCTCTTAGGAAGAAAATGGTTGAACAAATAGTGGAGTCCATGAGAAAAACAAACAAAAAAAAGATCTTTTTATAAAGTTCAAAGACATAAATTGTCATAGCAAGTCTTGTATCTGGAGCAAGACTACACGTCAAACAAAACATTGTAGATATAAGTTTCAGCAAGGCAACCCTAATAAAGGAAAGGTTGCTTAAGCCAATGATACTAAAATTGAGAAACTCTCTAATGATGTGTCAGGAATATGCTTGTCTACGGTTATTTATGAGATTAACATAGTAAACAATCCTAATTAGTGGTGGGTTGATACTTATGAAACGAGACATGTCTTTTTTGATAAGATGATATTCTCCACCTTGTCGTACGTGCGATCATCCTCCCATATCGAGATCCTCATGTGTGGGTGAAAAAAAAGAGGAATTCTTGTTCTTTATCCGTTAAAAAAAGATTTGGAGCCGTCACCTCGTATTTTGGTTACTAAGAACCCTACTAGTCTTTAGAGTTTGGATAAGGGGACTCGTTGTGTATAAAAAAAGAAATATTACCCCTAGTATACCCTGCTTAAGGTACTCAACATTGTTTATTTGTCTGATTACTAAGGCATTGTTGTATTTTTCTAGCGATGGTCTATCTATTGGTCAAAGCAGGTTTACCCTAATAAAATGAATCATTGCTTTATAGGTCGAGCCTAGCCATTCTAAAATTCAAACGCGTTTTTGTATCTTTTAGCATCCAGGAATATACATTACATATAAGTTCATAATCCTTTGTATGAAAATAAACAAATTGATTTTTTTTTTGTTTTTGAAATATAGATCAAGAAAATGCATGCAAAAATATATATTTTAAAACTAGTTTTTCTTGAATTGTAGTATTTTAAAATTGTTAAATCATGCCAAGTGTTTTTTATTCTTTATTATTTTTTGATGCAAATATGATTTTTATTTGAAAGATTTGATCATATACAATAAAAATATTTAAATGTACTTTTTGAAAGAAAAATTTGTTGTTTTTGTAGAAGGAAACATGTTTATTTAATATTGAAAAGGCACCTCGTGTATAGGTCACAATTACAAATGTTGAAAATAAAGAGCAAAATATGAGAGACAAAAAAAAATTATTACAAATAGATCCCTTAAAGGCATAAAATTAAATTAATTAAAAACAAGGGTTGTGTTTGGCAAACACTAAAAAAAAAAAGAAGCAATGATGGAAAAATCAGTAGAGCGTATTTGTCGAGCACATCCTTAGCTGAAAATCATAAGCTTAAAAATTGCTTTAAGTTCATATTTGACAAACACGTCTTAAGGATAAAATATTGCATTTTTTCTCTGATAGATTTTCAGCATTCCGAACACACCCTTAAAAAACTAACAGGCTTGGCCCAGCCACATGGGCTAGGCTTCCTAACCCAAAAACAAGATCCAAATTTAGAAATTGAATCCAAGTGAAAGATCAAATTTCATACAACTCAAGTCATAAGACTATGATAACCCTATATAAAGAAATTTAAAAAATTATGAAGTTCAATTTTCAATCAACCTAATGTTAAACGATGAAATAAAAAAAATCAATTTAAAAAAGCATAAAAAAATTGACCCAAGTCAACCTGAGTTAACATGTCAAATCCTTGACTTGGATCATGAGACCTAATTAACAATCAACCCAATATTGAATGATAAAATTAAAAAAATTAAAAACAAATAATCAAGTCAACTCGGGTTAACCCGCCAAACCCATAACTTGAGTCATGAGATCAGGATAACCTCAAAGAAAAAAAAAACCTGAGGCAACCTTCCAAACATGCGACCCGTATCATAAGATTGAGGTGACCCTATATATATCTATACAAAAATAATTTTGGAAACTCAATTTTCAATAAACTCATTGTTAAATGATAAAATTAGAAAAAAAATCCAATCTAAAAAAAACAACAAAACGACCAGAGTCTATCCAGGTTAACCCATAAAACCTAAAATAAAATATCATCGGCCCCCCCACCACACATTTATTATCTAATGATAGTTTTAGAAATTTATGCAATCAAATCTATTTGATTTTTTATAGTCTAGAATAATAATCCTTTTGTATAATTTCAATCTAGTCCTTAATTTTTAAAACTTATTTACAATCAAGTCATACTTAATTAATTATCATAGTTTAATTTCTTACTCGTGGTTCTTTGTCCATGTGACCTATTATGTTTCCTAATATGTTGACCCAAATATAAATTATAATCTTAAATAAAATAACACTTAAATAAATTAAACAATTTAATTTATTATCAATTCAATAATTGATAGATTTATATTTGAAGATCAAGTGCACTATCTAACAACATGTCATGCTCCCTCAAATATTAAGAAAGTCATTAGTGGTTTGACTTAACTTTTTAGTGACCAGTTTTTCAGTGTAATTATTATTTCTTCATCAATAATGTTTTGATTTAGTTATTGAAGCATGAAGCGTGTACACTTTATCAAATCATGTGTTTTCAACATTATAGTCATTAATTATTTGAATAAGATTTTAAATCATTTTTAAATCTCATTTCACCTTACACAATGATTTCATAATCAATACTATTCGACAAGAGATGAAACATTTCTTTAATTCATCTAAGGTGATGAATCATATCTTGATCACTCAAATATCTTTATATAGTTTATTTTATATCCAATATCTACCTGATTGTTACCTTTTATTAAGGCAACATGTAATTAGAATCAAAGCATTACATTCCCTATATAAGATAACTTAGTAATCTCAAGTTTAAAGATCACTTACACAGCTATTATGTGAGTTTTTCTATAGACATAAGTGATTTCTCTGTATAGAATCTCCATGCAAGTCATTTTTATGTACATGTCATCTAATAAGAACATACATATTAATTTTAGACACCTTTTATACCTTAGTTCATGAGAACAATTGTTTCATTTCATAAAGAAAAAAATATAATGTATATCAGTCTCAATAACTCCAATTAATATCCACCTTTAATAAAGCATTAGCTATGAACACTTAGGAACAATGCTTTGATGCAATAGGAATCTCATAATTATAACCACTTTATAATTTCTTTGTAAAGATTTTTTGTCCAAATGACTTTATCTTTACTCAAGATCATTAATAAAATATAAATAAATATTAAAGATAAAGAAAACATTTATTAATAATAAATATATTTTTACATAAATAAAATTGATGTGACGTGTAACCAACCGATTGACTATTTGACATATACATTAAAAACTAGTTGATTGGATATCTTAAGATTTAGATTCAAAGACAAAATTATCGTTTGACACTCTCGGTAGCACTAAGAGATAATAACTACCTGCCTATATCCATGATAAAGGAGGTACTAGCTATAATATGACTAGGGTGAGTTGTGTTGTTAATGATTTTTATATATTAGTTTACTAAGTGGAGTATAGCAAAATATTCTTAATGAGATATCATTTATATAAACAAAAAATATGGCTTCTTTTATTAGAATTTTGAAAGATAGAGTTTTCTATAGCACTTATAAAACTAGAAGTTGTTTAATGCAAAAGAAAAAAAAACTATAAGAACTAAAAAAAACCCTAGGACATGAATTACATGAGAATCTTCTTTACACAAAAAGTTGAATAGTTCAAGACATCAAATTGACTAATTTATCGAGTAAATTTGATAGTACTTCATTATAAAATGTTTAAAGCCAAAGCTATTTATCCTGATGTTGTGATCTACTAACTCATTTTTTCTTTAAAAATCCTTATGTCTTTGTATACTAGTTATATAATTTCCATTCTTATAAGGGATTGTTGAAAAAATTGGTTATGACTGGGTTAATGAAGATAATTAAGGTTAAAATAAAAGCGAAATCCACTCATATTTAAGGGTTAAAACTTTGTTAGAATTTTCTCTAACATTAAAAAAAAACTAAAAGGGGTAGTGGTTTTATAATGTTGTTGTGGAATAATGAAATTATAATTCTGCACTTATCAACAAAACACAATTGGCCTTGGAAGGGGGATATAGTTGTTATTTTTTTTTCACAGTAAAATGACTAATGTATCCTTCAAAGCAAAAATTAATCAACTAGCAAGTAAGGGCTTTTTCAGTTTTCAATTTTAGAATCACAATAAAGTAACCACAATGCCCTTAAGTTCATATTACCTTCAACTTGGGTCAAAGGTTTTTCATCCTTTTAGTATAGTTTTTTTTTCTTTTTTTGTTATCAAAGTTTGATAAAGGGAAATTTAGTAATTTAGCATATATATAATATTATTTAATTTTAAAAAATGGGTTGAGTGTAAAGATCTCGAGGATGTGCAAAGGTGCTCATGTTCTTGTCTAATGAAGTGTACGGTATTGTTTGACAACCAAACTGTGGTGTCTACGATAGCGGTTTAATCCTCACGATGACTCTTTTATTTATGGGCAGTGCATGTTACAAAAAGATATTGGGTTTTGTATCGACAATCTTTTTTTTTTCTTTCTTTTTTCTTCTCTATCCTCAATCTCAATGCCTTCCCTGCATATTTTCAAAGCATTCCTTCGATTTGTTTTTCTTTTAGATTTGATCCTTATTCTTTTTATTATTATTTTTTTATTTTAAATAATTCATGGAATTGGAATTTTCTTTCGATTTTATCCTCCTTTTATTTTTTCACATATCAAATTTGATCCTCATTTTTTTTATTATAATTTTTTATTTTCAATCATTCTTTTAATTGAATTATTTTTTCAATTGTATCCCTCAATGTTTATTTTATTTTATTTTTATGTCAAATTTGTTCCTTATTCTTTTAATTGCTATTTGTTTTGTTTTTAATCATTTTTTATTTGAACTTTCTTTTCTAATTTCATTCCTCAAGATTTTATTGACTGGAATTTTGTTAATCTAGAATTTCACTTTATGATCTTTTTAGTTTTGCCTTTCATGGGATGATTTTAGCCTCAGGACCCGGGTCACAGGTTTGAAATATTGCCCCAGGTTTGCTTAGTTCTTTTTTAGGTCCTTCTTTACAATTATTTTTTTTTATTTTATCTTTTTATAAGGTTATCCTGATCTCATATACCAGATCATGGGTTTCGTGGGTTAACACAGGTTGATACATTCTTTTTTAATATATATATATATATATTGTTGTTGTTACCTATTTTTTTTTATCATATTATTAAATTAACATAGTTATTGAATCTAATAAAATCACTGACTTGACTTTTGGATTTCTCTTGTTTCTTTAGAAACATTGCCATCGCCTAAGCTTTATTTTTTGTATTTAAAAAATTTAGTATGGTATGCAATATAACGTAGGTCAACAATCTAGCAAGTTATATGATATAAAATATTAACATGTATGAAATTAATTATATATGAATAAGAATTGATTTTATACTATTAGTTGACAAATTCTTAAATCTAAACTAAACTTCACATACCATATTACAATTTATTATATATTATGTAAAAAACCTCACCAAGCTTAATATATATGAAAATGAAGCAAAAAAAATTCTTAAATTTTATAAATAATCCTCAAGAAATCTAAATTTACCACCTAATTATGTATTATCTAATTATTAATTAAGTTTTAGATATTTAGATTTTATTAGAGCGTGTTTGGCAGTGTGGTTGCGGGTGCTTTTCAAATAGCTTTTCGTGCCGAAATACATGCCAATGATGTTTTTTTATTTTTTAAAAATTATTTTTGACATCAGCATATCAAAACGATCCAAAAAGTACAAACCACACTCAATTTTAACAAAAAAAAAATTCAAATTTGCATAAAACACAGGTACAAACGCAGTACCAAACGTTCTCTTAGTGTTACCTCAAACGTAATCAACATTACAATGTCACTTCTATCCATCTATTTACGATTATCCCTATAATATTGATTTGTGATAAAAATAACATTGTGGTTTTAAGATAATTTCTATTAGTCTCAACTTAAAAAAAAAATAAAAACGCAAAAGAGAAATTGATAAAAAGTTCAAAATAAAGCATTAAAAAACAATAAAAGAGAAAAAAATCCGTTAAATGAATTTACAAACTTTTTATTTATTTATTTATTTATTTATAGCTAGAAATTATTTTCAATTTTTTTACATTAGATTTTTTTATTTTATTTAAAAAAAGAAAAAAAATATTGATCCGAAAATTTGTGTTAATTTTTTTATTAATTTATGCTGGATTATTTTAATTTTTTAGCTGATTTGTTTTTAAAAGTCAAAGAAAAAGTTAGGAAATAAAAGACTTTAATGTGAATATTAAAAAATCTCGAACATATAAAACCAGAATTTTTATCAAAAATTTAAAATCATGTTATAAAAGATACAAAAATTGAATCAAGTATGTTTCATCAATAAAACTATTATTTTATTTAAAATAAATAAATTTACACTTTGTAAAAAACAAAATTAAAAACTAAAAAACAATTTGTTTTGTGGTAAATAAATAAAAAGTTAGCTAAAATTAAAAATAATAACAAATCCAACATAAATTAACAACACAATTATCATTTTTATTATTATTATTTTTTTATCTTTTTAAAGTAAAGTAAAACAAAACATCCAGCATAAATAAAAGATTCAAAAAATATCTCTAGCTATAAGTAAATAAAAATTTGGCAAAGTGTTTTAAAAGTCAAACTTAAAAAAAAATTAGGGACCTGTCATTTTATTTTACTTTTTTTTTTATCTTTTTAAAGTAAATTAAAAAAATTATTTTTATATTTTATAGAAAAGGTCAAAAAAAAAAAAAACAGAGGGGGAGGAAACACTTCTAATTTCTGGTTAGTTAATGTTTTTTACTTTTTTTTTTATATTTTATCAGAAAACAATTTCCTCAAAAGTGTTTTCCTTATCATGAGTACCATATTATCAACCATTCACCGCATCATCCCTTAAATTTATGTCATACATGCCACCTCGTCACTACCACGATACATAAGCAAAATTTC
>Ga0325400_1005174_pt1 | contig 12229 bp, 14 predicted proteins | sample PopdelMetagenome_2_FD_205662 | JGI IMG/M metagenome (GOLD analysis project Ga0325400, IMG submission 205662) | Populus deltoides microbial communities from Bellville, Georgia, United States - Xylem-PdKOR-R1 | ecosystem: Host-associated > Plants > Phyllosphere > Stem > Wood/Secondary xylem...
TTTGACACTTTGCGAACAAAACTTCGTCTGAGTGAGATGCACCAAGAATTGTTTCTTTTCTGGTTTTCATAGTTTCCAACTCCCTATTTGCGGGAACCAAATATCAAATTCACGAGGATTGCCACCATCTTCCCGTTTCTAGTATCAATTTCTGTATCAATTCTAGTAATAATTCTATGCACATTCATATTTCATATTTAAGAGAAGAAACATGCAGGTAGACTTCAAGTCTTACTATCTTCAACATGATATGAAAAACAATATCATTATCACGTTGTCTTAATAATATTGAATTGAGAGTGTTTTGGAGTATAGTAGCGATTGTTTTTCAAAATGTTTTTCGTTCATAGATATATTAAAATAATATTTTTTATATTTTAAAATTTATTTTTAACATCATCCCATCAAACAATTTTAAAATATAAAAAAATAATTTTAAATAAAAAAATTAAAATTTTGCCAATCTTGTTTCGGCCGCAATCTCAAGCAAGAACTTAATGCAATTTTTGCTAGGCATGTTCATCAGGTTATAATTATAAAAATATTGGAATTAATTTCGTACAACAAATATAGATGAAAATCTAAATTTTCCATCAAATCTATAGAGAGAGTGGTGGAGTGTGGATGGAATTTAAGATTGAACAAGGCATGTTGATCAAGTTGATTTTATTTATTTATTTATTTAATTAATGGGAGACCTCGTAAATCTTTCTACATGATAAGAAAAAAACTTTATTTATTATATTATTATAATTGCAGAATTATGGTAATGGAATCTCCTCGCCATACAACTATCATGAGGGAATCTTTTGTTTGGTTGCATACGCCAGTATCGTTTATTAAAATTAAACAGAGAAAAAGAGGGACTGTGAAGAGAAAAGCCTCTCAAACTCTTGCTTTAAAAGGACCCCACTGCTACCCTTTAAATCAATCAATCAATCAGAGGGATGATATTTATAGCAGTTGCTCGTGGAATTTCACCAAAATTCCCACATGATGTCTTGCTCCTCTGGCTGATCACGAGACCTGACATTATATAATTCTTTCTTGATTGATGACTTTTAAATATCTAGAATACCCGTGATCGTTTGTTTCGTGTAAAATATTATATATATAAATATATATTTTTAAATTTATTTTTTATGTTTGTTTTTCATATAATATTTTATAGATAAAATAATCAATATAAAATATTTTATAATCAAATTTTAAACTTAATTTTTTTATTAAAAAATATTTTCAGCTAATTAAATATAAAATATTTCACTAATATTATTTTATTTACAATATCATTCAATTATTTCAATTATTTCAAATCTATCTCACCAATATAATATTCATTACCTCCATCTTTTCCTCCACCGCGGTACCCACCACCACCGTGATAAGCTCTTACACTATTATTGTTGCCATCTCGCCACCACCATATCATCACCTCAATCACTACTCACCACCGCCTTTTTTACTGTTTTCACCATTGCTTTCTTTATCATTTCTTTAATGTCACCATTATATTCTCTCTCACTATTATCTCCATCATTGTCAATACTGAAAAATATTTACATATAAAACATTCTATAGTAAAATCTATAAAATATTTTATACGAAACAAACAGATGCTGTCAATAATTGTTCCAGAAAAAAATACACACACAAAGATCAGAATAAAATTATTTAATTTTTTTCCAAGCATGTTCAAAATTCTTTTACAAAATACTAACAAGGAATAATTATACTAGGCATCTAATTGTACGTAGTTCACTTATTTTCTTAACTTGATATTTATTTTTTAAAAAATTCCAGTTTACATATCATAACTTATAAATTGTATAATATTTTACATCATTACTAGTGTGCATAAAAAAAACTAAATTATTTGCAACAACTTTGTCATTATATTTTAAATAATTATTAAAAATTAAGCCTATGATAAAATATCAAAATTGTTACTAATAAGAAAAAAAAACAATAAAAAAACTTTTTTTTCGAAACATAAAACCCTAATCACGTACTAAATTTTTTTTTAAAGATATTTATAAGCTTATTTACATTCTCAGCAAATTCTCTAATAACTATTTCATTGAGATCCTAATAAAAGTGTGAAAAAGAAAAACCAAAGTATGGCTCAATAAATGCTTGCATCAAAGTGAAAGCATCGCCCCTGTGTGGACCCCTCATTGCTCTTTCTACAGTACTTGCTTGGAACAGTTTTGCTTGCAATCATGCAGTCCATTTTTGTCTCTGTATTGATGCATGGTCTTTGGGTGTTTCATCTTCAACCTCACTCAATATTAGCTCAGGGGTCTTATTTTGGTGGCTCGAGTCCACATCTATGACATTTTCTTCTCTCACCGTGATCACCCTCATCCAGGCCATGAGTTTCCGGCCCTTCTAAAATTCAACACCAATAACCCTGCAATCACGGCTCTTATCGGAACTCACGGTGACGATAACCAGCTTGGACTGCTATGATTGTTGGCTATACTTACCAAGGTAATGCTCTGTAAGCCCTAAAGCTTTCCAGAAGGATGTTGGATTGTGGTGTGAGACCAAATACAATTGTATTTATCTTGTAGTCATCCAGGTTTGGTCAGAAAGAGCAAACAATATTTAACATTAGAATCTTATAAAATCATGGGGGTACTGTAGCATTAAAAGACCAAAAGGCCTTCTTGTTTATGAATATGCATCGAATCAAAGCCTTCATGATTGGCCAGAGACTTGTATATTAGTTTGCTGGGTTTGTATCTCTGTGGATTTGTTGCTACGATAATCATACTTCAACAACTTGGGATTTGCTTTAGCTTATCTTGCTTCCTTGCTTGATTAAGGTGCGAGATTTCAAGTTTTGCTTAAAGAGTCAGGAGTTGGGACTGCCAGGATCCGAGTGTCCTGTAACTGCGATTGTAGATCGGAAAGGCAGTAGTGATTAATTATGAAGAGAGAGAAATCAAGACTGAATACAGAAATTCTCACTTACCATTTGAGGATGTTTTTAATAAACCATTTAGAAAGGCCACCGATTAGGGGGAAAAAACACTTCGAGCGTGATTTGTATTGCGGCTAAAACATTGATGGTTTAAAATTTGATTTTTTTATTTAAAATGATTTTTTATTTTTTTTAAATTGTTTTAATATACTAATATTAAAAAAATAAAAAATATTTTTTAAAAATATTTCTAAATTAAAAACATTTAAAATATAACTTGTACCATGTTATCCAGCATATACATGAACTCAATGTATCGGTTTTGTAAACCGCGAAATGATGGTGTAACGGTGTTGTTTAGCCAAGTACGAGTGGGACAAGACTGAAATTACAGAGCTCCCACAGTTCAAAAAATAAGGGTTTCTCGAATAAAAAGCTGCTGCCTTTTCAATATTTATGACGTCTTGTTTCCATTAAAAAAAAAAAAGAAGGTAAGTTCACTTGCTGGATTGGGTGAGGCAGCTTGAGAACAGAGGAGAGGACGGGGGAGGGGTGGCCTAGTGGCTCCAAAATGTATTCAAATCCCAAAGGAGGTCTGGTCAGTGTGCCCATTTCCTTGCCTCCTACGCTTTACTTCGGGTTATCTGAGGGAAATAAAAGCGAGATAAAGAGAAATGATTTTGAAGTGATACTTGATTTGACAGTGCTGTTGTCGTTGCCGGTGGGCTAGGTGGTGTACGACTAGACTTGAGACTTCCGCCGTGATTGGTGATGCTTGCAAGCGCATCTAACAAATATATTAGATTGGTCGGTCTCACGACTCAACTCGATAACCTTTGTGATTAGAATTATGAAATTTACTGGATTTAATAAATTTTTTTAAAAATTATTTTTTATGATAAAAAAATAAAAGATGATACTGGAAAAGAAATTAAAGGACAAAATTAATTTAAAGATAACATTTTAAATTAAATTATAGGGAAAAAAAAAGAAGCAAAAAGAAAGAGATGCCAGACACGCAGGGCCTTTGATTTCTGGTCCAGGAGTTGGCCCATAAGACCATGGTTAATTGATGAGGTTCGTGGCCGAAAGACCAGAAAAAATTATATTGACGAGGTGCGCGGGCTTGCCTTTGATTTTTGGTTCAGGAGTTGGCTCGTAAGGCCCATATTCATGGACTCCTATCAACTAACACACCTTGAGCTGATTTTCAGTACAAACAATTTTGTGTTTGAATTCAGTAGTCCCAATCGCTATTCATCCATCCATGTCATAATCTAAAAGTCCAATAGTGAAGATCCTTAGACCGACGGTTCCATTCTTCCCGGCGGGTGCTGACGGGGCTTTCCCCTTGCTTAATTGGAAGGTTCAAAAAACCACCACAAAAGGCAAGTTTTCCTTATTTCTTTTTGGCTTCCAAAAAAAAAACAAAAATCCACCTCTCACCAAAAGTAAGTTTTTCTCGAAGATGCATTAAAAATATTTTTTTATATTTTAAAAATTATTTTAAAAATCAATAGTTTAAATATATATATATAAAATAATTTTAAACAAAAATAAATAAATTTTATAGCAATTTCAAAAAGCGTGCAGTGGGATTGATGATGGACTGGATTCCCTTGAGATTATTTTGGACCAAACTAGTAGGCCGAGGCATGTGCTTAAAGCCCATAAAACACAGGACTTGACACAGAGGAAGGCGTAGCTAGAATATGGTTTCCAACGTGCAATCTTTGCTACACACGACGTCAAATTCATTGCAAAATCCATACCATAAGCAAAATTGTTACCATCATTATACTTACAGAACAACTTAATAATATTCATAAATTGAGAGAATTTGTTCTAACACAGGCTGCCTGGAGTTCAGATCATATAATTTTCAAAGAATATATTCAACAGTTTGAAGTTCCACCGGTCCGGTCTGCCCACCCTTTATAGCCATCAAGTCACTGCTATCACCTCCCAAGTATGCTTTCATAAATGCGACCACAACTCCTCCAATAAATTTCCTCATCGGCTCCCTGGACTTCCCATTCTTGCACAGACAATATGTTGCTTTTCCTCTAATCCCTTCAGTATCATCATCTAGCATATCAAGATGTCCATAATCCTTAACAACGAAATAACTAGCCGGCCCTTTACATTCTTTGAAAAAATCCTTATGATTAACACCCTCAGGTGCACAAGGAGGGAACAGAGGGTTCTTCTTCAGCTCACCCAAGCCAGAACCAATGACCATGATTGCCATATCAATATCAAACGAATGAGGAACATATGTGAGTACTGGTGGAGGGGTTTGTTTCCCTTTGTCCGTTCCATCAACTGGGTCCACACCAATTAGTGCTGAGAATTTTAATGTGGTTGCTGCTTTCTCAAGAGCAAATGCAAAAGCAGTCTTGCCACCTCGACTATGGCCTGCAAGGCCTAGCTTGCTTAGATTGGGTTTAACATGGGGTGGAAGTAGGTGATGCAGTCCTTCGGATAGCCAATTTGTGGTTGCAGCCACAGATTTAATTTCATCACTAGAATCTTGTCCAGCCACAAGATATAACTGCCAAGTGCAGAGAAGAAAAAGATTCAACGAGCAACAAAGTAGTGCTAGTTAAAATTCAAATTGAAGAAATCAACAGGCAAGCATCAAGCGACTAAGACACTAATTGATGCAATTGAAGAACCGAACCTTAACTAATATATGGTTTTTGTAGCATCTAATCCGATATATTTGCTCACATACAGCATTTTGTCAAAGTACTTCAGGAAATTGGATCGAATCCCTCTCCTGACCTTTACTAACCCCATAATTAATAGAAATAGAGCAAAACATGAGCACCAAAAACAGGGACTTGAAAGTTAAAATGGAAAATCCAGTATCTTGAAACGTAGAAGATACAAAATTTTAAATGGGAACGGGTTGAGAAAATAGAGAAGTTGGCTCAAAGTGTCGCTTTAAAATGTGAAAGACAAGGACAATTATACACGGGATGGGGTCTATGTGAAGACTGAAAAGAATACAGACAAATGAAAAATAGCATCAGGAGACAAGGATACAACATCTCGAGCATCCATCATCAATCACATCAAGATGCCACTGATAATCGTTTAATAGGCCTTGAGATTTTCCCTTGAGAAAACGAAACTTCGAAATCTTTTGCCTTAGAGATGAAGTTACTTGGGGGGACCAACATGGCATGGCGTGGCACCATAGCTTCTTTGGGAACTAAAGTTTGATCTTTTTTTTCTTTGAGAACGAAATGAAGTTATCTCCACTTCGCAGTTGGCACACCAATGTCAATTTGCAGAATTCTAAAATGAAAATTAAAAACTCTTGCGGAAAAGGTTGTGGTCGTTACAGTAATGCATAGTACATACCCAAGAAAATACCAGACCAACTGTTTTAATCCGGGGAAAAAGAAAATGTAAATAGATGAAACATTTAATAACATCGAAATGATCTTAATTTGGGATCAGAATATAGTATCTAATCGTCATCTTTATCGGTTATCTATTGATTTTGGGTAGAATTCAGCTTTACTAACGAAATTAATCCTAATTAATAGAGGCACAAATATATCCAAATACATCACACTTGCAATTCACTCACAGTCGATGAATACAAATAACACAACGTGATGGAAAGTATCTTAAAAACCTAATTGCATCCAGCCGCGATAGGAGATTTGGAGCCTTTGAATATATTTAAAAGACTTGCAATTCGTAATTGACCATGGCTGCATCAAAATTTTGCCACGACCTATATATGATCACAAAGAAGAAGTCAAGAAGAGAGAGTGATATGTACCTGAGGAGCAATGACAATGAACCCATGAGAAGCAATATGTTGCAGGAGCTGGGAGTAGAAAGAATTGTAAAGAAGGTAACCATGGAGGAAAACAAGAAGTGGGAATTCCCCTGCTTCACATGGCATAACAATCAAGAGTGGTTTTGGAGGTGGAACAGGAAGTGGAGGTGAAGTCTTTGCGGTGCAGCAGGTAGATCTTGATTCTACTTTTTGAAGCACTGTTGTATACTTCCCAGCCTCAAACACATTAGTAGTAACAGTTGCTATAGCAGAAGAGGAGGACATGGTTACTATATTAGTTAGGCTTTTCCTTGTTCTTTCTAACCTTTTTTCATGGAAGTTTCTTGTGCCAAGGATAAGTTGTTCAGGTGGCTTTTTTATGGCCTTGTTCTATGAGAGAGAGTCGCGACCCCTGCGATTGGATACCCGGTCCATACCCAGTTTACCCGCCCATTTATTATCTGCTAAAAATAATGTCAAAATCTTTCAATTTAATCCTCGTAATGTTCAAAAAAGTTAAATTTTCTCCTTAAAATTAATATTTTTAACAATTATTTATAAGTTTTCCGGTCCTCATTTTTTTTTAAAAATACATTTTGGTTCCTTTATTATAGTTTATGCATTCAAGTCTCTATATTGTTAATCAAGTCTACAAGAAAATTAGTGGGTATTAATAGGGTATAACATAAATACCTAGATATATATATATATATATATATATATATATCCTCCTCATTACCCATTAGACATGTTTAATGGGCATTTGTTGGGCCAAGTAAAGCAAATATCCGCTTTATATCCAGCCCATTATAGAGACTTGTGTGAGTAATTGTGTGAGTATATTTGTAATTTTCTTTTATTTTTTCAAAAATCGGCCAAAAAAGAATCACAGTGTGATTTATAATTTATTTTCATTTATTTAATGGGCATTTGTTGGGCTTGATTTATAATTTATTTTTATATTACTTTTAAAATTTATTTAGAATTAGAAGATTCCAAATACAGTGGAAGTATCTTCTGACAATCAAGATGGAATCCAACATTACATTAATCAAAACGTCGTTAAAACTCTTGATTAACTTAATCCAAACAAAATTATTGGGTAAAGTGGAGATACCCTGATCAAGAGCAAGACAATCATGGCCTCCACCATAAGGAAAATACAAGCGCTCCATTAATTAAACAAATCAGGGAGACAAAAACAAAGCCCACATGACAGGAAGCACATAGATTCAAGCCGTGTCTTTATCTTCCATTACCATTCCATTATCGAAGCTCTCTTTTTCACCACCCCAGTCCAAGACTCTCCTTTTATTTCCCTCGACGGTGAAACACACGCAGGCTTAGATCACATGGTTCTTGCTTACAACACTTTGCCTTTTCCAGTTCAGATACAAAAACAAAGGCCCCGACTATATTCCCCCTGGACTAGAGAGAGAGAGAGACCCACATGGATAAGCTAGCTATGTTTAAATTCCTCGTTCTTTACAATTTAGGAACACCAAAAATATAACCCAACCAAATCTCAAAAAACTTTAACAAGTCTATATATATATTATAATAATAATCCTAAATCCCAGTTTTTCCACTTCATTGCAAACCTAACCCCCCTAGTAGATAAGTTACACTCTATGTCTGTTGCCCTTTTCTGCTGCTATGGAGAGAAGTCTCGAGACACCTTGAGTCCAGAGATCATATTCCTTCTGGTTCATGCACTCGAATTCGACAACACCCCGTTGCAAAGTCTTCAAACCGAAATACCGTCGATGCTCACCACCCTCTAGCAAGTGGCGGCCTGGCCAGGCGGGCATATCTTTGATCACCTCCAACACCACATCTGTAAATTCAAAAGGAGGTGAATTAAAGATAATCCCTTTTGATCTTTTACACTTTAGTGCCATTTGAACTTTCCCAAATCCCCAGAATGGAAGAAGCCCCACCTCCTATTCTGTTTTTCACATTATTAGAGAAAGACAAAAGCAACGATACTTACTCTTTTTCTTTTTCGTTATGGTCCCAGCTACATGTTTGCTCTTCATCTTCAACATAACCTGCACCAAAAGAGGTTTCAAAAGCTAGGTGGTAAGCGCAGAATAAAGAAAGTGGTTCTACTTATTTCATCATTTGATCATCTTTAACTTTGACACCGATCCCTTTTTACCTCGTCAGATTCACACTCATCATGTCTAAATAATTAAATGATTTGATTCCAAAACAATCACAGCGGAAATATTGGTTTGGAATAGAAGCTCTAATTACCTGATTCATTCGGTTGACATAAACAGAAACTATCTTCCAGTGAAGGTCACCTGCATTGATCAAAGAAACCTGATCAAGACTCTCCTTCCACATCAAGTAACAAGTTTTTTTAGATTAACAGGCCGACACTACAAACCAACCAGTTTTTAAATTAATTTAATGTGGGGAATATTACCCAACAAAGCACTTTGACATAGAATTGCTATTCATCATCAAAATAAACAGCAAAAATCACAATACAAAATGTCTCTCTGTAATACAGCAATTCGATGTGTTCTCTAGACACGTTCCAATTTCAATTCAATATGGGGAAAGAAAGAAAACAAAGCTACCAAACTAAACATACAAAACAATTGTGAGCTGAATTAATTCCAGACAACATAGTAATAATCACCTTTGCGAGTGCGCTTGAGTAGCTCACAGCCTCTGGCAAGCAATTCCCTGCTGCATATGCCTAAGAAATTTTCTTCAGGCACCAGTTCACCACTGAAACTACCATTAGAACTACCATTACTGCCATTTCCACCAGCTACAGCTAATCCTTTGTCCACGGGAATGACCGCTGCAATATTCCAGACTTCCTTCAATGCTCTCGCCTTCAATGTTGCTGCACCGCGTAACGCTGCAACAATCACACAAAAAGCTGAGATCATTTCCATTAAACTATCCTCCATAAATGCACGCAGATCATGTATGATTTGCATTTATCTAAGATGATAAAAATGATTGATCAACAAAAATAAAGGAAAACAAACATACCTGTTGCAGCAGCAGCAGTTAATGTCATGATATCACCAGCAGAACGCACATTCACGGCAGAGTTCACAACAGATGCAAGGTGCTCACGCTCTGCCCCCATGGCCTCTGCTGCCTCCACGCATTGTGCAGCCACCAATGTTGCAGCTGATGCCACCGCCATGTCAGTCTTTGCCATTTGCTCATCTTTCCCAGCCCCCGAAGAGGCAGCTGTTGCAGCCGCAATTGCAGCAATGGCAGCAGCAACCCCTGCCACAGATATCGCAGCATGAAGCTGCGCATTGTGGGCTCGAGTCTCCTCCTTTTTCTTCTCCCTCCTGTCCTTCAACCACCTACCAACAGTCTTACCACCACCACCACCGCCCGTGGTGGCGGCTGTGATGGCATTGCCACCAGGAGTTACCGCAGGTGCACGGAATTGTGTGTTGTGAGGGTTGTTGGATCGAGAATACTGGCAAGGAGAATACATATGGATCGTTAACTCATTATTTTCATCACTTTAGATTAACTATTGTTAACCTAAAATTGGGTACATTAATGCAGCAAGTGAAATTGATGGCTGATAATTAATCATGACAGAGACACATCGGTGATTATCTAAAATTATGGAGGCGAGTTGTTAGGATGTTTTGGAAGAAAAAGTTGGGTCCATACACCATAAATTCGCTGTTGTGGTTATGTATTGTAACTAATCTAATTCACTCACTCACGAGGGGACCAGCGCAAACCCGCGTTTTCTAAAAACAACAAACAAAGAAAGAAGGTCATTGTTGAATCTCGACAGAAAAGGACATGCAGGTCATTATGCAATTTACCCACAGAACTAGCAATGGCAGTTTAAGACATTTTGGCTAAAAAATAGACATGGAAAGAAGGCCAATTAACCTCTGACTCAATTTTTGCTACCTCTAGCTTTTTTCCATAGAAATAGAAGGGAAACTATATAGTTTTCTTTGGAACAAAGCAAAGTATAATACCGGAGACATCAAAACAACGGTATCATTGCTTTTATTATTTTAAAAAGAGAAAAACAACATTAGATTGGATTGTGTTTCCAACAATGTTTTTTAAAATTTAAATTTTATTATTATTTTTAGATTGTTTTAAGATGTTAATGTTAAAAATAAAAAATATATTATTTTAATATATATATATATATAAGTAGCCTTGGTTAAGGAGAAAGCCTGAGATATGTTTCATGGGTGGTCTAAAGTGAGTGGAACAGAAGTCGTGCTTTGTACCAAAAAAGAGCAAAAACAAACAGAGACCCACAAAAGCGAAGACACCAACTTTATTCAAACTTGTATAATTATATTACCCCAAAAATAGCAATAGATTTCATAATATTAATTAGCTCCGGCAAACTCTGAAAAAAATTACCTTGACATCATCCATTTCAGAAGGGGAAACAGGAGGGCTGTCCGTTAAGGAACCATTGAGAGGTCCACTGCTATGGGAGAGTCTGCCTGAAGTGCGTGGAGATACCTCCTGCTGCATTAACAGACCCCAAAAGTTGAAAAATGGGTGCTTCATTTTTTGAGATAGTTATAAGTAATGATCGCAGGTAGTAGTGACTGTGAAGGAAGGAGAGACAGAGTCTCTGCTCGTGTGTGTTTCAAGAGTAAAGAACGGGAAAATAAATAATTCAATCGATAGTCGGGGGTGTGACGGAACCAGAAAAAAAGGGAGGGAGTGTATAGGCCTCAAAACAAGATCATACTGAAATAAGTTTTGCAAATCTGTTCGATATAAATAAACCAGAAACAAGATTTTATTAAAATAGATATAAAACCAGAGCGTCAAAAAAAGACAAAGCAGAGTGGATTAGTATATTATCAAGAGAGAAGAAAACAAAGACTCAAAGAGAGCCAAAAGGAAAAAAAGAAAGAAATCTCACATATTGTCTTTATTCTCCCTCTCTCTCTCTCTGCGTGTGTTTGGTTAAATATATAAAATTAAACTCACCGACTGTGACATGATTCTTTCCAAGACCATCTGGGAAGTCTCAGAGGAAGCAAAAGAAAACGGGTTTCCAGAAACAGTAGCACCACTCTCTTCTAACTCTCCAATAATATCCTCCTGTATCATACCACCAGCACCACACGGGTTGGTCTTGCTAGAGAAAACCATCTGTGGTGGAGCCAGGGCTTTTGATACCTCCAACGCTGACAAGCTCCATGAACGTGAAAGAAACTCCATGGGCTCACGTGGTGTTTCCGGTGGCCGGAAATGGGCCGGTTCCGGTCGCCATGTCTCTGCTATGGGCTTGTCCATTGGACAGAGAAGAGCGCGCTTGTGTGTTTAGTGTTGGTGGTGAGTTAAGTGGGGGGGTTCTTATTAAGGAATGTGGATGGTTGGGTTTGGGTGTTTTATAGAGGATGGTGGAGTGAGATGACAGGTTTTTATGAATGTCCTTTTTTATTTTTAGAGGATTGGATGAAGGAATATATATATTTATAAAATAACAACTTGAAAATTAGCAA
>Ga0325400_1005175_pt1 | contig 12229 bp, 9 predicted proteins | sample PopdelMetagenome_2_FD_205662 | JGI IMG/M metagenome (GOLD analysis project Ga0325400, IMG submission 205662) | Populus deltoides microbial communities from Bellville, Georgia, United States - Xylem-PdKOR-R1 | ecosystem: Host-associated > Plants > Phyllosphere > Stem > Wood/Secondary xylem...
GAGGGTCCGTCGCCGACGGGCACGCCCACCGCCACCCCGTGAGCACCCCCACCGGTGGCGGCTGGCCCCCGCACGAAGGTCGTCCGGACGAACAGGGTCCGCACGACGGGTCCCACGAGCCGACCGATTGGGTCGACCCGGCGGCCTCGCGCGACCCGTGGGGTCCGCCGCCCACGCCCCAGCGGGCGGAGGACTCCTGGTGGCAGCCGCAGCCGGCGGGGCAGGACGCGTTCCCGCCGTCGTACGACCCGTACGCCCCGGGGCAGCAACAGGCCCCGCCGCGTCCGCCGCGGTCGGGGTCGCCGGCCCGTTGGATCGGCACGGGCACGTTGGCGCTGGTCCTCGGCGTGGTCGGTGGTTTCGCCGGTGGCCTGCTGCAGGACGAGATCGCCGACGGCGACCAGAACTACCCCGCGGTGGCCCTGCCGAGTCCCTCGGCGGGCAGCACCGACCGCCCGGCCGGGACGGTCGCCGGGATCGCCGCGTCCGCGCTGCCGAGCGTGGTGGCACTGCAGGTCGAGTCCGCCGAAGGGTTCGGGACCGGATCGGGGTTCGTGCTCGACGCCGACGGCGGGGACGGCACCTTCATCCTGACCAACAACCACGTCGTCGCGGGCGCGTCCGACGGGGGCATCACCGTCGTCTTCCAGGACGGGCAGCAGGCGACCGCGGAACTCGTGGGCGCCGACGTCTCCTACGACCTGGCCGTGGTCCGCGTGGACCGCACCGGCCTGCAGGCGCTGCCGTTCGGTGACTCCTCGGCCGTCGTGGTCGGCGATGCCGTGGTCGCGGTCGGTGCCCCGCTGGGGCTGCAGGGGACGGTGACCGAGGGGATCGTCTCGGCGCTGAACCGACCGGTGTCGGCCGGGCAGACGCAGGACGACACCTCCTACATCCAGGCCATCCAGACCGATGCGGCGATCAACCCGGGCAACTCGGGGGGACCGCTGCTGAACACCTCGGGTGAGGTGATCGGGATCAACTCCGCGATCGCCACCGCGCCCGGGGTCGGGGGCTCGCAGGTGGCCGGCAGCATCGGGCTGGGGTTCTCGATCCCCTCCGAGCAGGCCCGGCGCACGGCCGAGCAGCTGATCCAGACCGGACAGGCCGTGCACCCGGTCATCAAGGTCTCCCTCGACGGGACGTACACGGGCGAGGGCGTGCAGATCGTCGACGAGCCCGGGTCGGTCGTACCGGGCGGTCCTGCTGACCGCGCGGGGCTCCAACCGGGGGACGTCGTGCTGGCCATCGACGGTCGTCCGGTGACCGAGTCGGTCGAGCTCATCGTCGACATCCGGGCCCGCGAACCCGGCGAAACGGTCACGTTGACCGTCCGTCGGGGTGGTCAGACGTCAGAGGTGCCCGTGACCCTTGAAGCCGACGGTTAGGATCGCCACGTGTTCGGCATCAACGGAGGCGAGTTCATCGTCCTCCTCGTCGTGGCGCTGGTCGTTCTCGGACCCGAGCGTCTGCCCCACTACGCCGAGCAGCTGGCCGGACTCGTGAAGTCCGCCCGCCGCTTCGCCAAGGGTGCGCAGGCTCAGATGCGGGAAGAACTCGGTCCCGAGTTCGACGACATCGACTGGCAGAAGCTCGACCCACGTCAGTACGACCCGCGCCGCATCGTGCGCGAGGCCCTGACCGAGGCGTGGACCGACGAGGACGACGCACCCGCCAAGAAGAAGACCAACGGCAGCAGCAACGGGGCGACGAAACCCGGGATCGACCTGGGCAAGAAGTCGTCCGAACCGGCCAAGGAGCCTTCGCCGGTCCCGTACGACGACGACGCCACCTGAGCTGTGCACGATCACGCTGATCATGCACAGGGGTGATCATGCACAGCGGTGATCATGCACGGGTTCAGGCGACGCTGACGCCGAGTCGTTTCCCGGCGAGGCCGCGGGGGCGTCGGGCCAGGCTGCGTGCGAGGTCCCGCAGGACCGCAGCAGCGGGGGAGTCGGGGTGCTCCAGCACCACGGGTCGACCCACGTCGCCACCTTCGCGCAGCGCGACGTCCATCGGCACCTGGGCCAGCAGCGGCACGTCGGTGCCCAGCTTGTGGCTCAGCGACGACGCCACGGCCTGCCCACCGCCGGAGCCGAAGACCTCCATCCGCTGCCCGTCGGGCAGTTCGAGCCAGCTCATGTTCTCCACCACACCGACGACGCGCTGCTCGGTCTGGGCGGCGACGGAGCCGGCGCGTTCGGCGACCTCGGCGGCGGCGACCTGCGGGGTGGTGACGACGACGATCTCGGCGCGGGGCAGCAGCTGCCCGACGCTGATGGCGACGTCGCCCGTGCCGGGCGGCAGGTCCAGGAGGAGGACGTCCAGGTCGCCCCAGAACACCTCGGCGACGAACTGCTGCAGCGCGCGGTGCAGCATCGGCCCGCGCCAGGCCACGGGCTGACCCGCGGGGACGAACATCCCGATCGAGATGACCCGGACGCCGTGCGCGACGGGCGGGATCATCATGTCGTCGACCTTGGTGGGCCGCCCGGTGACGTTGAGCAGCCGGGGGATCGAGAACCCGTGCACGTCGGCGTCCAGCACCCCCACCCGGAGGCCGTCGGCGGCCATCGCGGCGGCCAGGTTGGCCGTCACGCTCGACTTGCCGACGCCGCCCTTGCCCGAGGCGATCGCGTAGACGCGGGTCAGGCTGCCGGGATCGTTGAACGGGATCGTGGGCGCGGCGCCGGTGGTGCCGCGCAGCTTCGTGGTCAGTTCGCGGCGCTGGTCCGGGGTCATCTCACCGAGCTGCACGCGCACACCGGCCGCGCCGTCGACGGTCCGCACGGCGGCGGTCACGTCCCGGGTGAGGGTGTCACGCATGGGGCAGCCGGCGGTGGTCAGCAGCACCCGCACGTCGACGACACCGTCGGCGTCGACGCGCACGTCGTCGACCATGCCGAGATCGGTGATGGGACGGTGCAGCTCGGGGTCGTTCACCGAGTTCAGGGCCTGCAGGACTCCCGCGCGCACGCTCTGGGGATCAGGCGTGGACGACATGCTCCCAGGGTACGTCGAGGTCCTTGACCCTCTCGTCCGGACAGTGACAGGGTTCACCTGGAAAGCGCTTGCCCTCATCGTCGAGGATCCCTGGAGGATCTCGTGCCCGTGCGTTACGCCCTCGTCGGAACCGGCTCCCGTGCCTCGATGTACCTGGGTGCCCTCGCCGGGGCCCACCGGGCCGACGGAGAGCTCGTGGCGATCGGCGACACCAACCCCGGCCGGGTCGCCGTGCACACCCGGCGGCTCGAGGCCGCGGGGCTGGCCGCGCCCGAGAGCTTCGACCCCGCCGACCTGCACGAGACGGTGCGCCGGCTCGGGATCGACCGGGTCATCGTCACGACCCCCGACCGGTTCCATGCCGACTACGTGGTCGCCGCCCTGCGGGCCGGCGCCGATGCCGTGGTCGAGAAGCCGTTGACCACCGACGAGGACGGGGTGCGGCGCATCGCCGAGGCCGTCGAGGCGACGGGGCGGGAGGTGCTGGTCACCTTCAACTACCGGTACGCCCCGCGGAACTCCGCACTGAAGCGAGCGATCTCCGGCGGGGAGATCGGCGATGTCACCTCGGTGCACTTCGAGTGGGTGCTCGACACCGCCCACGGCGCGGACTACTTCCGACGCTGGCACCGTCAGAAGGAGAACTCCGGCGGGCTGCTGGTGCACAAGAGCTCCCACCACTTCGACCTGGTGAACTGGTGGATCTCCGGGGTGCCGACGCGGGTCTTCGCCAGCGGGGCCTTGCGGTTCTACGGTGCCGAGAACCTCGGTGACCGTGGGCCCCGACCGCCGCGGGGAACGTCGGAGCAGGGCCGGGCCGACGAGTTCTCCCTCGACCTCGCCGCGAACGAGGACTACCGCGAGCTGTACCTGGAGAACGAGGGTTTCGACGGGTACCGGCGCGACCAGGACGTGTTCGACGCCGGGATCACCATCGAGGACAACCTCGCGCTCGTCGTGGACTACGCCGTGAACCGGGCTTCTTCGCCGGGGGTCGCGACGATGTCGTACGCGTTGAACGCCCACTCGCCGTGGGAGGGGTACGTCGTCAACGTCAACGGCACGAAGGGCCGCGCGGAACTCACCGTCGTCGAGCGCGGCGCCGTCATCCCCGACGGCGCCGTGGACCCGAGCATGAACCCGGAACTCGTCGCCGCGAACGAGACCCGACCGGTCTCGGAGAAACTCGTGGTCCAGCGTCACTTCGAGGCCGCGCGCGAGGTCGAGATCCCTGTCGGGGAAGGTGGCCACGGCGGCGGCGACGCGTTGCTGCTGCGCGACGTCTTCCAAGGACCGACCGCGGACCCGTTGGGCCGCACTGCGTCCTGGCGTGACGGGGTGCGCTCGGTGGTCGTCGGCATCGCCGGCAACCGGTCCTTGGAGACCGGGCAGGCTGTCCGCACCTCCGACCTGGCCCTGGGCCCCGCGGAAAGCACACTTTCCGCCCTCGCGCGGGCCTGATCCGGGGCGGAAAGAGTTCTTTCCGCCCCGGGAGGGGCGTCAGAGGGAGGGGACGACGACCGCGCGACCGGTCAGGGTTCCCTCGTGGAGGCGCTCGTAGGCCTTGGGGGCGTCCGCCATCGCGAACGTCTCGGTGTGCACGTCGAACACGCCCTGGTGGGCGAGGTCGACGAGCTCGATGAGTTCGCCGCGCGCACCCCAGTAGGGGATCGTCACCGACGTCTCGTAGGCCTGCCGGAAGAACCCGACCTGCGCGGCGGCGGGCTTGGAGGAGATCCCGACGATGGTGACGTCGGACTCGACGGCGGCCACCGCCATCGCGGTGTCGATCGTGGGCTGGGCCCCGACGAAGTCCAGGACGAGGTCGGCCCCCTTGCCGTTGGTCAGCTTGCGCACGGCGGCCGCCGACTCGGCGTTGGACAGCACGACCTCGTGGGCGCCGACCCTGGTGGCCAGGGCCAGCTTCTCGTCGGTGACGTCGAGGGCGATGACACGGGCCGGGGACAGCGCGCGCAGGATCTGGATCGCGAGGTGGCCCAGGCCCCCGGTGCCGATGACGACGGCGGTGGAGCCGGCGCGCAGCTTCGGCAGCGAACGCTTGATCGCGTGGTACGGCGTGAGGCCGGCGTCGGTCAGCGGGACGGTCTTGACCGGGTCGAGGTCGCCGATCGGCACGAGGTGCCGCGGGGAGTCGACGACCATGAACTCGGCCAGCGCGCCGGGGGAGCCGAGACCGGGCGGGTTGATGCCGAGCTCGGGGGCGCGCGGGCAGTAGTTCTCCTTGCCCTGGGCGCACATGTGGCAGACGCCGCAGCCCCACGGGCCGTAGACGACGACGTTGGTGCCGACGTCGATGCCCTCGGCGCCCGGCCCGAGCTCGACGACGCGGCCCGCGCCCTCGTGGCCCAGGGTCAGCGGCAGCCCGTAGACGTACTGGTCCTCGGGCAGACCCATGATGAAGTCGTCGGAGTGGCAGATCCCGGCGGCGGTCACCTCCAGGAGCACCTGGCCCGGCCCGGGGGTCGGCTTGTCGATCTCCACGACCTCGGGGGCGCCACCGATGGTCCGGTACTGCACTGCGCGCACGGCTGCAGTCCTCTCCTCGACGAAAGTCTGTACGACTGTCTGTACGTCGAGAAATTTACTCCTGAAGGATCCGAAGATCGACAGGCGTCAACCAGCCGTGACGCGGATGACCTCCTCGAAGGTGGTCTCGCCGCGCATCGCCTTGGCCAACGCGCTCTGGCGCAACGTCTTCATCCCGATCCGCTCGGCCTCCTCCAGCAGCGCGGACTCCGTCGCGTCGTGCATGAGGACCTTGCGCACGCTCGGCGTGACGTCCAGCACCTCGTACACCGCGGTCCGGCCCTTGTAGCCCGACCCACCGCACTCGGGGCAGCCGGTGCCCTTGAGCGGGGTGGCGTCCAGGATGTCCTCGATCGAGAGGTCCAGCAGCGCCAGGGTGTCCTCGTCGGGGATGTAGCCCTCCGCGCACGACTCGCAGGGACGCCGGACCAGACGCTGGGCGATCGCCGCGGTCAGCGAGCTGGCCACCAGGAACGGCGCCGCGCCCATGTCGACCAAGCGGGTCAGCGCCCCGACGGCCGAGTTGGTGTGCAGGGTCGAGAGCACGAGGTGACCGGTCATCGAGGCCTTGAGGGCGAGCTCGGCGGTCTCGGTGTCACGGACCTCACCGATCAGGACGATGTCGGGGTCCTGACGCAGGACCGAACGCAGACCCGCCGAGAACGTCATCCCGACCTTGGCGTGCACCTGGACCTGGGTGATCCCGGGCAGCTGGACCTCGACGGGGTCCTCGAGGGTGATGATGTTCTTCTCGGGCGACATCGTCGCGTGGATCGCGGCGTACAGGGTGTTCGTCTTGCCCGAACCCGTCGGACCGGTGATCAGCACCAGACCCTGCGGGACCGCGAGCGCCTTGTTGAAGATCTCCAGCTGCTCGGGTTCGAAGCCGAGCGAGGCCAGCGAGGGGACGTCGTCGCCGCGCGTGAGCAGACGGATGACGATCTTCTCGCCGTGCAGCGCCGGCAGCGTCGAGACACGGCAGTCGATGGCGGCACCGTCGACCATCACGCGGGTACGACCGTCCTGCGGGATGCGCCGCTCGGAGATGTCGAGGCCGGAGATGATCTTGATGCGGCTGATGACGCTCGGCGCCACGCGCTTGGGGGCGGACATGACGTCGCGCAGCAGACCGTCGACGCGGAACCGCACGCGCAGCTGGTCACGCTGGGACTCCAGGTGGATGTCGCTGCAGCGCAGGCGGACCGCGTCGGACAGGATCCGGTTCACGAGCTTGACGATGGGGGCGTCGTCGTCGGCGGAACCGTTGAGGGCAGCGAGCGGGTCCTCGTCGTCGTCGTCGGTCGCGTCCTCGACCATCCGGGAGACCTGCGAGGTGTCCTCGGTCAGCGACCAGGCGCGCGCGATGTGGTCGCGGATCTGGGAGTCCATCGCGACGACGACGTGCAGCTCGGGAGTGCGGGTGTAGAGCTTGACGTCGTCCAGGGCCAGGACGTTCGTCGGGTCCGCCGCGGCGACCAGCAGGTAGTCGGGGGTCTTGTCCAGGACCAGGACCCGGCAGCGCTCGGCGACGGCGCGCGGCAGGATCCGCACGACGTCGGGGGCCAGGTTCAGCCGGGAGAGGTCGACGTGCTCGAGGGAGAGCAGCTCGGCCAGGCACTGGGCGAGCTCGGCCTCGGACACCATGCCGAGCTCGACGAGGATCTGACCCAGGCGACGACGCGGACCCTCGACGTTGCGCTGTTCGGCCAGCGCCACCTCGAGGTCCTCGGGGACCAGCAGGCCCTTCTCGACCAGGACGTCACCGAGTCGCTTGCGGACCTGGCTGGTCGGCTGGGCGGCGGGGGCCCCGGGGGCCTCGTCGAGAGTCGTCACGTCGTGGTTGTCGGCAGATCACCGCCCGAACCTGAGTCGTCGGCGGGCGTGTCAGGCTCCGGGGGCGGGTCCGTCACCGGTTCGGCGACGTTGTTCGACACTTTTTCGGCACGGGGTCCCGAGCTGGGGCGCTTGTTCTTCTTGCCCTTGCGCTTGGCGTCGCGCGAGGGGCTGACGGTGCCCTCCTCCTGCAGCTCCTCCAGGATCGAGCGCAGCTCGGAGCGCACGAAGTCACGGGTTGCGACGTCACGCATCGCGATCCGCAGCGCCGCGACCTCACGCGTCAGGTACTCGGTGTCGGCCAGTCCCCGTTCGTCGCGCGAGCGGTCCTGCTCGTTGAGCACCCGGTCGCGGTCGTCCTGCCGGTTCTGCGCCAGGAGGATCAGCGGGGCCGCGTAGGAGGCCTGCAACGACAGGATCAACGTCAACAGCGTGTAGTTCAGAGCCCGGGGGTCGAACTGCAGGTTGTCGGGGGCGAACGTGTTCCACGCCAACCACAACGCGACGAACCCCGACATGTAGACGAGGAACTTGCCCGTCCCCATGAACCGGGCGAACTTCTCCGAGGCCCGGCCGAACGCGTCGGGGTCGACCTGCGGGCGGGCCAGCAGCTGGCGACGGTTCTCGCGCGGGGTGTCCAGGGAAACGCTGCTTCGTTCGCTGCGTCGGTCGCTGCGTCGGTCGCTGCGTCGTTCGCTGCGGGGGCGGCGCTCAGCCACGGGTCACCTCCTGGGCGGGTCCTTCGAAGACCTCCTCCTCGGCATCGCGCCAGTCCTGCGGCAGGAGGTGGTCCAGCACGTCGTCCGCGGTGACGGCCCCGAGCAGGTGCCCGTCCTCGTCGACGACGGGCAGCGAGACGAGGTTGTAGGCGGCGAGCTGCCGGGTCACGCCCTGCAGGGTCTCCTCCGGTTCGAGGGGGTCGATGTCGGTGTCCACGATCTGGCCGAGCGGGGTCTGCGGAGGTTCTCGCAGCAGCCGTTGCAGGTGCGCGGTGCCGAGGAAACGCCCCGTCGGGGTCTCCAACGGGGGTCGGCACACGTAGACGGCGGTGGCCAGGGGGACGCTGAGCTCGGTGCGGCGCACGTGGGCCAGGGCCTCGGCGACGGTGGCGTCGGGGGCCAGGATCACCGGGTCGGTCGTCATCAGACCGCCGGCGGTGTAGTCGTCGTAGGCCAGGAGCCGGCGGACCGGCTCGGCCTCCTCGGGGTCCATCAGGGCCATCAGCCGTTCGGCCTGGTCGCCCGGCAGCTCCGAGAGAAGGTCGGCGGCGTCGTCGGGCTGCATCTCCTCCAGGACGTGCGCGGCCCGGTCGCCCTCGAGCGCGGACAGGATCTCGATCTGGTCGTCCTCGGGCAGCTCCTCCAGGACGTCGGCGAGCCGCTCGTCGTCCAGGGCCGCGGCGACCTCGCGTCGCCGCTTGGGGGTGAGCTCGTGGATGACCTCGGCGAGGTCGGTCGGTTTGAGCTCCTCGAAGGCGGCCAGCAGGTTCGTCGCGCCCTGGTCTAGGTCGGGGGAGGCGAAGGCCAGGACGCCCCCGGCGATGGCGTCGACCCCGACCGTCAACGTCTCGCCCCGCCGCCGCAGCCGGCCGGACAGACCGCGCGGGGCGGCGCCGCGACGGACGAAGAGCTTGGTCAGCTGCCAGTCCCGGGGTCGGACGGCGTCCAGGCCGAGGTCCTCGATGGTCGCCGTGCCGCTGCCGTCCGCGAGGTCGACCGTGCGGTCCAGCAGTTCGGCCAGCAACAGGGTCTCGGTGCCGCGCTGCTCGAAGCGGCGCATGTTCACCAGGCCGGTCGTGATGACCTGCCCGACCTCGATCGTCGTCACCCGGGTCATGGGCACGAACACCCGCCGCCGACCCGGGACCTCGACGACCAGACCGATGACGCGGACCGGACCCCGGGGTCTGATCATCCCCACGACGTCACGGACCCGGCCCACCTGATCGCCCTGGGGGTCGAACACGGAGGTGCCCGCGAGGCGGGCGGCGAAGACGCGAGTGGTGGTGCCGGTCACACGTTCCAATCTAGTGACTTTCACCGAGCGTGCCCGAACCGGCGCTCCTAGCGTGGACGCATGGCCAAGGAGAGCAAGAAGGTGAAGGCGGAGGGCAAGCCCCTCTACACGATTCCCGGGCTGAGCACGGAACAGGGCGCGACGATCGCGGCGCTGCTGCAGGACCGGCTCAACGCGCTGACGGACCTGCACCTGACGTTGAAGCACGTGCACTGGAACGTCGTCGGACCGCACTTCATCGCGGTCCACGAGATGCTCGACCCGCAGGTCGACGCCGTGCGCGAGATGGCGGACACGACCGCCGAACGCATCGCCACGCTGGGTCTGTCGCCCTGGGGCACACCGGGTGCGCTCGTCGCGGACCGGAGCTGGGAGGACTACTCGATCGGGCGCGCCGGGGCCATCGAGCACCTCGGGGCCCTCGACCTCGTCTACGCCGGTGTCATCGAGGACCACCGCAACGCCATCGCGGCGACCGACGACCTGGACCTGGTGACGCAGGACATGCTCATCGGGCAGAGCTCGCAGCTCGAGCAGTTCCACTGGTTCGTCCGCGCCCACCTCGAGACCGCCGGCGGGGAACTGTCGACCCAGGGCGCGACGACCGAGGTGGCCGCCGCGGGCCGGGCGGGCGTCAAGCGCAAGAGCGCCTGAGAGTTCGCTGCGAGAAGAGTGCGGGTGGGCACGAACGCCCCGCCCGTGACGTTGGGCAAGATGTCGGGTGATCGAACGGTCGGGTCCCGGCACCGATCTCGCGCCGACGTCGTGGGACGGTCAGGACCGGTGAGGAAGTCACATGTCGAACCTCGGGCCCATGGGTGGTCCGCAGCGGATCACCACCCCCACCCCGCCGCAGGGGGAGGCGATCGGTCGTTACGCCACGTACTCGGAGGCGCAGCGGGCCGTCGACTTCCTCTCCGACGAGCACTTCCCGGTGCAGAACGTGACGATCGTGGGCAACGGTCTGCAGATGGTCGAGCGGGTCACCGGTCGGCTCACCTACGGCCGGGCCGCGATGGCCGGGGCGGCGTCCGGGGCCTGGTTCGGTCTGCTGATCGGGTTGATGCTCAGCGTGTTCGGCGGCGGTGGGACCGGGGCACTGCTGACGGGCATCCTCGTCGGCGCCGGGTTCGGGATCCTGTTCGGCGTCATCTCCTACGCGCTGACCGGCGGACGGCGTGACTTCACGTCGTCCTCGCAGATCGTGGCCTCGGAGTACACCGTCCTGTGCCTGCCCCAGCTGGCCGGGCAGGCCCGTCAGGTGCTGTCCAAGCTGCCCAACGGGTTGGGTCGGGAGGCCGGGCCCTCTGGTGCTTCCGGGCAGGCGCCCTGGGGTGCGCCGGACCCGCAGCAGCGGCCCTGGGGTCCGCCGCCCGGCGGGACCCAGCCGTACATGCCGCCCCCCGCGCCCGGCTCGGGTCCGGCCGACCAACCCCCGCCTCCCTCCTTCGAGAAGGCGTCCGAGCCGGAGCCCGAGAAGGAGATGGACCTGACGGGTCCGACGTACGCCGAGAAGATGGAGGAGGCCCGGCGCGCCCGTCGCGCCGCCGAGGCCGAGCGCGCCGCCCAGCAGGGGCGCGACGCGGAGTAGCCACTCGCTGTCTCTCCGCCGCCCGCCCTTCTGCGTCGTTGACGCATCGCGCCGAACCTAGTGGCGCGATGCGTCAACGACGCGAACAACGCGGTCAGCGCAACGAGGCCATCCACGCCTCGAGGGCGTCGGGGTCGCGGGGGAGGGCGGCGGTGAGGTTCTCGACGCCGTCGGCGGTGACGAGGACGTCGTCCTCGATCCGCACGCCGATCCCACGCAGCTCCTCGGGGGCGAGTTCGTCCTCGGTCTTGATGTAGATCCCGGGTTCGATGGTGAACACCATGCCCTCGCGCAGTTCGGCATCGAGGTACATGTCCCGGCGGGCCTGCGCGCAGTCGTGGACGTCGAGGCCGAGGTGGTGGCTGGTGCCGTGCGGCATCCAGCGACGGTGGAACTGCCCGTCCTCGGCCAGCGAGGTCGCGGCGTCGACGGGCAGCATGCCCCACGCGGACAACCGGTCGGCGACGACCTTCATGGCCGCCTCGTGGACCTCGCGGAACTTCACGCCGGGCTTGGAGACGGCGAACGCGGCGTCGGCGGCGTCGAGGACCGCCTGGTACACCCGACGCTGGGGTTCGGTGAACGTGCCGTCCACCGGCAGGGTGCGCGTGACGTCGGCGGTGTAGAGCGAGTCCACCTCGACCCCCGCGTCGACGAGCAGCAGCTGTCCGGCCGAGATCGCCCCGTCGTTCCGGATCCAGTGCAGGGTGCACGCGTGATCGCCTGCGGCGGAGATGGTCTCGTACCCGACGGCGTTGCCCTCGACCCGCGCGTTGCCGTCGAAGACCGCTTCGACGACACGTTCCCCCCGGGGGTGCCCGACCGCGCGGGGCAGTTCTCGCACGATCTGCTCGAAACCCCTGGCGCTGGCGGCGACGGCGTCCCGGAGCTGGGCGACCTCCCACTCGTCCTTGACCAGCCGCAGCTCGGACAGGGCCGTGACGAACTCGTCGTCGGCCTTCTCGGGCACCTCCCCGCGGAGGGGACCCACGATGCCGGTGATGCCCGGGTCGGCGTCGGCGAGGAGCCTGGACCCCTTGGCGCCGGCGATCGCCGCGCCGACCTCGTCGGCGAGTGCGGCCACGTCGTGGCAGTCGATGCCGGTCTGGGCGGCCAACGCGGTCAGCGTCGGGCGCGGCCCGACCCACAGCTCGCCGTACTGGGCGTTGGCGAAGAACTCCTCGGTCTCCCGGCCGGCCTGGGGGCGCACGTAGAGCACGCTGTCGTGGCCGTCTC
>Ga0325400_1005177_pt1 | contig 12227 bp, 8 predicted proteins | sample PopdelMetagenome_2_FD_205662 | JGI IMG/M metagenome (GOLD analysis project Ga0325400, IMG submission 205662) | Populus deltoides microbial communities from Bellville, Georgia, United States - Xylem-PdKOR-R1 | ecosystem: Host-associated > Plants > Phyllosphere > Stem > Wood/Secondary xylem...
CAGCACGATCGCCGGGTCGGCGCCGCGGATGGCGGGCGAGGCGTCCGGGCCCTCGGTGACCGCGTGCCGGTCGTAGTAGGCCTGGTAGTCCTCGCGGTAGGCGGCGTGCAGCTCGCGCAGCCGGGCGGTGGCCTCCTCGACGGAGGCCGTGGCGGGCAGGTCGAGCACGAGGGGCTTGACCTTGGTGCGCAGGAAGTGGTCCGGGCAGGACGTGCCCAGCTCGGCCAGGCGCGGCAGGGCCTCGCGGGCGAGGAGCTCGAGCACGCGCGGGTCGTCGGTGAAGTGCCCGACGACCGGGTGGTCGTGGCTGGCGAGCCCGCGGACGGTGGGGGCCAGGGCCGCGGCGCGGGCGCGGCGCTCGGCCTCGGGCAGGGCCTCGAAGCCCGGGCGGACCGGGCCGAAGGGCTCGGCCCTCCCGTGAGCGTCGAGGTGCGCCTGGGCGGTGGCGATGATCCACAGGGAGTTCGCCTCGGCCTCCTCGGAGGTCTCGCCCCAGGCGGTGATGCCGTGCCCGCCGAGGATGCAGCCCACCGCCCCGGGGTTCGCCTCCTTGACGGCGGCGATGTCGAGGCCCAGCTGGAAGCCGGGGCGGCGCCAGGGCACCCACACGACCTTCGGCCCGAACACCTCGGCGGTCAGCGCCTCGCCGTCGGCGGCGGTGGCGATGGCGATGCCGGCGTCGGGGTGCAGGTGGTCGACGTGGGCGGCGTCGACCAGGCCGTGCATCGCGGTGTCGATGGAGGGCGCGGCGCCGCCGCGGCCGAACAGGCAGTGGTCGAAGGCGGCGGCCATCTCGTCCTCGCGCTCCACGCCCGGGTAGGTCGCGGTCATCGCCCGCAGCCGGTCCAGGCGCAGCACCGCCAGACCCGCCTCGGTCAGCGTGCCCAGGTCGCCGCCGGAGCCCTTGACCCACAGCAGCTCGACGGGCTCACCGGTGACGGGGTCGGTCGCGGTGCCCTTGGCGGAGGTGTTGCCGCCGGCGTAGTTGGTGTTGGCGGGGTCCGCGCCGAGGCGGTTCGAACGGGCGATCAGGGCGGCTGCGGTGGGGTTCGTCATGGGTCCTCGCTCGTGGGGTGGGGAGTCGTCGACGCAGGGGCTGCTGCTGCCCGGCCGCGCGGGGCTCAGGCGCCCCAGCCGGCCTGGCTGCCGCCGAGCCGCTCTGCCTCGATGCGCTGCTGGTAGCCGCTGTCGCGGTACGCGGCCATCGGGTCTCGCGGCAGGCCGCGCGACTCGCGCCAGTCGGCCAGAGCGGGACGGACGTCGCTCTGGAAGGCGTCCATGAACACCTCGTGAGCGCCCAGCACGTCACCCGCGAGCTGGGCCGCGTCCAGGGCCTCGCGGTCGAGCAGGAGCGCTCGTGCGGTCATCTCCTGCACGTTGAGCACCGATCGGATCTGGCCGGGGATCTTGGCCTCGATGTTGTGGCACTGGTCGAGCATGAACGCGACCCCGCTGTCGGGGTCCAGCCCTCCGCCGCGCACGACCTCGACCAGGATCCGGAAGAGCTGGAAGGGGTCGGCGGCGCCGACGATGAGGTCGTCGTCGGCGTAGTTGCGGCTGTTGAAGTCGAAGGAGCCCAGGCGGCCCAGGCGCAGCAGCTGCATGACGATGAACTCGATGTTGGTGCTGGGGGCGTGGTGGCCGGTGTCCAGGCACACGAACGCCCTGGGCCCCAGAGCGACGACCTGCGCGTAGGAGGTGCCCCAGTCGGGCACGTCCGTGGAGTAGAAGGCGGGCTCGAAGATCTTGTACTCGAGCACCAGGCGCTGGTCGTCGCCGATGGCGGCGTAGACCTCGGCCAGGGAGTCGGCCAGGTGGTCCTGGCGGGTGCGCATGTCGTCCTGGCCGGCGTAGTTGGTGCCGTCGGCCAGCCAGATCTTCAGGTCGCGGCTGCCGGTCTCACCCATGATCTCGATGCAGCGCAGGTGGTGGTCGACCGCCTTGCGCCGCACGGAGGCGTCGCGGTGGGCGAGGCTGCCGAGCTTGTACGCCTCGTCCTGGAAGGTGTTGGAGTTGATGGTGCCGAGCGCCACGCCCAGGTCACCGGCGTGGGCGCGCAGGGCGCCGAAGTCGTCGACCTCGTCCCAGGGGACGTGCAGGGCGACGGTGGGCGCGAGCCCCGTCAGCTCGTGGACCTTCGCGGCGTCGGCGACCTTCTCGAACGGGTCGCGGGGCACCCCGGGCTGCCCGAAGACGCGGAAGCGCGTTCCGGAGTTGCCGAACGCCCACGAGGGCAGCTCGATGGCCTGCTCGGCGAGCTGCCGGGAGATCTTCTCGAAGGACGTCATCGTGACCCTGTCTTCCTGACGGAGTGAAACGTTTCACCCACGGTAGGTCCGCCGTGGTGCCAGGTCAAGCCCTCCGCGGTGCGCCGTCAGCGGCACCCCGGGTGAGGGGGCGCGGAGGTCGGCGCAGCCTGCTAGGGTGCCATGAAACGTTTCACAAACGTGGACCACACCCCGAGGAGAGCCGTCGATGTCGACGCAGGTGCGAGTCGTTTCCGTCCGGGTCGAGCACCACCGGGCCGGGGAGGGGCTGGGGATCGGCGAGGCCGCACCGCGCCTGTCCTGGCAGGTGGCCCCCGGCCCGCGCGACTGGGCGCAGGAGCGCTACGAGCTCCGCCTGCTCGACGAGGGCGGCGACGTCGTCGAGACCGCCGACCCGGTCGTCTCCGCCGACCAGGTGCTCGTCGCCTGGCCGTTCGCGCCCCTCACCAGCGGCCGGCGGGTGCTCGTGCAGGTCCGCACCACCGGTGCCGACGGGGCTGCGTCCGGGTGGTCGGCGCCCGAGCCCGTCGAGGCCGGTCTCCTGGACCGCCGCGACTGGGCCGCCGTCCTGGTGACGTCGGACCCTCCCGGTGAGCCCGGCGCCCCTGTGGCCTCTCCCGCCCCGCGCCTGCGCCGCGGCTTCACCGTGCGGCCGGGGCTGCGCGGGGCCCGCCTCCACCTCACCGCGCACGGGCTGGTGGAGGCGCACCTCAACGGGCGCCGGGTGGGCGACGAGCTGCTCGCACCGGGGTGGACCGCCTACCGGGACCGCCTCCGCTACCGCACGCACGACGTCACCGACCTGCTGGTCGAGGGTGACAACGCCGTCGGGGCGCTGCTCGGCAACGGCTGGTGGCGCGGACGCCTGGCCTGGGGCGGCCGCCGTGCGCTGTACGGCACGCAGCGCGCGCTGCTGGCCCAGCTCGAGCTCACCTACGAGGACGGCCGCGTCGAGCGCGTCGTGACCGACTCCTCCTGGCGCTGGTCGGCCAGCGAGGTGCTCGACGACGACCTCTACGACGGGGAGCACGTGGACCTCCGTCGGCGCGACGACGCCTGGCTCCGCGCGGGCTTCGACGACGCCGGCTGGGCCCCCGTCACCGAGCTGGGCCTGCCCGGCGCCGACCTCGTCGCCGCGGACTCCGCTCCCGTGCGGGCGGTCCGGACCGTCCGCCCCGTCGCCGTCGAGGTGCTGGACGGGCCCGGCGTCGGCGCGGAGGCGGGGCAGACCACCGTCCGCGTCGACCTCGGGGAGAACGTCGTCGGCCATCTGCGCGTGCGCGTGGGCGCCGAGCTCGGCGCGCAGGACGGCGACAGGGTCGTCGTCCGCCAGGCCGAGGTGCTCGAGCACGGCGCGCTCGGCATCCGCCCCCTGCGCACCGCGAAGTGCCTGGACACCTACGACCTGGCCGGGCCCCCGACCGGTGGAGCGGTGGAGCAGGTGCTGGAGCCGCGCTTCACGTTCCACGGCTTCCGCTACGCCGAGGTCTCCGGCCCGGCCTGGCTCGCCGGGCTGGCCGCGGACGACGTCGAGGGCGTCGTCATCACCTCCGACCTGGAGCTGACCGGCGGCTTCGCCTCCTCCGAGCCGCTGCTCGACCAGCTGCACGCCAACGTGCTGCGCGGCTGGCAGGGCAACGCCGTCGACGTGCCCACCGACTGCCCGCAGCGCGACGAGCGCCTCGGCTGGACCGGCGACGCCCAGGTCTTCAGCCCCACCGCCTCCTTCCTCACCCGCTCCGGCGGGTTCTGGGCGAGCTGGCTGAAGGACGTCGCCGCCGACCAGGTCGACGGCGCGGTGCCGTTCGTCGTCCCCGACGTCCTGTCGGGCACGGGCGTGTCCGGGGCGGACGGCGTGCCGGTGCCGGCAGCGGCGTGGGGCGACGCCGGGGTCGTCGTCCCGTGGGTGGTCTTCGAGCGCACCGGCGACACCGCGGTGCTGGCGCGCCAGTGGCCCAGCATGGTCGCCTGGGTCGAGCGCCTGCTGCGCGAGGCCGGGGACGACCTGCTGTGGTCGGGCGGGTTCCAGTTCGGCGACTGGCTCGACCCGACCGCGCCCCCCGAGGACGCCGCGGCGGCCCAGGCCGACCCCGACGTCATCGCCACCGCCCACCTCGCGCGCGGGGCGGACCTCCTCGCCCGCACCGCGCGGGTGCTGGGGCGCGACGACGACGCCGCCCGGTGGGACGACGTCGCCCGGCGCGTGCGCGACGCCTTCGTGGCCGAGTACGTGACGGGCGCCGGGCGCGTGCTGTCGGACTGCCCGACCGTCTACGCCGTCGCCATCTGCTGGGACCTCCTGCCCGGCGCCAGCCGCCAGCACGCCGGCGACCGCCTGGCCGACCTGGTGCGCACCTCGGGGTTCCGCATCAGCACCGGCTTCGTGGGCACGCCCCTGGTGACCGACGCGCTGACGCTGACCGGGCACGTCGACGTCGCCCACCGCCTGCTGCTGCAGCGGCGGGTGCCGAGCTGGCTGTACCCGGTCACCATGGGCGCGACGACGGTCTGGGAGCGCTGGGACTCGATGCTGCCCGACGGCACCATCAACCCCGGTGAGATGACCTCCTTCAACCACTACGCCCTGGGCGCGGTGGCCGACTGGATGCACCGCACCCTCGTCGGGCTCGCCCCGTCGACCGACCCGGCGGCGGCGGGCTACCGCGAGCTGGTGGTCGCACCCCGTCCCGGTGGTGGGCTGACCAGGGCCTCCGCGTGGCACGAGACCCCCTACGGCCGCGCCGCCGTCGCCTGGCGCGCCGACGGCGCGCAGGGCGGCACCTGGCACCTCGACGTCACGGTGCCGCCGGGTGCGCGCGCCGTCGTGCACCTCCCCGACGGCAGCGGGCCCGTCCGCGTCGGCAGCGGCGAGCACGCCTTCTCCCTGCCCGTCGCCGCGGCCTTCGGGGAGAGCGGCCCCCCGGTCGGGCTGGACTCCCCGGTGCGCGCGCTCCTGGACGACGCCCGCGCCTGGGACGCGGTGGCCCCGGCCCTGGTCGAGGCCGGCGTCGGGCACGACGACGGTGAGGCCGCACGGCGGATCGCGCCCCTGCTCGACCGCAGCGTCCGCAGCATGGCGCTGTCGGCGTCCGCTCCCGGGAGCGTGCCCTCGGGCACCCCGCTGCTCGAGGCGGTCGAGGAGGCGCTGGCGGCCGCGGCCGCCCGAGGGGGAGGCAGCACCGGGGACACCCGGTGAGCGCGGAGGACGCCCGCGGACCGGAGGCGGTGGCCACCTGACGCACCGGCGTCCGGGTGAGGGGCGCGGTGACCGGGCGGGGGATGGCTACGGTGCCCCTGTGGTGGGCATCAAGGACGTGGCGAGGGCCGCTGGCGTCTCGGTGGGGACGGTCAGCAACGTCCTGAACCGACCGGAGCTGGTCAGCCCCGCGCGCCGGGAGCTGGTCGAGGCGACGATCGAGCGCCTCGGCTACGTGCGGAACGAGTCGGCCAGGCAGCTGCGCGCCGGCACCAGCCGCACCATCGCCCTGGTCGTCGTCGACGTGGCCAACCCCTTCTTCGCCGACGTCATCGCCGGGGTGGAGGAGGCCGCTGACGAGGTCGGCGCCCTGGTCGTCGTCTCCAACAGCGGCGGCAGCGTCGACCGGGAGGGACGCCACCTCACCCGCCTCAAGGCCCAGCAGGTGATGGGGGTGCTGTTCTCCCCGATCCGCGACGACCTGCCCGAGGCGGCGGAGGAGCTGGAGCGCGCCGGGACGCCGGTGGTCGTCGTCGACGGGACCGCACAGGCCCTGAGCACCCCCTCGGTCGCGGTGGACGACGTCGAGGGGGGCCGGCTCGCCGCCGAGCACCTGCTGGCGCGGGGGCACCGGTCGCTGGTCTACGTCGGTGGTCCCCCGGAGCTGCGCCAGGTCCGCGACCGCCAGCGCGGCTTCACCGAGGAGGTCGCGCGGCACCCGGGGGCGCAGGCGCACGTCCTGGGCTTCGACGACCTCGACGTGCGAGCCGGCAGCCGCGCGGCGGCGCAGGTCTTCGCGACGTGGACGGTGCCGGGGGAGCGGCCGACGGCGGTGTTCTGCGCCAACGACCTGCTCGCCCTGGGGGTGCTCAACGAGTGCCTGCGCCGGGGGGTCCGGGTCCCGCACGAGCTGGCGATCGTCGGGTACGACGACATCACCTACGCGGGGACGGCCGCGGTGCCGCTGACGTCGGTCAGGCAGCCGCGCGAGCAGCTGGGCCGCGCCGCCGTGGAGCTGCTGCTCAACGAGGTGGCGGCCGTCCCGGAGGCGGCGGCTCCGAGGCTCTTCACCCCCGAGCTGGTGGTCCGCGAGTCGTCCTGAGGGCGGTGCCGCGGTGGGTGCTTGCTTGATTGAGACGTTTCAGGCATAGTCCTCGGCGGGCGCAGATCTTTCGCTACGGCGCGAATGAAACGACTCATCTGCCCCGCCCGACTCACCCCGCGGGTGAGCATCTCGATGAGGAGACCGCTGTGCACAGCTCCCGCACACGCAAGACGACCACCGCCGTGGCGGCCCTCGCGGCCCTGCCGCTGGCCCTGTCCGCGTGCAGCGCCGGCAGCCTGGGCTCCTCCGACGGTGACGGCTCGGGGACCACCATCACCTTCCTCGTCGACACCGCGGACGCGAGCGTCAAGCCCGCGCAGGCGCTGGCCGACGCCTTCAACGCCGCCAACCCCGACATCACCGTCGAGGTCGAGACCCGCCCCGCGGGGACCGAGGGCGACAACCTCGTCAAGACCCGGCTGTCGACGGGGTCGATGTCCGACGTCTTCTCCTACAACTCGGGCTCGCTCTTCCAGCAGATCGACCCGGCCAGGAACCTCGTCCCCCTGACCGGTGAGGACTTCGCCGCTGACGTCTCCGACGCCTTCAAGCCCAACGCCTCCGTCGGCAGCGAGCTGTACGGCGTGCCGATCGGCACCGCCTTCGGCGGCGGCGTCGTCTACAACAAGGACGTGTACGCCCAGCTCGGCCTGAGCGTCCCCACCACGTGGGCGGACTTCATCGCCAACAGCCAGAGGATCAAGGACGCCGGTGGCGGCGTGGCGCCCGTCGTCCAGACCTACGGGGAGACCTGGACCTCCCAGCTCCTCGTCCTGGGCGACTTCCACAACGTCGCCGCCGCCGAGCCCGACTTCGCCGAGCGGTACACCGCCAACCAGGCCGAGTACGCCACCGACCCGGCCGCGATCAAGGGCTTCGAGCACCTGCAGCAGGTCCGCGACCTGGGGCTCGTGAACGAGGACTTCGCCTCGGCCACGCTGGCCGACGGCCTGCGCATGGTCGCCGAGGGCACCGGCGCCCAGTACCCCATGCTCTCGTCCGTCGCGGCCGGCGGACTGGAGACGGCGGCCGGAGGCGAGACCGCCGACGTCGGCTTCTTCGCCCTGCCCGGCGACGACGCCGCCACCAACGGCCTGACCGCCTGGTACCCCAACGGGGCCTACATCCCCACGAGCACGACGGGCGAGGAGCTCGAGGCCGCCAAGGCCTTCGCGGCCTTCATCGCCAGCCCCGAGGGCTGCGAGGCCCAGACCTCCGCCAGCCCGCCCACGGGGCCCTACCTGGTGGCCGGCTGCGACCTGCCCACCGACGTGCCCGCCCTGACCCAGGACGTCAACGCCTACTTCGAGAGCGACGCGCAGAGCCCCGCCCTGGAGTTCCTCTCGGCCGTCAAGGGCCCGAGCCTCGAGCAGATCACCGTGCAGGTCGGCTCCGGCATCAGCACCGCTGCCGAGGGCGCCGCGCTGTACGACCAGGACGTCGAGAAGCAGGCCCAGCAGCTCGGCCTCGAGGGCTGGTGAGCCCCCGCCGCACCGACCCCCACCGACACCCGACCGCAGGAGGAGCCGTGGCGAGCACCACGACAGGCCTGCCGCCGGTCCCGTCCCCGCCACCGCAGGCGAGCCGGACCCAGCGGCGCTCGCGCAAGGGGACTCCGTACCCGGGGTGGTTCTACGTCCCGGCCGCGGTCGTCTACCTCAGCATCTTCATCGTCCCGACGGTCGTCTCCTTCTACTTCAGCCTGACCCGGTGGAACTTCAGCAGCTCGGAGTTCATCGGACTGGAGAACTTCTTCCAGTTCTTCCGGGAGCCGGCGCTGGTCAAGGGCTTCACCAACACGATCGTCTACGCCGTCGTGACGTCGGGGCTGAAGGTCGTGCTCGGCATGGGTCTCGGCGTCCTGCTCGCCAGCCAGATCACCGGGCGGGCCTACCTGCGCTCGGTGGTGTTCTTCCCGGTCCTGGTCTCCACCGTGGGCGTCGGCATCACCTTCACCGCGCTGATGAACCCCTCGCGGGGCCTCATCAACCAGGTGCTGGAGCTCGTGGGTGTCGCCGGCCCCGGGTGGCTGACCGACCCGCAGCTGGCCCTGCTCTCCGTCGCCCTCGTCGACGTCTGGAAGGGCGTCGGGCTGGCCACGGTCATCTACATCGCGGGCATCGTCTCGATCCCGCCGGAGTACACCGAGGCCGCTGCCGTCGACGGCGCCTCGCCCTGGCAGCAGTTCCGCAGCATCACCCTGCCGCTGTCCTGGCCGGCCACCTCCACGGTGGTCACGCTCAGCCTGATCGGCGGGCTGCGGTCGTTCGACCTCATCTGGGCCATGACCCGCGGCGGTCCCGGCTTCACCTCCGACGTCGTCGCCTCGGTGATCTACAAGCAGTACCAGGCGGGCTTCTACGGCCTGTCCACCGCCGGCAACGTCATCCTGTTCGTCGTCGTCACCGCCATCGTCATCCCGCTGACGCGCTGGCTGGCCAAGAAGGAGGTGGCGATGTGATGCGCCCCGCCACCCGGCACTGGGCCGGCGCCGTCGCGGTCCTCGCGAGCGTCGTGGTGTTCCTCGTGCCGTTCGCGTTCATCGTCCTCCAGGCCGGGAAGGACGCCACGGACGCGTCGCGGCTCACCTTCACCTGGCCCGAGAACCCGCAGTTCGTCCAGAACTTCCTCGACGTCCTGGCGACGCGCGACTACATCCTCATCATCGCCTTCATCAACTCGACGATCCTCACGGTGGCCTCGGTCGCCGGCATGGTGGTCCTGGGCGCGATGGTGGCGTTCGTCCTGCAGCGCCGGGTCACGCGCTGGACCGGGCTGATCAGCTTCCTCGTGCTGGCCGGGCTGATCGTGCCCCCGGCGGTCGTCCCCACCATCTGGGTGCTGCAGGGGCTAGGGCTGTTCGGCACCATGCCCGGGCTGATCCTCGTCGAGATCGCGTTCGGGCTGTCGTTCTCGGTCCTGCTCTTCCGCGCCTTCATCTCCTCCATCCCCCGGGAGATCGACGAGGCAGCGATCATCGACGGGGCCGGGCCGCTCCGGCTGTTCTTCCGCGTGATCCTGCCGCTGCTGCGCTCGGTGGTGGTGACGGTCGTCGTGGTGCAGTCGGTGGCGGTGTTCAACGACTTCGTGAACCCGCTCTACTTCCTGCCGGGGGAGCAGAACGCGACGGTGCAGCTGACGCTGTTCAACTTCCAGAGCCAGCTCAACACCAGCTTCAACCTGCTCTTCATGAACATCCTGCTCATCACGATCCCGCCGCTGGTCATGTACGTGTTCTTCAACCGGCAGATCGTGGCCGGGCTCACCGCGGGGGCGGTCAAGGGCTGAGGTCGGCGGGCCAGGACGAGCTCCGCCGCCTCGTCCTGGCCGTCGGCCGCGTTCAGGCGGGCTGCTGCTGGGTGATGCAGTGGATGCCGCCGCCGAAGGCGAAGACGTCGCGCGCACCCACCAGCACCACCTCCCGCCCCGGGTAGGCGTCGGCCAGCACGCGCGCCGCGGCCTCGTCGCGCTCGTCGGCGAAGCCGCACAGCACCACCGCGCCGTTGAGCACGTAGTGGTTGACGTAGGAGAAGTCGACCAGCTCGCCGTCGACCTCCGTGGTGGCCGGGGCGAGCAGCTCGGTGACCTGCAGGCGGCGCCCGCGGGCGTCGGTGGCGGCGCGCAGCAGCTCGAGCACCTCGGCGCTGACCTCGTGGTCGGGGTGGCCGGGGTCGGTCTGGGTGTGCACGAGGACGTGGCCGGGGGCGGTGAAGGCGGCGACGATGTCGACGTGCCCGCGGGTGCCGTACTCCCCGTAGTCGGCGGTGAGGCCGCGGGGCAGCCAGATGGCCTTCGAGGTGCCCAGGCGGGCGTGCACCTCGGCCTCGACCTGCTCGCGGGTCCACCCGGGGTTGCGGTGCGGGTCCAGCTGCACGGTGTCGGTGAGCAGCACGGTGCCCTCGCCGTCGACGTGCAGCCCGCCGCCCTCGGTCACCAGGGACGACGACGCCACGGGCACCCCCGCCAGCGACGCCACGTGCCGCGCGACGAGCGCGTCCTGGTCCCAGGCGGCCCAGCTCTGCGCCCCCCAGCCGTTGAAGGTCCAGTCGACCGCCCGCACCGCCCCGCTGCCGGAGCGCACGAAGGTCGGGCCGGAGTCGCGCAGCCACGCGTCGTCGAGGCCCACCAGGTCCAGCTGCACGCGGGGGTCGAGCAGCTCGCGAGCGGCGGCGGCGTCCTCGGGGCGCACGAGCATCCGCACCGGCTCGTGCGCCGCCACGGTGTTCGCGACCCGGCTCCACGCCACCCGGGCGCGTTCCAGGTCGGGCCCGCCCAGCTCGCCGAAGGTGGCGTTGGGCGGGGGGAAGGCCATCCACGTGCGGGCGTGGCGCTCCCACTCGGCGGGCATCGTCGTCATCGGTGTCTCCTCCCGGACGTGCTCTCGGCGGGCGGTCACAGCGACCTCAGCACGCGCACCCGGTCGGCGCGCCAGCGACGGGCGAAGTCGGAGCCGAGCGCCAGGGAGTCGTACCCGTGCGGGGCTCCCGGGTGCACGTGCAGCTCGGCCTCCACCCCGCAGGACCACAGGGTGCGGGCGTAGGCGACGCACTCGTCGCGGAAGAGGTCCAGCGACCCGACCTCCACGTAGGCCGGGGCGATCCCCGTGGCGTCGACCAGGCGGGCCGGGGCCTCCACGGGCGTCACGTCGGGGCCGCCGGTGCGCTCGCCGAGCAGCGCCCTCCACCCGGTGAGGTTGTCCTGGTGCGACCACGTGGTGGTGCCCTCCAGGTGCGGGTCGGGGCTGCTGGTGCGGTCGTCGAGCATGGGGAAGACGAGCACCTGCCGGCTGACGGGCACGTCGGCCCCGCGCGCGAGCAGGGCCACCGCCGCGGCGATCCCGCCCCCGGCGGAGTCGCCCATCACCGCCACCCGCTGCGGGGCGACGCCCAGCTCGCCCGCGTGCCGGTGCAGCCAGCGCAGCGCGGCGAAGCCGTCGCGGGCGGGCACCTCGCCGCTCGCCTCGGGCGCGCGGCGGTAGTCGACCGACAGCACGGGCACGCCCGACCACTGCACGTGTTGGGCCACGAACGCGTCGTAGGCCTCCACCGACCCGCCCACCAGCCCCCCGCCGTGGAAGAAGACCACCGCAGAGCCCGGCGCCCGGTCCCGGTGGTGGTACCAGCGGACGGGCAGCAGCACGCCGTCCTCCGCGGTCACCGCTGCGTCACGCCGCTCGACGTCGGGTGCGGGGTCCGAGCCGGAGAAGGCGACGGGCAGCGCCGCGTCGAGGACCGCCCGCAGCGCCAGGGCGTCGTGGTCGGAGCCCGGTGCGCCGGAGCCCGGTGCGCCGGGGCCGGGCCCGGCCTCCGGCAGGCAGCCGGCGAAGACCGGGTCCAGCCGCAGCGCCATCACGCGACGGGACGGGTGCGGCGGAAGGACACCTCCCCGCCGCACAGCGTCAGGGCGACCGCGTTGTCGAGCAGAGCGCCGTCCCCCCCGGGGTCGTGCTCGAGGACCACGAGGTCGGCGCAGTGGCCCGGCACGAGGCGGCCGACCTCGTGGTCCGCGGCGAAGGACGCCGCGGAGTCGACAGTGGCGTGCCGCAGCGCCTGGTCCAGGGGGACCACCGAGTGCGGGGTGTTCGCCGGCAGGTCGGGCTGGATCACCGACCTGCGGGTCGTGGCGATGTGGAGGTTGACCAGGGCCTCGTGCGGGGCGG
>Ga0325400_1005178_pt1 | contig 12227 bp, 5 predicted proteins | sample PopdelMetagenome_2_FD_205662 | JGI IMG/M metagenome (GOLD analysis project Ga0325400, IMG submission 205662) | Populus deltoides microbial communities from Bellville, Georgia, United States - Xylem-PdKOR-R1 | ecosystem: Host-associated > Plants > Phyllosphere > Stem > Wood/Secondary xylem...
TTATTTCTTCAAATGCAAATTAAAGCTTCTCATTCCATTAGAACTTATCCATGTTATTTCCTTTTAATAGTGCAATACATAGTTTGATATTTCCTATAGCGTTCGATATGAACTTCCTTGGAAAATTGATTTTACCAACAAAGCTTTGTAACTGTTTTTTTTCTTTTTATAGAGGTCATGCTTCTATAATTGGTCGTTTTTATTTACCTTTATGTCATGGTAACATAATAGAAATCCCAAGAAATTCCCTGCCTATATAGTAAATACATATTTTAATGGATTCATCTTGAAATTATACATTCATATTCTTTTAAAGGTATAATATAGCTCATCCAAGTAGGTTGCTTTAGATTTTAACTTCACCATGATATCATCAGTATATACCTTTATATTTTGGTTGATCATGTCATAAAAGAATAAATTCATTTCCCTCTAGTCTGTAGCATTAGCCTTTTTCAAACCAAATGAAATTAGTGTTCACCTTAACATTTCTAGTGATCTATGACATCTAAAAGCAATTATTGAAACATATTCTTCAACAAAAAAAACCTTATTATAGCATGAATGTCCATCCATGAAGATGAGGATCTTATTGCTAATAGTTATTTGATCAATATATTAACCATTAAAATTGTATATTCATCATTTAGAGTTACAAAATTAAGGTTTCTGAAATATATATACATACAAACTCTTAGTTTGCTTTTTTTTTCAACACTAATATAATGTTATAAATCCACTCAACATATCTTGTTGATGTAGTGAAAGCATCTTTTAACAATTGTTCTATTTCCTTCTTTATACGATCGATTATGAATAAAGATTTCTTGTATGGTTTAAATCTAAGTTTGATTGGTAATATATGTTCAATCAAGCTTCTATCTAGCCTAAGAATCTCATCATAATCCAAATCAAAATAATTATTGTAAGTATATAGCAATGGTACCAAATTTTTATTATATTTTTCTAGAAGATTTTCATGCTCTATATGTTGGTCTAGGATTGTTTTCTATCCCTAAGTTGACTTCTATTAATGGATCTTGAACTTTAGTCTTTCTATTATACATTTTTGTTGATGTTGTAGGGAGGATGTATTATATTAAGCATGATCGACGACCATCTTTACTTATTTTCAATGAAACAATTGTGTTATTATGCCTAATATTGTTATTGTTAGCCTTTTTTAAAGGTAAATAAGTTGTTGTGACTCTTTTAATCCAATTTGTTAAATTTATAGTCAGCATCTTCTAAATGTAAAGCCAATAAAGTTTTTTGTTAAACACTTTATTTTTATTGTTTTCTTGCTTACAAAAATTTCAATAAAGCCTTGTATCTACCATTCCTATATTTACCACAAATAGCTTGTCATTAGCTTTGATAATTTTAGTGAATACATCGAATAGCTAAAATGTTAAAACTTGATATAGTAAGGATAACATAAACATGTTAGTGTATATCCAATCTTTACCAGGTAAGGCATTATAGCCTTTCTTTGCTTTAACCATAAGGAACGTTATATTGAGAGTCTTCGATCCAATTATTAAATTTAATCACAACACTTCTGTAATATCCCTAACTCCTATAAAATCTAATATTACCAATTTAGAAGGTAACATATGAGCTTTATGATGATCGATCTTTTTTATTAATGCTAAGGGCATTGTGTTTAGTGTTGCACTATTATCAATTAGTACCTTTTATAGTGGCACACAATTAAAACTTGTTGTTATAAATAGGGTTTTAATATTACTTATAACCATCATTAGCTTATACCTAGTCATTGATCTATTATAGTTTATGACTGGCTAGTTTCTATAATTCTTGCTCCCTTGTCCACATTATCCTCACAATCATTATCAACATAGGGTAATTGATCAGGTTTGGCCTTAAACAAGTATAGCAAGGTGAACACCATGTTTGTTGATGTGACATTACCATGATAACTTTTATTATGACTTATATTTATACAATTCATTATCAACAGACCTTTTAGGCTTGAAGGTTCTTTGTCTTTCATTGTGAGATAATATGTTCAACCTTACCCTTCAAGTTTTCTATTAGGTAGAATTGTATGATAAATGAGTTACCTATATACTTCACAAAGATTTTTTTCATGATCTTTTAGTGAAATTTTTTTATTATCTTACCGTGATCCATATACTTATTTTGATTGGTTATATCAATGGCCAATTTGAACCTCTATTAATGATTGATAAAGTTTAGTATACTATGTTTCTTTTGTACTAAAAAGTCTTTATGGTTTACGAGTAGTCATTGTTGTTATCATCTTAATAAATAAGTTATTATTCATCTTCATTTTCTTTTTCTAAAAAATGAATTCAACCAGCTTCCAATATCTTCTAAATCTGGTTCCTAAAAATGACACAATTATTAGTATCATGTCTTCACAAGTCATTCAGCTTCCAATATCTTCTAAATCTGGTTGAACATATTATCTCACAATGAAAGACAAAGAACCTTCAAGCCTAAAAGGTCTGTTGATAATGATTTTCAATTTCCCTCCTCGCATTAATCAAATATGTCTTTTGCTTTCTTGATGCCAAACAAGTACTCTTTACTCTAACTAATCATTTTTGCTTTTTCACCAATAGGTTTGTTAGCCTCTTTTGTCTTTTTTAATTCAATAATCTAAAATGGTTTTTCTTTTTTAAGTTCTATGATTGATATGAGCTTTTTTTGTTCTTTAAAATATTTATGAGAATAAAAAATAGAATCAATCATTAAATACGTGATTAGATCTTATTTAAATAGCCAACTTAATACATTTCCTTAATTGGCTTGTTTTTTGCTCATTTTGTCATCATCTTTTTATATCGAGTAACATTGTTTTTAAAGGTTAAGATATTGGAATATTTGGTCTCTATAAACCATTTCCTAAGATTCCATTTCATCTTTTCTATAATTAACTTAATGCATTCATGCTTTGTTACCGATGTTGCGTACTTTATTTTCAAAGTTCTAAAATGAAAGGCGTAGATTTTTATAGACTTTCTTGGATCTTGAACTATCTTGGACAAGTTAACTAGTGTTACTTCTGGTTTTGTTCTATAAATATGTTCATGAAAATAAGCCTTTTTTATTTGTTTTCAATTGTTGATAAACTTGGGTGATAATGTAAAGAACCAATAAACAACAATTTTGATTAATGATGAACCAAATAACCTTAATTTCTTTAAATGAATAACAACATGATCACCATATTTATTAGTGATCTTTTCAATGTGCTCTCTTGTTGATTAATTATCTTTCTTTAAATAGTTAGCTACATTGATTCTTCTAAGAATAGGATATAACATGTCTATCCATTCAGGGTATGGATGATTATATGAAGGTCTGGTTATATGTCTAACTTCTAAGCCTATCTCTCTTAAATGTTGGACTATTCGACCCTATTAATTCTTCCATTTGATTTTAGTCGACAACAAGTACCTAGGTTAGAGGAAGATTGAGATAGTCTTACTGGAAAAGGCTTTAAATTGTGTAATTATGGATTATTATGGTTATATGTAAGGTTGTTGGGTAATATAATTAGTCTTAAGTTTCCTATATGCTTGTAGGGTTGGTGATACTTCATTAGCTATATCATGTATAAATTGGGTTTAGCTTGTTATAATGCTAGTTGTGTAGACATGTAATATCTAGGATGAGTTTGAGAACTTTCAAACATTTATGTTGGAGTGCTTGTTATTTTAGTATATCTTAAAATTTGCCCCTAAGCTCTTTGAATAAATAGAATGTTTGATCGACTCTACTTGAACTCATTCTAAATATGTTAAACTGATTAGACATACCCTATGTAGTCTTGTTGACTACCACAATATTATTATAATAAATTGCATTAATTTCATTTTCCATCTCTATCTAAGTAGCTTTTAAGTGTTCGTTGTCATAATTAATTACATGGAATGTGAAGTTTTTAATTTCACTTTAACATGTTAAAAAAATTTCAAAACTACAAATTGAAAGAAGTTATAGATAAAGGCTATAAAGAAATAAATTGTGATATGAAAAAAAAAATGTAGCAAAAGGTTGTGAATAAATTATATAATAAATTTTATAAATAGGGTGGGTATTGTTTTAAACCGGAAATATTTATAATGTTATAAAGATAGAATTTCATGTAGATATTAAATCTTATTCCTACATAAATTGTCTACAACAAGTAAGAACTTTACTATCTAAATACTACTACTTCTTATTTGTACATATCCTTTTGATAGTTGTATGTGTTTTTCTATAACTTTCACCGGTTTAACTACAAAATATTTATGTTTTGTGTATGATCAACTGATTGATAAATTTTGATCTTTTTGGTCGATGATGAATGATTGATCATCGTTATCTTTACTAATTAATGATCAATTTTACTGATCAATGGCCATTTTCATTTTTCATCATTGATTTATAAAATAAATAAATATTGTTCTTAATCAATGTGGTTGTTTATTTTAGTATAAACAATTGTGAAGCTCACGTGAATATATTATATCATAAAAGTTATAATTATTAGCTAGGATATCCTATGAACATAAGGAAATATTTTATTTGCCTAATGAACCTTGAGTTATAAAATAAGGAAACCATCAACTATAAGTGAACAAACAATTTAGGGTATGAACATACTAAAAATGGAGCTCTATTGCACAATAACTTACTTTGCAACATTCAAAGTGTTATTAAGCAGCATTGCGATAATCATTGGCTCCACACCACTAGAAACTAGAGTAATACATCCAGCTACCTTTCATGTTTTCTCAAAATCAACATCTCACACTATCCTATAACCTAACTTCCTGTTTGGATCATCGTTAGTGTTTGTCCTAGCATCAGTAATTGCAGCATTAAGTTTAATCCAACTTTTTTTTTTCCGAAAGTTAGAAAATAAACTTGTATATAAAAGAGCATTCCTTCCATCAAAACTCACAAACAAACTCCAACATATTAGACTATTAGGAACTCTAAGCTAGCAAAAATTGTCTAGTGACAAAATACTATATACCTTTTTAGTTTTCTTTTCATTTTTCAAATTGTTTTTCAATTCTTCATTGAAAAAAAAGTTCATTTATTACAAAACAAAATCAATATTTTTTTACAAAAACATAAAAAATACATAAAAATTATAATTATTTTTTATAAAAAAATATAAACCATAATTTATAGTAATCTTAATATTTTGTATTCCTAATAATTTAATTATAAAATATTAATTTTATTTCTTTCACATTAAAAACTATCATGGAAAGAAGTTGTATTGTTAACCCAAAAACATATTTACAATGGATTTATAATAAAAAATAAATTTATAACATTAACTAAATATAAAAATGTAAAAAATATAATTTTAATTTTTTACATTGTTAAAAATTACTTGTATATAAAAATAATTATATTGTTAATTTTTTTTCTTAATTTGAAAAATAGTTAAGAATTTGTATTGGAAATTTATGAAGAACCTTTATAATGTTGATTAGGAATAGAATGAGTAGCAACTCTTTAATAGTTGTCATAATTCTATTTTACAATTTTTATAATTTTGTTTTCTAAAATCAATATAAATTTCAAAAATTAAAAACTATTTGAATAGCCTAAGCTTGCAAAAGTTGACTAATTGAAGACTCAGTATATATTTATATTTTATTTGTATGGTTTTTGTTTAATTTAGGCACATGCCTAAGCTTTCAGAAGTTGACTAATTGCACAACAGATGCATTCATAATTAACGGAATTCTTGTGTCAATGTCTCAAATTCAGAATTCGTTAAATTATAGACTCGTGCTCAATCAAGAAATTCAATTTAATATTTAAAGATAAAATCAGGAAAAAAATATCAATTTAAAAAATTTATCAAAGTGAAAAAATTGCAATAAAAAAGAGAATGAAATCATAAAAAAAAAAATTAAAAATGATCTCAAATAAAATAAGTAGCCATCAAAATAATAGGAACCAAATTTGACATATTAAAAAAAAAAAGAAGGATGCAATTGAAATTAAATTTTAATTCTATAAAATAACTCAAATAAAACAAAATATCAATTGAAAGAACAAGGATCAAATTCAAAGGAAAAATAAATCGAAGGGTTGCTGTGAAATTTTAAAAGGTAAGGCATGAAAATCAAGGAGGATAGAAAAAAAGAAGAAAAAAGAAAAGCAAATTGATGCCAAACTAGATGGGATTGCACCACATGCACCACCTTGGGAGGTATAACCCGCTGTGTCGAATAGAAAAACACCATGGGAGGCCATTTTTTTTTTTTTATCATCATAAGTCTTTGCATGCATCTCTATCTCTCAAACATGGCGGGGCATCTTACTTATTGGGGCATTCAACAAATATACCTACAAATTTTTGTTGTTATTTTATATTTATTAAAATACTAAATTGCCTTTAAAACCACATGATAATCACACACAAAAAAAACATAAATGAAAGCACGAACAAGCCCTTGAAGGTAAGATAATAAAATTTTGATTTTAAAGGCAATACAGTCATTTCTATGTACTATGAAAAATAAAATATCAAAAAATCCCTTAGGCCCAAGTTAAATAGTTTTTTGCTTTTAAATGAAATTAAGTAATTATATTGTGCAAAAACAATATATGAAAAGACTGAGTTATCCCATTCAATTCTAAAATTATCAATGGACCATGTGAAAAGACTCAATTACCCATAATAGACAACTTATTTTTTTAGAAGGGCAAAATAGTAATTTCCATATATTGATATATGTATGATATGTGTTGTGAGATTGCTAAGGCATTCCTTCATCTTTTAAGTTTGTTTTAATTACATTATGTACTTATTATTTTATAAAATTCCATATATTGATATGTGTTGTGAGACATATCTCATACACTATAAATAATACTATTATATATCCTTGTTCATAACTTTATTGAGACTAGACATCAACATAAGTGGTAAAATTGGTATGTATTATATCTTTATCATATGATGATAGTAGAGATTCTCATTTCAATAGTATGATTATACTAAGAATAATATCTAGATGCTTGTTAGGAAATTAGTTTATCAAATGTGGTCTACATGAGAACCCATTTGGCACTTGCATACTGCCTATAAGGAATGTTATAAAGATGGGTGTAATTAGTTCTTTGACTTGAGGTTATTAGGTTATCTTGTTTGAAAACCATGTACTTTGACACTCATTAGTTATTAAGTATATGCTGAGCCATATAAAAATTTATGAATAATCAAGATTTTGATAACAATTATGCAATGACAGTATAAATAATGACAATAATGGCAATGATGATGCCATCAATAGAAAATGCAAAGACAATATAGAAAATGCTCAAGAAAAGAAAATTGTTAACTTAGGGTATGTTGATCATTTTGATTACAAGTTTATTATTATCATGAAAATAGATTTTTTCAAGGGTTATATGGATACAATACATGTTGATGGAGCAAGTTTAAGGTTTGCAATTCATTACTTTAGAAGCTAATAAAAGAGAAATCATTTTTCAATTGATATTTCTTATGTAAAATTTAATGTGAAGAGATTAAAGTTGATATCTAAAACTTTTATACACTTGAAGTGAAGAAAGAAATGAGGATGAAGAGTCTTGATTGAAAATTCACGAGATCAAGGCAAGCAAGAACAATTTTCTTGAGAACATGTTATTCTAACTCGAGAAGATTGATGCATAAGGATTTTTTTGGAAAGTTATTTTTTCTTAGTTATTTTTATTCTTATTTATTTTTGAAAAATATTTTTTATAGTCTTTTTATTCTTTCTATTTAGTTTAGGAATCATTTAGTTTAGGAATCTTATTTTATTTTATTTAGTTTAGGCCTAGGATTAGTATAATAGAGGGGCTTTAGCTTGTATTTTAGTAGATATTTTGAAGAGAAATATTAAGTAATAAAATTTTGAGTTGGGATTTTTATATAGTGACCATATTAGATAAATTTTTATGTTGCTTAAGCTTGCTTTTTTTTGTGTTATTTTCATATAAGTTAGTTGGTATTAGAACTTAACGATTCCTAATGATTAGTTGTTGTGTGTTGTTAAATGTTCATGGCTAGGAAAGGTGGTGAAATAACAAGACATGTTAATATAGGAAGGTATGAGAATGTTAATATAGGAAGGTATGAGAAGGTTTTTCCTAGGAAAAGAGACGTTTAAGAACTAGTGATAGAAGACATGTGAATGGAGATTATAGAATTGACTTGTCAATTAGATAAAATTATAGAGGCAAGTTGTTGATAATGATAATGGCAGTGGTGATGTCATTAATAATGTGCTCATTGATAAGTTAGAGGTTGAGTATAAAAAAAATATGAAAGGAGCTCAATAAAAGAAAAATTTTTATTTAGGTTGTAATGATCCTTTTATTACAAGCCTACAATTATTACAATGGAAGATTTATTCAAGGGTTTTATGGATGTAACATATGTTGATGAAGCAAGTATGAGGTTTGCAATTCATTACTTTAAAAGCTAATGGAAGAGAAATCATTTCTGAATTGATATTTTTTATCCAAAGTTTAATGTGAAGGGATTAAAGTTGATATCTAAAAGTGTTATACACTTAAAACGAAGAAAGAATAGAGGTTGGAGAGTCTTGATTGGACACCCACAAGATCAAGGCACGAACAATTTGAACTTGAGGATGAGTTTCTTCCAACCAGGGAGAATCATGCAGGAGGATTTTTATGAGAGATTATTTATTTCCATAGTTATTTTTATTCTCATTTAGTTGAAAAATTTTTTTCCGTTATGATGTTTTTATTCTTTCTAATTAGTTTAAGAATCACTCAATTTAGGAATTCTATTTTTTGTTATTCAATTTAAGCCTAGGACTAGTGTAAACTTGTATCTTATTGGACTATTTTAAGAGAAATATTCAGCAATAAAATTTTGAATTAGAGTTTTCATGTGGTGGCCCTATTGAATAAAATTATGTGTTGCTTGTACTTTCTTTCTTTCTTGTATTATTTCCATCTGCATCAAAGGCCTAGTGAGATTAGGGTTAGAAATCCTATTAAAACTAGAAGCATAGTTTTATATATGAAACTAGAATCCTAATTAAATTTGGATTCATTCCTATATTCCTAGTTAGACAAGGACTTTAAAAAAAAACTTTAGATATAAATAGGATTTTATGGTTGATATGTTAGGCTATTTGACCTAGTATAGAACTAGTTAGGTTTATAGGCCTTGGAAGCTCACATGTTATGCTGGAGACTTTGTTATCCATATAGGCTTGTTAAGCCCATATGATAACTTTGTCTCATCACCGTCCATATAGGTTTAAGAGCCCATCTGGAGTCGAAAGAACAATCCCAGGAGATTGGACTTGTGTATAACCTCAGTCCAATTAGGATTAAATGAATTAGCACAAAACACAACCTGTTTCAATATGATTGAAACTTAAGAAAGTAAAAAACTAGATTATAAGGGTTTAAATAAAGAAGAAACCAAAATTTTAAAGAGAATGAGAAAAAAAAACATGCAAAATTATGGATAGTTTTTCCTATTCTATGATTTCTCTAAAAAAAAAAAGACATGTTGTCCTTTTAATCCTTTTTTATATGTTAATCGTTCTTGGAGTACAACTAGCATAAACTCTAGAATAAGTTTTTTTCTAATACAAAAGATTTATGGCAATGGGAATTGATATTCATTCCTGTATGGATCATCTCTAGAGGTAAGATAATTAGACAACTTACAGGTTGTTACTATTAGTTTAATATGCCTTGTAACCAATCGATTAGTTACACATGGTATTATTATATTCATGTAAATATATATTTATTATTAATAAAGGCTTAATTTATCTTTAATATTTATATAATATTAGATTAATGAATTTAGAATAAAGATAAAGTCCATGGAACAAAAATACTTTGCAAAGAAAATTACAAAGTTATTATAATTATGGGATTTCTATTACATCAAAGCATTATTCCTAAAATATTCATAGTCGATGCTCTCTTAAATATTGGAAATTCATTAGAGCCATAGAGACTGACACATATTATGTTCTTTCCTTTATAAAATGAAGTAGTTGCTCTAATAAGCTGAGGTATAAGGGATGCCTAGAACTAATATGTAGGTGCTTGTCATAAGACATATACACCAAACTAACCCGCATGAGAATTTCATATGGAGAGATTATATATATATATACATATGGAAAGACTCACATGATGATTGTGTAAGTGATCCTTAGATTTGACATTACTAAGTCATCTTTTATAGATAATGTTATAATTTGATCTTGTTACATATTATCATAATCAAGGTAACGAAATAGTAGACATTGGGTGTAACATGAATTCTATGAAGGTTCTTAAGTGATAAAGAGATGATTCATCACCCTAGGTGAATTAGAAAAAATGTTTCATTTGTTCTCAAATAGTATTGATTCAGAAATCATTGGGTAAGGTGGAATGAGATTTGAAAAGAGTTTTAAATCTTATTCAAACAATTAATGACTATTATGCAGAGAACAAACATGATTTAACATAGTAGACATACTTCATGCTTTAACGTTAAATCGGAACATTATTAATAAAAGGATATTAATTATATTGAGAAACTAGTCACTAAAATGTTAAGTCAAACCACTAATGACTTTTCTAATATTTCAGGGATCATAACATATTGTTAGACGATGCACCTGATCTTTATATATAAATTAATCAATTGTTGAATTGATAATAAATTAAATTTTATTTAATTCTATTTAATTATAATTATAATTTATATTTGGGCCAACATATTAAGAACTTAATTGGCCACACATGTTAAGAACTTTTAGTCAAAAATTAAATTGGGATGATTTAATTAAGTATGACTTGATTAAAATACATATTAGAAATTAAGTACTAGAATATAATTAATACATGGATTATATTTCTAGATCTAGAAAAATCAAGTAAGGACTTGATTGAGTTAATTTCTAAAGTTACCTCAATACATAAGAAATGAAAACAGTTAGAATAGAGTGGACAAGATAGAATAAGAGGTAGAGATAAAGTTGTGCTTTGTAATGATATACAAGATAAGATGACTATTTTCATATCCTATTTGGTGAATGGTGGATATAAGATAATAAAATAGAAAAAAAAAATTATTCTACTCTTGATTTGCATTACCATGAAACTTGACATGTACGAAACAATAATTAAAAACTATTTTTTTAACTAATTTAAAATATTAACTTTTCAACCTATAAAAAAAATTAAAAAAATAATTTATCAACGAATAACTCACTACCTTTGAGTTAGGATTGATGAAAATAAACTAAAGTATGAGCTTGTCATCAACGAAATCTTTTTTTTTTTAATTTTCAAAGATTCTAAAATATAGAAATTTCTTCTAACCATGTGATTGAAGTTACAAGTAATGTTATGCTTAGATTTTATAACTCCATAGCTCTAAACCTTCATTCATTTTGAAAAGAAAAGAAAAGGTATCGTCCTCGTTTGTCTCTCAATACGTAATTGTATCCATACTATTTAACATAGAAATTTAGACTTTAAAAGATAGTGTAATGTTAGGATACCATGGGGAAATGCACATTTTATGAATAATTGTATTTGAGATTTGTACCTCAAACCCATTCCAGCCACAACTTCTTGGGTGGGGTGGTGGCACAACTTTTATTTTTGGTTTTACATTATTTTTAAAAATATTTATAACTTAAAAAATATTAAATTAATATTTTTTAGTGGTTTTTAATAGTTTTGATGTGTTGATATTAGAAATATAAAAAAACTATTTTAATATATTTTTTTTAAAAAAAGTTATTTTAAATAGTATCCTCCATTATAATTCCAAAAACCTCTGAGTAGCTGAATGAAGGCCATAATAGTTAGACGCGTTTGGGAACGTGGTTGAAATCGCGTTCCCTAAAAATTCAATTTTTTATTATTTTGTTTTGCGAAAAATTATTTTTTTAATGTTTTTAGATTATTTTGATGTGATAATATCAAAAATAATTTTAAAAAAATAAAAAAAACATTATTTTTTAATAAAAAATATTTTAAACTGTAACTACTACCACAATCTCAAACAAAAAATTAATAATTTTATGTCTTCTTTACGAGGATAACAAATTATTCGAAAGGCTTGGCAGAAGATGTGCAAGAGCTAAGCAATTCCTACAAGTTGAGTCCTTTTTATCACAAAAGGGTGTTATTCTTTTGAAAAACAGGTTATTACCACGCAAAAG
>Ga0325400_1005179_pt1 | contig 12227 bp, 9 predicted proteins | sample PopdelMetagenome_2_FD_205662 | JGI IMG/M metagenome (GOLD analysis project Ga0325400, IMG submission 205662) | Populus deltoides microbial communities from Bellville, Georgia, United States - Xylem-PdKOR-R1 | ecosystem: Host-associated > Plants > Phyllosphere > Stem > Wood/Secondary xylem...
ACTGATATCACATCCATTAACCTTACGAAAATAAATATTTATACAGAAGTTAATCAGTTATAGATGTCTAATGTGCTGTAATTCAAGCTGATAAAAAAACAAGAATACTCGGGTCATTACATGAAAGAGTCATCAGAACTATTGAGCTTTGTAATTCTTCGTTTGCTATGCCAACCTATCTAGCTAGCAATTTATCCACAGGGATAAAAGAACTCACATTGCTTTGTACATACTCAGAGCCTGACCCAAAAATTTTCTCTCCATATGCACCCAATCCCCCTCTAATGAGCCCTGAACCAGCTGCAGAAAATGGATTGGATTTGGGATTCATTTTCACCTCCACCCTAAAATTCGACTTCTAATATGCCACTGCGAGAAACAAGAAATGTTCTTTAAGTATTGAAGATTTCGTTAGGACTTAAACGAGATAAATAAATAAATAAAAACAACTCAATCAAGCAACTATAACTTGTTTATCTGTCTCATGCCATCGTTCAAAATAGGCTTATTGAGACAAGACAAGTCCAAAAATAAAACAGCCTGCATTCTCAACTCTAGCTTTCGAATCTACATCATGCTACAGCCCAATAGTACAAGAATGAAAATCTGATTAAACCTGTAAAAGGGAGTAATATCTTGATTGTGATCTAACATTAGCAAGAATTAATTCTAAAATTTGGCAACGCTTTTCGAGATTCCTCGGTTCAGCCCATGATCATGAATACTCATTGTATTTTCCTTACATTCCCGTAAAAATGGAGAACGTTTGGATCTTAGTTTTGGGTGTGGAAAATTAATAGAAAGAATGTAAAATAGAAAGTGTGAAATGCGGAAAGGAGTAAGAGAGAGGACCTGAAGCTTTGTTGCTAAATTTCTTTTTGCACTTTCTATAATGCTCAATCTGTGAAATGCAATGGCTAAGGTCGCGCGGAGAGCTCTTTTATTCTTGCCTATAATGGAAACGTTGCCTTTTTATTTATTTCTTTTTTCCTTTTTTGTTCTTGTTTGTAAAAAATCATTATAGAATTTTATTAATTTAATATGTTATATAGCCAATTGATTATTATTAAATTAATATAAATATTATTAATAAAAAATTAATTTATCTTTAATATTTATATAATATTAAATTAATAAATCTAGAATAAAAATAAAGTTTATGGGACAAAAATATTTTGTAAAGAAAATTATAAAGTTATTATAATTATGAGATTTATATTGCATCAAAGTATTGTTCCTAAAATGTTCCTGATTGATACCCTCTTAAATATTAGACATTTATTAGAGTCGCAGAGATTGATACATATTATATTTTTTTATTTATGAAAAGAAACGGTTGTTCTTATAAGCTAAGTTATAAGAAATATCTAGAACTAATATGTAAGTGTTTGTCACAAGACATGTACACTGAATTGATCTGCATGAAAATTCTATATAGAGAAATTACATATGTCTATGAAAAGGCTCACGTAACGATTGTGCAAGTGATCCTTAGATTTGAGATCACTACATTATCTTTATAGAGAATGTTATGTTTTAATCATGTTACATGTTATTTTAATCGAGGTAATGAAGGGGTAGACATTGGATATAACATGAATTATATGAAAGTACTTGATTGATCAAGAGAGGATTTATCACCCTAGATGAATTAGGAAAAATAGTTTATATGTTCTCAAAAAGTATTGATTAAGAGATCCTTGACCAAGATAAAATGAGATTTAAAAAGAATTTCAAATCTTATTGAAACGATTAATAACTATTATATAAAGAATAAGCATGGTTTAACATGGTAGACATACTTTATGCTTTAATGTTAAATCAAAATATTATTGATGAAATGATATTAATTACACTAAAAAACCAATCACTGAAAGGTTAAGTTAAATTACTAATGAATTTTCTAATATTTGGGGGATCATGACACATTGTTAAACGATACACCTTATCTTCCATTATAAATTAATCAATTATTGAATTGATAATAAATTAATTAATTTAATTCTATTTAATTAGAATTATAATTTATATTTGGGTCAACATATTAGAACTTGATGGGTCACACATAATAAGAATTATTAGTCAAAAATTAAATTAAGATGATTTAATTAAGTATAACTTGATTAAAATATATTTTAGAAATTAAAGACTACAATATAATTAATATATGGATTATATTTTTAGACCTAGAAAACTCAAGTAAGGACTTAATTGAGTTAATTTCTAAAATTATTCTAAATTAATAGATGAATATTATTCAGGGGGCAAATTGATATTTTATCAATTTATTGGATTTTTCATATTTTTCCTATAATTAAATAGTAAGATATGCATTTTATTTTTTATGAGTTGTCTGTTAAACAAAAAAAACTATGTAAATAAAAAATTAGAACTAACACTCTAAACATAACAATTCATCTCTTCTAAATAGAGATTTAAAAGATTTATCATGGGTGATTTGTGTGGATTATTATTGGAAGTCGAATAATTGAAGGACTTATAGTTTATAACAGCACAATTTTTAAAGAATTATTCAAAGCTGAAGAAAATCAGATCTTGTGACAATAAATCTTTAAACAACTTTAGATCTGTCTAACGAGATCTTAAAGACTCCCGAATAATTTTATTTTATTATTTATGTTGCGTGTATGATATTCAGGAACCCAACATGTTTTTATAAAGAAAAATTATAAATATTAAAAAATAAAATAAAATAAAATATTTCAAAAATTATATATGAATTTTTGCAATTGATTTATTTGTGCTGAATTATCCAATGACTTGGGTTGTGTTGGACATTATAACATCTGTTGTTTTAAGCTGAATCGCCAAAAATATTTCCTAGAAAAATTCTCAACCGTACATCTGTTCATGCAAAATAAGTGGTTTCAACCTCACATTTGAGTTTTTCTATTTTTAAAATGAGCTGACTCGGCCTGATTGTAGGGACTTTGAAGTTTCTTGGTAATTCATGTCTATTTGGATGTGCTATATATTAGTTTTGGCTAATCTTTTGGAGTAATATTAACTTTATACTCAAACTCTTTATTTTCATTTTACCTTTAAATTATTTTGATTTTTTAATTAATTTTTGTTGGAATCAATTAACAAAAAAGGATAAGTTCTCTAAAAAAAAAAGACGGCATTTCATATAAAAAATGTAAAAATTGAATGTAAATATAAATGAAAAATCTTATTTTACACTTTCCACCCTTTATTTTATTTTTTATTTTTTGTATTTTCACTTTTTACTTTTTGTTAAAAATATTTTATTTGACCTTTAGAAATTAGAAATTGAGTTGAATTTTTGTTTTATCAAAATAACATAAAATGACCAAATAAGCCTTGAGGAGATAATGAATGTCAAAAATTGACAAGCAAAATGTTTATTTAGCACTAAAAGATTAGAAAAACAAATACTAAAACATTAATTTCACTCAATCTCATTTCATTTCAGTATCAGTAAAAACAAAATCAAGCATAATTTGTCGTTTTCATTTATAAGTGAGCATGCCCTTTATTTTTAATTTCATTTTTTTATTTTAAGATTTAATTAAAAAAACATTGAAACATAAATGACATGAATTCTCATAAAAACATAAGATTTTCTTAGAAAAAAAATTTGAGACTTGGCTAATGAAAAAAACATAAGTTTTTCTTACCGAAAATTAAGTTACATTTTCTTTTTGGTCTCTTTAATTTGGAGATTTTATATTTTGATTCAAGACTTTATTTTTATCTCATCTCGATTCCGAGTTTGAAAAAAAAAAGAGAAAGTCATTAAAAACATATGAACGAAATAGAGTTATTGGTTTGGCCCCATTCCAACCACAATAAAAGTTGATCTTAATGTAAACGAGTTAATTTTAACAAAAAAAGAGTTCAATTGAGGTATTTTTTTACGTTCATCTTGCCTAAAAAAATCAATTGAGACTCAAAAGTTTTCAAAGTTGGGTTTATTTTGAGACTGCTTTTTTCCAAGTTTAAGACCGCAACTGGATTTATTTTTTTAAAGCATCTGAAGTGCTTTTTTAGATGTTTTTAGATGAAAATTTAGTTGAAAATGGGTTTCTAGGGTCTAAAAAACTAGACCCTGATTTTTCAACCACCATTATGGTTGAAAATTAGGTTTCTAGAAGATGCGTCTTATTCTATTGTAGATGATGCTTTATCTATTTATTTTTCTTTCAAAAAAAAAGGTGGATGAAAAAAAAGAAGAAGAAAAAGAAGAAATCAATGTCTAGGTTTTTAGGCCTAAACATGTCTAGGATTTTGGGGTTCTTGATAACCCAAAATCCCTAACCTTTTTTTTAGTTTTTTCTTTCAAAATTTTAATTCAAACTCTCATTTTATATGTATTTTTTTATTTCTTTAAATTTTGATTAAGAACTTCCTTTATGTTTTTTAGATGTTAATCGTTCAATTATACAAAAAATTAAATTTCAAAAGATAAGGTTATTAAACCCAATAAGAGTTTATAATCTAAGTTACGGGTTTGACAGGTTAACCCGAGTCTATTTAAAATATTTTTGTCCGAGTATATTTCTTATAAGAAATTTTAGATTGATATGTTTTAATTTATTTATTTTTAAAGCAAATCGATCTTGGCTTGGTCCACCAAGTCAGCTAGGCTATAATTAAAGACCTGGATCCACCTAAAACATCATGTTAATGTTTATAAATAATTAAAATAACGATGGTCTACAATTATTTTAATCAAACTTGGTTTTGATTAGGTCGACTGGGTCATTGTTGGACCCTCCAAATCAACTGGGTCACATTAGTTCAACTCTTATATGATTTAATTTGAAACTCATGCTAAGTAAATAGTTGAGTCCAAGAGCTTTCGGGTTGACCCACATGATTTAATAAGATAAAAAAAAGTTTTAATAAGACAAATATCTTTTTATCCTTGTTTTACAACCTTAAAGTTCTTTTTTTTTTTTTATGTTTATGGTGATTGCTTCTGATTTTTATTAAATAAATGGCATAGAACAATAATAATAAAAAGGAGAGTTTATATTAGAAAATTATTTTGTTTCAATAAAATTTAAATTATTTCTCTTATTATATATATAAAAATATCACTAGATAAATAAATAAATAAAACTTTTATGGCTCCTTATGAAACAAGATCAGGTGTTTTGATCTAAGTTGATTTCTCATATTCTTGAATTGGTATTTGGTTAAAAAAACAAAATAGCATTTTGATAGTGTTTACTGATACAAACCCAAAGGTTAAGAACCTGAGAACCTATGATTAAGATTAAATCATAACCTAAGAAAGTTACAATCAAGTTGAATAGAACTGAACTCATTGATTACTTGAACCAAAGAACAATAGTTATTGGATGAAAACTCTGATTTGTTGATTATAATAAATCAAGAACCAAAGGTATGAGGGTTGAATGCCATAAAGAAAAAATCGTTGATAAGTTTTGAGTAGTTTAATGAAGAACCATAAACAAGAAAAATCCTCTCTAATATTATTTCTAAACTAACATAATAAACTAGTTTAAAAGAACTTTTGAAATAAAATAACAAAGTCCAAGTCTTAATAAATAAAGCTCAACCCATATAACAACTTCTAGAACTTATTGAAAGGCCTTTTCGATATCTGATTGCTATAAAATTTTTAACCCTATATTAAATAGAGTGGTTAGATTGAACATTATGACCATTAACATAAAGTGATATAGTCAAGCTCTAGTACATGTTAAGTAGACTCATCTCTTGCTTATATCATATTAATCAAGGCTTGATCATCCTTTGAACTCAACTTTATGTTTGATGCCTCTTTAATCCTCTTGGCATTTGTCCTTGTAATTGGTCCAATCGGCATATGCAATGAATCATGTGGTTTTGCTAATTGGTTCTAATCATTCCCTCTCTCCTTAAAGAATTTGATCTTAAATCTTCACCTACATCAAAAGAATAAGATTAGAAACATTAAATATAGCACTAATATTATACTCATCTGCAAGTTTGAACTTCATATCATTAATCCATTAAAGGATTTGGAATAGATCATCCCCTTCAGGATGCAACTTAGATCGCCTATGGTTAAAAATCTTTGCTTACTTATATAAACCCAAACTCAATCACTAGGTTTAAAGATAAAACGCATACGACATTTGTTAACTTTATATGCATATTGTTTATTTTTCTTTTTTGTTTGATGTCGAACACTCTTTTAGAGTTTCTTCAACATTTCTATACATTTTCCACTAACTTATCCAAGAAAAACAACTTAATTAATGCAAAAGGTATACTTTTTAAGTTGGCATATAATTTCTCATTCCTTAAAATAAGTGCACAATGCAAATGATTGATATGCTTCTTTAAGCTTCATTGTATGCTAAGATATTATCAAGATAGACTATAAAAATTTTGTCTATAAATACATGCAAAACATGATTCATTAATCTTATAAATGAGTTGTATATTAGTGAGACCAAATGACTACTCGACCATTAATATAACTCATATTTAGTCTTAAAAATAGTTTTTTATTCATATCTTTCTTTCATTTTAATTTGATGATATCCATCTTTCAAATTAATTTTCACAAAGATAAATGAACCATGCAATTTATCTAACATGTCATCTGGCCTAGGAATTGGATCTCTATACTTTATCGTAATATTGTTGATAACTCGGTAATCCACACACACCCTTTAAGACACATCCCTTTTCAGCACAAGAAGCACTGGTACCACACATGGACTCATGCTTTCTATCAAGTACTCCTTAAACATCAACTCCTTAACTTGTCGTTGAAGCTCCTTTGTCTTCTATGGATTACTCGTATAGGTTAATCGGTTAGGAATTACAACTCCAAGTACAAGATCAATTTGATGTTTTATTTCTCTTACTGGTGGTAAATCATTAAGAAATCATCGAGGAATACATCTTCATATAATTGTAACAAAGAAACAACAACGCTAGGAAGAGAATAACCAAGATCGTTAGCGTTAAAACATGTCTCTTTATATAAAAAGTATAAATACAAGCTCCTTAGTATAAAAGGTACTCTTAATATCACTCTTTTTTGCATAAAAACTCTTATGCTTATTTATTTTTCTCTCAAAACTCTCATTTCCTTTCTTTTCACATAGCCCCTTTCTCTTGTCTCTCCTTTTACTACTCTTTTTTTTTTTCATTCCTCTCGTCTAGTTTTTATTTTTATCTCCTCTCACTATTCTTGGCCAATTGTTTTTTTTTTTTACTTCCCTAAGTTGAATCTCTCTTTTCTCTCATCTTGATCTTATTCTCTCCTTTTAATTTTAATTGTTCTTCATACACTTGTCTTCAGGTTAACGATACAAGGGTGATGAATTTTCCCATCTTTTATAAATAAATAGTTATTCTTGAACTTATTATGAATAACCTGCCAATCAAATTTCCATAACCTACCTAATAGTATATGACCAATATGCATAGAAAAAAATCACACAATATATCATCATTATACCTTCTAATTGGAAAAGAAATTAAAACTTGTTTATTCACATTTATTTCCTTATATTCATTAAACCAATGCAGCTTATATAGTGTACGGTGTTTTGTAGTAGGAAAATTTAACTTTTATATAGGAGTATTACTAGTTATATTAACATAAATTCCTTTATTTGTAATTATTCTACATACCTTTTTACTAATGTGATATCTCGTATGAGAAATATTCTCTCTTCGCTGCTCCAAACCATCCTTCAATGCACGCCTAACCATAAGTGACTCACCCTTAACCATATACTCTACATCATTATCACTATCATCCTCAAGTGGTGACATCTTCTCATAATTATCGTCATTTTCAATTTCAATCTCTCTATTATCACACAAAATCATCGCTCTTTTATTTGGACATTGTGATGTTATATCACTTACTCCCAAACAATAAAAACATTTAAGATAATGATTATGAGGTGGTCGAGAATTATATTTACCTTAAATATTGGTAGGGAACTATTTCTTAACCTTAGTTGTCTCAGTTTTACTACTCACATTCAGCTTAGTTTGGGCATCCTCATCATTCTTCTAATTCAGCTTCCATGATGAAAAAGAACCTAAATTTTAAACTTGTCGTGAACTACCTTTTCTTTTAAGTTATCACTCTACCTTTGTATCCATATGCATCATGTCTTCTAAGTTTATATAGTGTTGTAACTCCACACCATTCGTTATCCCATGGTTCAAACCATTCAAGAATCTAGCCATGGTAGCTTCTTTATTCTCATTTACATTCACTTGAATCATAGCTATATCTATCTCTTTATGGTGGTCCTCTACACTCTTAGAACCTCGAGTTAAGCTTTTCAGTTTCTGATACAAATCCTAATAATACTAACTAGGAACAAATCGCCTCCTCATTATCGCCTTCATCTAATCCCAAGTATTAATATGCCTATCATGATTCCGTCTCTTACTCAAAACAAGTTATTCCCACAAAATAATTAATAAATTCAATCACAACTAATTTATCTTTTTTCTAATCCAAGTAGTTATGATAATAAAAAAATAAACACTTTCTTTTCTCACTCTAAGTAAGCTTCTAGATCATTCCTCCCTTGAAAAACAAGAATCTTCATATTAATACTCTCGAGATTTCTATCCAAACTATCAAAAAACTCAATATCTCTCTTAAATCCTTTATAGCTAGAATCCCTAAAATGTCAAAACCTTATATCACCGAAAGTACCATGTTGCCAAATTCTACCTCTTTGGCCGAATAAAGCTTGATCGAATTCATCTAAATCACTATCCTTATTCTCGTTAACAAACTCATCTATAAGTGTGGTAGCATATTTTTTTGGCCTTCTGGCATTAAAAACCATTTGGGATGGTCTCTTTTGTGAACTAGCAATCATGACATTATGTCTTTCCATTCAATCATTTACCTCACCAAACAACACATTCATCATCTCAAATTATTTTTGCATAACTTGCAAAACAAAATAAGTGTTCTCCTTCTCCTTCTTATGTGATGATTCGACTTTAGAAGACATCTTTAAATATGAAAAAAAAATGCTAGTAAATAATCCTCATACACTCCCTTAATGTTTACTCTCAAAGATGTGTCACTCTACTAGTGTTTCGCTTGTAATTTGGCTTCTCACACTTTTTCCCTTTTACCCCTGTTAGTTCCCCTCTTTAATTTTTAAAGGAATTGAACAAAAGCAAAAAAAAAATTTAGATTATAATGTTCAACCAAAGGATTCAAAAAGACATAACAATTAAGAAAAATGATAACGAAACTAGGAATAAGAAAAACTCAACAAACAAACCTAAATTCAATAACAATCTGAATTTAATTTAGAATCAATCGAAACAAATTGATTGTTAATTGAAAAGAACTTAAGAACTCAAAATCAATATAGTTTCAATCAACTTGACATTTTCAATTCAAACTGATCTCAAATCCACAATCCTAACAATAAACTAATTTTCACAACTATGATTTGTGATTTCTTTTTTCTTTCCTCTTTTCTTTCTTTTTATAAATTTCACTAGAAAATAAATAACATATAACTTTTCTCTTTTTATATATATATATTGGCAGAATACTAGTTTGATAGATAAATCTTTTTTTTCAATGACACCACAAGCTAGAAAAATTAGGATAAAGTTGAAGTCATGAACACAAAGAAACTAAAAATTAGGGTAAAGATGAATCAAGAACACAAAGAAACTATGAATTACAGTGAAGCCAAAATCAAGAACACAAAGAAAACTAGGAATTATGGTAAAGCTGAAATCAAGAACACTAACAAAACTATAGTTTCATAATTTTTAGAGAAAACTGAACTTAACAACAAAAACAATACTCAAAACATGAATAAAACTGAGTTTAAAGATAGATAAATAAAACTTGATTTTAAAGTCAAGCTCTAATACTAACTGAAGCAAACTCAAAAGATGATAACTCTAGAACCAACAATCAAAATTTAACCCTATAGAAAACATGGCCTTTAGAATCTTCTGACAAAATTTTAGCTCGATCCAATGGTCCAATTGAAAGTTATAACCATTAAAATAAAGTTATGTAACCAAGCTCTAATACAAGTTAAGCAGCTCCATCTCTTGCTTAGATCATATTGATTAAGGCTTGATTCTTTTTTGAACTCAACTTCATACTTGACCATCTTAAAAGAAATTCTCGAAGCTTGTTTAGCCTAAATCAGTCTATTGAATATCTATTTGATCCGTTTGGCTCATGCTCTTGTAATTGGTTGAATTGCTACCTACAATGAATCTTATAGTATTGCTTGTTGATTCTTATCATTTACATTTGTTGGCTATGGAAGCCTTGGTCAATTTTATTAAACATATGCTTTAAATTTTGAATTCAAAATCAGAATTTTTCTTGCTTTGTTTAAGATAATTGTCTTTTTATATCAAAAACAATTTTGACTTGACCCATGACGAAGCGACAAGTGACTAGTTTTAACTATTAGTTTATGGACAACCATAATTGAAGAGTAATTAGTTTAATGCCTTTAAATTAACATTTGTACATTGAATCCTACATATTCTATTTGAAAGTCTTAACTTGAATGGTTTCTAATTTACTCCTAGCTATTGTGAATAAATATTTTATTTAAGAAACCTTCTCATAAACTATGAATTATCCTGAAAATAGGCGCCTCAATTTACATCTCACAAGAAGCCATTTTTTTTAGTAGAAGGATGATCATAAATATGAAAATGGTTAAAGCTGTGGCAAATTTAGGAGGATGATCGCTTTTAACCATGGCATCATCCTAAGCTTGCTTTCTTCTATTAGTCTTGCTATTTCCCTCGACATGTCATTAACCAATGACGAACCTCTATGAAATACCTGACATATGTAGATGGTTAGTTAGACATCAACTAGACTATAGTTATTTATACGTGGCATGCATATATAATAGTTAATATCTCCAACGAATTAAGGGGAATATATACATAGATATAGGTAAAACTTAACAAGGCAAATCCATTGTTGTGAAGTGTAATATCAATCGTGGTGTATTTATTACAACACATGCCAAGGAAGACCTTCAGGTATGGAATCACGTCTATAATAACAGAAATGCCGCCACTTTGTTTTAAAAAAACTTATTTGGTTAGAATTAATTTAAACAAACTAAACTATTTGATAAACATCAAGAAATAAATATAAACATTTTAAATCTTACATACCATGCATCAATATTAAGTTTTGATATTATACCCATAGATATTAGTTCAAATTAAAAAACATAAACAATACTTGACCAAATAACAAACATAAATATACTTGTCAAATAACAAACATTGATTTTCTTATCCTAGTTAAACTATCTTAGCATCCAGACTTATAATAGCATTGTTTCACAAGATTTTGAACATAACTTTTTCTCACGTTAGTAATTTTTGTCATAAATGCTTTGACCAAAATTTTATTTTAAACCAAATGATCAAAAATATCATCAAGAGTGATCTCATCAAAACCATCAATTTTCATCACTTTTGCATATAGCTTCTTAACATCAAGTTGATTTTTGATGAAGTTTTGAAGTGCTAATGTTACCTCTCTAACCTTTTTAGACAACTTTTCAACACCATCATCTTTATAGGTATGGTTTCTCTTTTTATGTTATCTTTTTTTGTGTATTAAAGGAAGATGCCTCTTTTCTTTATATAATTTTTCATTTTCACTATCATTTTTAATTGAAGCAGATTGCACTTTGGTGTTCTCTTCAAAGTTGATGTCAGCATATGATTTGACATAATTCTAATAGCCATGTCTTTCTCAAACTAATAAGATTTCAAGATCCACATTACAATCACAACTCAAAAATCCAAACTAAAAGGAAAAAGAAAATAAAACATAAAAAGATTTTACTAATAACAGAAAAGGAAAAAGAAAATGCAATAGAGAGAGAGAGAGAGAGAGATTGATTTATGAAAGGTCGAACTTTAGGGTATGAGGTTTATTTTCTGTTAAAGAAAATGAAAGTTTTTTTCAAAACTAAGAAGAGGAAAACATTTTCCTTAAAGAAAGGCTTATTTTTTCCTTTGATTGGAAACCACTTTTCATTGGCTAACTTTTCTAAAGTTTGAAAAGTAGTTTCTAAAAAAGAGTATTAAATGAAAAAAACAAGGCATAAGTGTTAAATCTTTGAATCTTAAGTAGATCCTAACTTGTTCAAATATAAAGTAAGCATAAGACTCAATATAGGTTTCGTTTTACAATTACAACG
>Ga0325400_1005180_pt1 | contig 12226 bp, 7 predicted proteins | sample PopdelMetagenome_2_FD_205662 | JGI IMG/M metagenome (GOLD analysis project Ga0325400, IMG submission 205662) | Populus deltoides microbial communities from Bellville, Georgia, United States - Xylem-PdKOR-R1 | ecosystem: Host-associated > Plants > Phyllosphere > Stem > Wood/Secondary xylem...
ATATATATATATATATATATATATATATATATATATATATATATATATATATATGTACTAGGTTTTGAGTAATTGATACTTAATATCCTTGAATGCATCGTACTTGGATGAAATCTTAATTAGTCACATTTGAATTCATTTTTTCCTTCCCGGTTTGTTTATTGTTGTTTCAAGGGTTAACACGATCTCGAGTTGATGAATTTTTTTATTATTATTTAATTTAGAAATGTGTCCATCCATGATATATAAAAAATCATTCTTTTTTAATCAAATAATTTATTTTCATTTTTTTATCACAATCTAATAATAAATTAAGTACAGTAAATGTATTTAGATAATACTTAATGGAGGTGACTTAAAGTGCTTGTTAGCTTTTGCATTGTTTAATTAACTAGGTCAATATCCATATCTGTGAAATTAAATTTAATTGATCATAGTGGAAAAGAAGAGGTATGAACAATATTACTTGAGGAAATTAAGGAGGAGACAAATACCTTATGTCATGGAAGCACTAGCCATCATTACGTTTTTTTTTTTTTTTAATTGGAAGTATCTGTTGGGTCCTATATATATTCATGATGACAGATGATATGTAGAGGGCCCTTTTCATAAGAAGGGTGAGGTATCCCTTTCACCCAAAAGACCCTCCAGTTTCTTAAGATTTGTGTCAAATTTCAACAAATTCAACACGCTTCTCAATGGGTGCACTGACCTGGATGCAGTTCTGCAGTACGACTCATGGGAAATATAGACAAGCTCTATGTATATATAGCACAGATATACAATATAGTATACACTTTACCTCCACTCATTTACCCCCTCTGCCTCTACAATTATTCTATTGTATGAAAGAATATCAGCCGCAAAGAATTGGATAGCCATGATATGTCTTTTGCTTAGGTACTGAAAATTACGAAGCCTTTTCTTGTGATCTTGAAGGTGCCAGTACTTCCCAAGCGATGAGAAGCTTGTGGCCATTTTCCCTAGAAAGTGACGATCAGGAAGGGAAAAAGGCAAGCTGTTCCGGTGTCTGAAAATTATTAATTGCAGCTGGCAATATATTCATGCATTGCTGTCATGACACGAAGCTAGTAAAGCAATTAATACATGCATGTATTGATAATTACATGTACTGCTCGAAGTTAGTGACTGTTACCTACGAACACCAGCCATGCGTGTTCTTTCTCGACAAATTAATCATATATGCAGTTGATCATCACAATGATATTAATTAATTTATCAAGAACACGATAGCTAATTATTACCGTTAATTAGTGATTGATTTTGTTAGTTTTTCAGCTTATCATCACTCTTTGATCGTGCAAGTTTAATTCGCAGCATGCATGGTGACATTTTTAATATATGAATTCTTCCATTCATAAAGACATAAAATTACTGCGTGCCATGGTTTATTATGGATGTTGAAATCATAAACTAGGAGACAAGCTTTAAAAGGCTATCATGAATTCAAACCAATCAGATTAAGGCAAAATTAGGGGAGGACTATATGATTGCAATTAACAATAATGATCAATGGTGAAAATTACCTCATTAAAAATTTTATTTTTTGATAGTTCATGAGTAAGTGTCTTTAAATTTGGGCATTCCAACATGCATAATCTACATTTAAATGGTATTTTTCCATTAGATTATTGCATCATTGTCTTTGGGAATTATCGAATTTCAATTTTAAATAGTATTTTAAGCACCGATCAACGCTTTGCTAGCATTGAAAGCTTCTAGACAGCCATGTAATTAAGTAACATGTAATGTTATACATTTCAAAATTTTACTTATCTAGATATTTGATTTAATTAAATGTTCAGATTGTGTGGTGAGGTGATTTAATACTCAGAATTAATATATTTTGTATTGGTTTTTTACCATAAGTTTTTTTTAATTAGTTTGCTAGTTTTTAATGGTATGGACTAAATTTTATTAATATTTTTTCTCGATTACTATAAAAAAAACACGTGATATTATACATCGCAAATATTCTGATCTTTGTGTTATGATCTATCGCACCATTTTATAAAATAATTAAAAATTCATTCTTACTTATTTAACTATACACACAAGGAGATATCGGATCATGAATATCCATGTTTGCATTGCATTTCCCTTATGAAGAAAATGCAGATGATAGTACTGTCATTTAAATCAATTCTCTTAGACTTTGAAGGCCAGCAAGAAACTGAAATCTTGTGGTCGGCAACATGATAGACAAACATGGAATGTAGAATGACGTTAGAGCAAGAAGATGGTAAGCACAAAAGACATAATGACGTAAAATACACATATGCTTATACAAAATACATAGATTCATACACATATAGCATGCCTTATGTTGTAGCTACGTACGTACATTCCTCTCTACACCTCTTTAAAAAGTGTACAAATCAATAAAAAGAAAAAAATGGATCTTGATGTGACTTGTTAGAAAATATTTCATCTTCAAGGGAAAAAAAAATAAAACTCACAACCCTTTTCCCATTCCTTTTTATCACTTTTTAGGTACAATTAAACCCATCAAAGTCAACAAAAAATGATATCCATATGCTGTTGCGTTTATCTCCGTGATGGCAAGAAGTGTTTGGTGCTAGAGATTTTATTTATAATCGATCGTTCATGACAATATATAGAGGCAATAGTATAGTCCGATATTTGGTAAATGATGGGTCGATCCACCCCATTAAAACCTCACAGCATTATAACAAAGGTAGGTAACTCATAAACAGAGATGGTTGGGCTAATATGGGAGCAAAAATGAGTGCCATACCCACCCTCGATTGCTAGGCCAATGTTTAGGGTTAGATATTTATTATTGTACCAGAACACAAATGTCCTTTAGGGTTACATGCCCATGAAAAAAAGAAAAAAAAAAGCTTAGGGTTTTTATGGTTTAAACCTAACACCACTCTCCAACGAGGGCAGTCCCCCACACACTCCAATCAAAAACTATCTATATGCGAAAGGCATCTATGATTCTGCCATGACAAGACAAGCACTATTTTATTTAATCCCATCTTTAGCAGAGCGTGGAGATAACGTGTGGGGAAATAGTAAAACTTTTACTATTGCCATCTAGGGTTTTCTTTTTTCTTTTGCCCTTGTACAAGCCTCGCAAGAGAGCTAATGGATGGTGATAAGAACCGCACATTCTTGACACGTGGGTGTTTTCTATTGGTTGAGCCTCACATTCCACGGCTTCTCTCAACCTTTACTCTCTTTCTCTCTCTATACATATATGCCAGGGATTGTATCATGTTCATGGTTATAACATGACATGGTCATGGGCATGCTTTTTTAATTCAAAATAAAACCTGGTTCCCAAGACAAAAGTTAAAAACTCACTCTCACTCTCTCTCTTTATCTCTTCTTCTCTCTCTAGCTGAAGAATCGAAAACCTCTCTAAAAAGCTAGGTTTTTAGAAACTTCGCGCTCTAATTCTACACAGTCACCTCTGAATCTCAGCTTGTGATTTATATCTTCTTCTTGATGACCAAATGCTCTCTATGATGATACCTTTCTTTGAACTGGCCGTGAAGAATTGAAGTCAAGTTCGTTCAAGATCGTAGCTTTTGATTTTCTAGTGAGAAAAGGTGTGACTTTTACTCGAATTACTCTTTTTTATATTTCTGGGTGTTTTTGATTGTTGATGTTTTGTTGATTCGTGTGGGTTCTAGCTGTGGTTTAGCTTGTTTGTTAGTGTTATTTAGGTCATTTCACTGCTTGAAGCACGTTAAGTTTGTTCATTTCCATGCGTTTTATCATTTCGGCTCTTACTGGGGTGTGAATTGATTGATTTTTGTGATATTTCATGGGGATTTTTTTGTGTGTTTCGTGGCTATTGAATTTGTGTTGACTGTTTACTTATGGTCAATTTGTGTGGAAATGAAACCCTAAAGTTTTCATTTTATAATTGAGGTCCATGATTGTAATAGTTAACTTGGAGCTTTCAGAGGATGTTTTGAATTGGGTTTATAGTTTTTTCTTGTTTTAATTGAGAGATTAATGACTTCTATTCTTGAGTTAGCACTGCTAGTTTTATGTAACCCTAATCTATGATTTGTCTTACTGGGGTTATTTCTTGAATTAGTTTGTAATTAAAATGAAGGGATTTCATTACATGTTTGATTATATTCTATGTGAAGCACTGATATGGTAAGTGAAGATTTATGTTTGTTGTGATGGAATCTAGGGTTTCTATAAGTTTTGCTTTGTGATGTCATTTACTTGTATTTGCAAGTGGTTGTTATTTTATGTGCTTAATCACTTTAAATCATAGAATTTTGATGTGTTACTTGATTTAGAACGAAAGCTAGAAGGAATCTTTGTTTTTAGTTTACATTTGCTAATAATTATGAACAAACCCTAAGGTGTATGTTTGGACCATCTCTTAAGATCTTCTGATCTACTTTGGAACTGTAATGGCTTGTTTTGGTTTGCCTGTCATCCATGTTGTTTAAACTGAATAATTTTGTAAGTTTAGCATATGGTTTTTTTTTTTTTTTTTGATAATAATCGAGTGTATTAATCATTAGCATATGATAATATACATTATGACTTAAGATTTGTATTGTGTATGCATAGGAAATTTGTTGTTTGCCGGCAGTTGTGCTATCAGCTTCCTTGTACCATGGAAAGGACTATGTTAGTGGAGAAGAATCATCCTGGTAGCCATTCAAAACTTGTCTCCAAGGTGGAATCATCTATTAGGATCGATTCCATAACAATTGACCTGGACAATGTTGATGAGAAAGTTGAGGCAGAAAAATGCTCACATTTTTCTATGCGGTAAGCCTTGATCCCAATCATTTGGTAGGATTAAAATTTAGTTTCTCATGTTACATGTTTTGGTTAAACACTAGCATTTTTCAGCATGTGGTCCATTGGAATGCTTGTCTGATTTTTGAGTTGTTAACACCATGCATATTTAGCTTCTTTACAAGTTTTTTTTTTTTTTAATGTTTTCTTTTGTTTTTCATATTATATACTGTCTCGGGCTTTAACCTTTATATTTGTTGTTTGTTCATCATTGAATATACTACTGATGAGAACTAAACAATAGCCTTTAGTACTATTGATGAGATGCAAATGAGGAATTTGTTGGATACCTTTTAGTTGGCCATAATATTTAGCTAGCACCAATGGTATTCAAAACAAATCTGGAACAATTCATTGGGAACTGTCAACGAACTTGGTAGAGAAATTGTTACTTGCTAGTCTCAAGTATTGATTTCTGAAAGCATACAATTGAAAAATGGAGGAAATATATAGCTCAGCATAAGATATGAGGAATTTTTCCGCACATAGTAATTTTCCATGTGCTTATCTCTTGTTGCTGCAAATTCTGAGCTACTGAAAATGAACAAAAAATTTCTTATATTCTGAATGCAGTGGTTATGTATCTGAAATTCGTAAACGAGACTGGAAGATCTGTTGGCCGTTTGTGTCAGATGGTGACAGTAATAACTATGAGGAGCAAGCATGCCTTCTTCCTCCTTTACATGTTCCAAAATTCCGATTTTGGCGTTGTCAGAACTGTGTGTGGGAAGTTGATGCCACTGCGAACTGTTACGGAAGTACTGCTCTAAAATCATGCAGTACTGGATTCAAATCCACTAAAGTTTGTTCCCATGCACCAATCCTTGGTGATGATGCAATGCTACCATCTGATGTTCAGGGAGCTGCAAATCAAGAAATTCCCGAGGGAAGACAGGCTGATGCTTTTGCCAGTTTGACCAATACCAGTAAATGTCATCATTCTCACTCTATTGATAAGAATGAAAGGAAGACTAAAGATGAAAATGTTTCCAACATAGGTATTTACATATATGCTGAAATCCAACCTTTGTTGCAGTATCATATAAATTTTGCTGTATGAAATCAGAATATTTTTTTTCCTGTTTTGCTCTTTTCTCAAGGGAAAAGTGTGGGTTCAGAAGATAATTTGAAGCAGGAAAATCATAGACTGGCATGTGTAGCAACTGAAGTTGTTTCAAGCCCAATTCAGAAGACAGATCTTACAGATAAAATAGGTAAAAGTGCTAAGTACTTTGACATACAATAGAAGCAAGAAAACAGCTTAACTTCCCAGTACCCAAATCAAAACATTGCATTGCTTGTACCTTCTCTCTAATAATAGTGCTTCTGATTTCTGCAACAGCAGCTTTCAAGTCAAAATGTATCAACCTATGTGAGCCAGGCTGTGGTCATCATGAAGTTGTTGCTGCTGAGTTTGCTAGAAATCTTAATTGCATGGTAAATAATGCTACTGAAATTTGTGAAGCAGGAAAAGAAATTTCCATAGATGATCAATACAAAGAGATAATAACTCGTGGGGCGTCTGGAGAAGCAGGTAACATTGATGATGGGGCACTCACTGCTGACAAGGATCCTGTGAGCCGCCCTTCCCTGGAATTAGATGAGTATGATGATCCTTCATCTGAAAGCACTGATATCATGGTTGGTAATAATTCTCAGGATGTTCACCATGAAAATTCAAGTGGTTTGCATCGTAGGAAAACTCGAAAGGTGCGCTTGTTGACTGAATTGTTGTGTGAAAATGGGGATGGAGACCCTGATAACCAAACTCAGTATTCTCTGCCCCATGCCTTTCCTGATGCATCTGCTGGAGTTGACAAGGTTCCTGTTCTCCAAGGGGAGGTGGCTATCCAAGGCAAAGCTAGAAGGGGCTTGGGTCAGAATAGGAAAAGAAAGTTGCCTCAGGATGAAGATTCAAAATCTCCAGAGATGAGATCTACCAGTAAAGTTTGTAAAGAAGTTAGGAACTCAAAGAGAGATGGGGAAACAGCTGAACTCAGTGGGGGTTCTGAATCAGAAGAAGATGCATTCGGAAGAATGGGTTTACAAACTGGCATGAAGAGTCAGTGGGCCAAAAACAAAGTTGACAGAAGTCTTGTTGTAAGCAAGAAGAAAAACAAAAAGGCACTGAGTTTTGATGAATGTTTGTTCTCAGAGCTGTCGCCAGAAAAGGCGCCAATTGAAATTGGGGAGAAAATTTCACCAGAAAAGGCCACTGCTGTTGATGATGTTTTGACCAAATCAGCACACAATGCATTTACAGGCAGAGAGATGGACTTTTTCCCTTTGCATTCTTCACAAATGGAGAAAAATGTTAATGATTACAAGAAGAAAGGAAAGATGCCTCTTTTTGAGGATTATCAGGTTTCCCCGTCTCCTTGGAATCATGGCATTCTCAGAGAAGGTCCAGTGATTAGAAAAGATGTGGGGACAATACATACTGGACTTGTACCTGTTCCGTTTCATTCAGCGGAGGACACATATCTTGAAAAGGGGCTGGATCTTTCCCTTAACAGCTACAAGACAGCACAAAGCTATGATGGGAAACATATTCCACTGGTAGAAAATAGGCAAAGTTCTTTATTTACTTGGCAAGAGGGAAGTTCCAAAAATCAGGCAATGAGGAAAGCTGCAGAAATTGAGCATGTGGGAAATTTCAATCTCACTTCTAAAATTGCCCAAGATGCACCTTTTGAGAAAGGAATACGTAGCGATCCCAGTACCAAGAGACCATCTTTTAAAATCCCCTTCCTCAGTGAAAAGCAGAAATACAACTTTCAGGTTGAAATTGGGGGTTGTTCTCTCATGCAGAAAAAGGTATGACCTCTGTTCACGCTGGTATTGTTGGAATATCACAGCATAGAAGGAGAGGTTTTTATATAACTGATCGATTTGGGAACATTGCTTAATGCAATGGGAAAAGTCATGCAATTACTTGGTTGCAGGTTTGAGGCTGGATAGCTGCCACATTGTGCTAATGGTTGAAGGATAGGGACTGGTTCAAAATTCTGCCGGGAACCAAAGTCCCTTCCAAAACCTGACTTCTAAGGGATCATGGCTGGCTAATCATCTTTTGCAGTTAATTGATTTGAAATTGAAACTTTCCAACCTTTAAAATAAACACTCATACTTTCCAATCTTTTATTACCTGAATGTTTTGTCATAGCATTCTCATTTCTGGTTTTTAAAATGACTTATGTGATTATGGGTGTTTCATATTTATGGGAACTGGGTAGTGGCCATATTTTTTGTACATGTTTGGATAGGCTGCAGGCTCACATACTTCATAGTATGGCTTGTCTGGAGACTCAATTATGTTTCTCTTTGTTCCAGGACTTTTGTAATACCAAAAGCAACGAGAAAACCATTGGAATGCAGGAACATTCAGCATTTCCAAGGAAAGATATCAACCAAAGAGCTGATAAGTTGTCTGAACAGGGAGCTTTAGATGACATTCCAATGGAAATTGTTGAACTCATGGCAAAGAATCAGTATGAGAGGTGTCTTCCTGATGGTGAATATGAGAAACGCCAGTTAGAAACAACTAGTAGCTCAAGGAGGAGTCAGATGATGAATTTCAGTCAAGTATATGGGCTTGGAGGGTTAAGCTTATTTCATCAGGAAACTACTCAAAAACAGAACCCTCCAGCCAGAAGAAATGGCATAATAAAGATTGGTGAAATGGAAGAATCAACCAAACAGAAGGCAGTTGATTTCTTCTCTCAAGCTGATCGAAACTCATTCAATATGAGGCGACCGGAAAAAACTGGTTCCCCTGTGGGGTTTGGACCATTTCTTCAACATCAAGAGAAGCCATCCAGCAGAGTTCAACATTCTGCTTGCATTTCTAACGTCCAAAACATTTCTCAAAATTGCAAACAGATAGGGGATGTGGTGGGGAATAGATCTTGTTATGCCAATTTCCACACCCCAGGACCATGTAACACATGCCAGAGCATTCCACAGCAAAGTAAGGAAGCAAATCACCTTTGGTCATCAATGATGTCGAATCACATGCCTTTTGTTTATAGCATTCCTCCAAAGTGTGTAACTCAATCTACCAATGTAAATGTGTTTCCTCATTCTTCTGGAAGTATCCTCAAGGAAAATATGAATGGGGATCGTGAGCTGAAGTTTTTGAATAAGAATGCTGCCAACCTGGGAAAGCAAAACAGGAATTTTGGTTCAGAAACTCTTATCAGGGCACGTTCAGAATACCCCTTTGCTGGAAAACATAATGGGATTGAGCTTAATCAGAAGCCAATAGGGTCATTAGATCTGTATTCTAATGAAACCATACCAGCTATGCACTTGCTCAGCCTCATGGATGCAGGAGTACAGTCCAGTGCACCCATCAATATGGATGTAAACTCAAAGTTCCTCAAGAGACCTTCCATTACACACAATCCTGAACCTAAGGAGTTTTCTAGGCTGGACACCGGGGCATTTAAAGCTGTTAATACTGTGAAGCACCCACCTCATAATCATCATGGTAAAAATCAACTTGCAGAGAATTTCCGTGATCATATTCCTGTCATTCAAACAACAGCTGGTGCATCTTCTTCGTCAATTCTACATGATAAAGGTATTAGGAAGGCTACTGATTTTCCCATTCAAGTTGTTCAAGATAAAGATAAGAGAAAAGGCTCTGATTCACGCACACAGAATAAAGTAAATAGATCGCAAAAATCAGCATATGGTGGTTTTGGCACCAACTGTGGATCCATTCCTGCTCATAACATGCAGACAATGTTTTTAGGTGCTTCAGATTCTTCAATGTTTCCTTTGCCATTCCGTGCATTGGAAAAGTCAAACAAACACAAGTTGGAGTCCCCTGCTAACAATAGAACTGTTCACGCCCGTAAAAGCAGTTCTGAGACTGAAGTTTGCAGCGTGAACAGAAACCCTGCTGATTTTACCGTACCGGAAGCTGGAAATATGTATATGATTGCAGGTGAAGACCTAAAATTTGAAAAGGAAGTTCCTTTTGTAAACGGATCTCGCTCACTTAAATTGGATGGGCCCAAACGACAGAGGAAGCTTCCTGCTGTGAAAGGCCGTGGACGACCTCCAATGTCACGATTGTCCTAAATTTCAATGCCGGTAGCTTTTTGAAACCTATACCTATTTCTGTTTGATTAATTTTCACTTCTTAACTGAATGGACAAGTAGATGGCTTCTTTCAGAAGTCGTTGCATGGCTTTTTTCCTGAGTTTCTTGTTTCATTTCAGCAGGTGAAGTCTTGCTTTCTCTTGCCAGCTTCTACAAAATCAGAATAAGTCAAAGGCTTTATGAAGATCAGATAGCAACTGCTGAAATTGATATTGATTTTGGAACCATGATTCCATTCACTCAAGGTCTTGTTGAGTTCTAACCTCTGCAACTGAGTTGCGGAAGCATAATGGGTGGCGTGTAAATACCTACAAATGCCTTGAGATCCACAAGTAACTGTTTATGTATGTACCTTTTCATTTCAGTTGTGTTTTGGTGTGATTAACCTGCAAGGTTCCAGAAAAGCCCGACATTTCAAAAGGGCTTCCTTAATTCTACTTCGGTGATGGCTTTGGCTCCAGTCTTGATCAGGAAGTGGGAATGGAAATAGAGAGCAGGGAATTAGCTAGTATAATAATAGAACACCTCTAGCTGGAGATTGCCGGGTGTTCATCAACTCAGCCATTGTTGGCTGTACTGCCGTGTTGTAATTTATAAGGCAAGAAAATCAAAAGGAGACTTGTAATCTTTTGGAACATGAAGGAAAAAGACAATTAATGTGTTAGGAAGATTTGGGTTAGCCGGAGACAGATCATGGAGACAGATCTTTCTGATTAACCTAATAGACTGGTATTTGGTTTCTATCAAAGAATTATTGAGAAGGATTGAGTAGTGCACCTTTTTTAATTTGTTCTCATAGGATTTTATTTATTTATTTTTTGTTCTAATACCAGCCAGAGCATCCTTTGAAAGGTCGATGCCTTGTCTAAGACAATATATAGTTATGATTGATTGTCTGGTGAACACCAGTTCCCAAGCAGGAGCATGTTTGAACGAATACAGCAACGACATGACCGAGCTTTAGCTATGCTATGCTATTAAAAATATTTCACACTGAAAAAACGTTATTTTACATATTTTAAAAAGAGAACGCGAAAGTTCATGCGTTCCCTTTTATTTTAAAAATATGATTGTTGTCTTTCTTGATAAGCTTGAATCTAGCTAGGGCATCGATTTTTCATCTACTCTATAATTAAATTGATATAATACACGCGCGCACGCGCGCCCACACAACATATTTACATTAATAAATAAAACATTCAAAAGTTTCTACCCATCACTATAACATATACTACTAAAAGTATGTTGCGGGGGCTAAAAGGCATTAATTTTTAAGCTTGTTTGATTTTTTTTACCAGTAGCTGGCAAAGGAGACCCTCCAAAGTGGTGCTTTTAGAGGGTCAAATTTACCCTCTAAGCTTTTGTTTTTTATCCTTAAAAATTATAATTATAAAAATTATAATTATAATTATTCCTACAGTCATTCATTCTGATTTTATTAATCTCGTATCAAACACCACCCACTACAAGAAAAAAATAAGTTCTATTCACTAATAAATTGACAAGTTAAACTCTTTTCCTAAATTGAAAATAATTTCTATCTATATAACTTTTTTTATTGTGCTATAAAGAATTTTATAAATAAAACACATAAAAAGTTAAATGCAAGTTATAATAAGGAATAAAAAAAATTATAAGAGAAATTAGAAACACAATCTTATTTATACACAACACTTGCTCTAGAAAAGACAATGATATCAAAAAATCCGACAAATTAAACATCGTATCTAGTGTCTAACTGAAGCCTACACATTCCCATAAAGTAAAGTTTACACTGTCACATTTATCAAAAATTCCCCCCACCAAACTCAAGATAGCGTATGTAGGACAGCCTGAGTTTGCAAACTAGCAAAACTGAATTTGGTAGTGATAAAAAAATAAAAAATAGATCAAAGATCGAAAGCATGCTAGGCCATACTAGAATATGGCAAAACTAGTATGATGTGTTGAAACAAACCAAGATATGTCAAATCATACGGGCTATGACCATGACATAGCGTGAAACATAAACCACAAGTAGCGTACAATGAGCCATAAACATGGTCAAACAGCTGATGTGCTAAAAAAAAACAGTCTTGGTTGGGAAACATGCAAAGCTTATGGAATTGGAGAAGAATGGTGCTTCTACGGTTAAGTCAGCCACTCATCTAATCGATGGGATTTGTAATTTAAGGGCTGATTCTTTTCAAATCTGCTTTGGAAGGGTTGGATGCCTCTTAAAATGGATGTCTTCCTTTGGTTAATGCTTCAAGGTAGTCTCAGCACAAGAGGGTTCCTTGCATATAAA
>Ga0325400_1005181_pt1 | contig 12225 bp, 6 predicted proteins | sample PopdelMetagenome_2_FD_205662 | JGI IMG/M metagenome (GOLD analysis project Ga0325400, IMG submission 205662) | Populus deltoides microbial communities from Bellville, Georgia, United States - Xylem-PdKOR-R1 | ecosystem: Host-associated > Plants > Phyllosphere > Stem > Wood/Secondary xylem...
TCTTCAAATTTTCCTGGATGCAATCTGTAACCCATAGCCACTAAAAAGCTTCAAACTTTATACTTTATGAGAACACAAAAACCTAACCCCGTTATCAAGATCACAATCACCAAAAAACACCCTATTTTACATTGATCTACCGAAACAAGATTATTTCATAATTCACATTCCACCCTTCTTTTAAACTCAGAGTCAGAATGGTGGTCCATTAAAACATTTATTTGCACCATTCTAACTCTGCATTTGATTGAAGAAAAGTTAGGGTTTCTGTTGTTGAGTTTAAAGATGAATATAAGATATTCCTCTGAAGGTGGTGATAGAAGAGCGATGAAAATAATAAGAGTATTTCATTATTTATGCCCTGTCTTTCTTATCCTTTGCTAAATGTTGCATCTTTGCTCAAGATGTGTCCATATAAGATCTCAAGGAAATGGTCATGGAATGGAAGTGCTCAAGTGTCAGCAAATTCTATAAGCTTGAAAGAAAGGTCTCCATTGCTAGAAGAAATCTAAGTTTCCTATAGTTGGGATAACAATATCAAACTCATCTTTCCAAGATGGTGTTACATGGGATGATGATTGAGCCATTAGTGTGTTTTGAGGGGATTCTTAATGTCTTGAGTGTGTATTGTTGGCGTTGTGGATTTTGAGTGTTGGGGTTTATTCTAATAAGGGATAGAAATTGGGTTTGTTGCACAACCAAACTCAATGCTATAGGATCTTAGCTACATAGCCAAGACCCAACTGGCTCCACAGAAAGAGCCACTGCGATTGGGTCTGGCTACTTAGTCAGATCCAATTCTATAGGGTCTAGCTATGCAACTTTATATGTTTTTCTCTTTAGATTTTTTCTTTTTTCTTATTTAATTTTTCCCCCAGCAGGACCCATTAGAGTTGGGTCCTACCCCCAACAAGACCTAATAGCGTTGGGTCCTACCCCTAACAGGATCCAAAAAAACTTTGGTCTGGTTGTATAGCAGGACCCAATAGCTTTGGGTCCTGCCCCCAGCATGACCCATTAGCATTGGGCCAGACCCAATGATATTAGGTCTGGCTTAGAAGCCAAACCCAAATCGCTTCCAAAAGATTCCAATAGTGTTTAGTCTACCCTTCAGTAGGACCCAATAGCGTTGGGTCTAAATATTGCTAATTTTATTTGTTTTTCTCTTTAGATTTTTTTCCTTTTCTCTTATTGAATTTTGGTGTATTTCTCGAGCCAATTGGTAGAATTTGTAGGGCGTGTAGAAGGAGTGAGTTCGGTATATGGAGCCACCGAGGGACGTGAAAAATGCCATTCAACGACATAAAGGAATGAGGGATATATAGTTCAAATGAACTACCTCTTATGACTTACACTCATAGAAGTTCATCGTGTTCCTCTACATATCAAGCTACCTACATATCTTCATAGTCTTAGAAGCATCTTTCTTCTTTCCCAATAGCGTTGGATCCAGATATTGCCAATTTTATTTGTTTTTCTTTTTAGATTTTTTTTCTTTTTCTCTTACAGGACCCAATAGTGTTGGGTCATGCCTTTAGCAGGATTAAAAAATAGCTTTGGGTTCGGCTGTACAACAGGATCTATCAGCATTGGGTCCGGCTGCGAGCAGGTTTAGGTCCTCCCCCCAGCAAGACCCATCAGCGTTGTGTCCTGCCCCCAACAGAACCCAAAATAGCTTTGGGACAGCCAGACCCATGTTTATTGGGTCTGAATATTGCCAATTTAATTTGTTTTTCTATTAAGATTTTTTTGTTTCTCTTATTTAATTTCCCCTCCCATCAGAGTTGGGTCATGCCCCCAGCGGAACCCAATAGCTTTGGTCCGGTTTCCAAGCAGGACCCCATAGCTTTGGACCTGGCTATCCAGCAAGACCCAATAGCGTTGGGTCCTGCCCCAGCACGACGCAAAATAGCTTTGGGTTCTGTCTCAGCTGGACCCATTTTGGCTCTGTAGCCAGACCTAAATGTATTAGGTGTGATTGCGGTGCCAGACCTAAGTTTGGCTATTAAGTCTGACTCTGCCGCTAAAGCCAATGATATTGGGTTTGACTGTACAACCAGACCCGATAGCAGGACCTAATAGTGTTGAGTCTTGCCCCAAGCAGCACCCAATAGTTTTGGGTTCGATTGCCCAGCAAAACCAATAGCTTTGGGTCCAACCTCAGCAGGACCCAATAACAATGGGTTCTGCTGGCACCTGGACCTATCAGCGTTGGGTTCTGCCCCTAGCAAGACCCAAAAGATTTGGGTCCGGTTGCCCAGCAGAACCCAACAACTTTGAATCCAGCTGCAAGACCTAATACTTTTAGGTCTGACTTGGCCGCCAGACCCAAGACACATAAAAGATTTTTTTATGCTTTTTAATTTTTTTTTTACATTTGAAAAAAAAATTGTTATTGATCAGCTGCGAAGCACGACTAATATACTAATTATAATTATATTGTATTATATAGTATTTTCCATGTGGTCATTTTTGTATTGTTTTTTTTTTCGAAGCTGGACATTTTTTATTTTTGTTAGGGATTTTTTAAAATGGATAAAATATTTACTAGGCCATTATATGCTTTTGTTCTTTCATTTTTGTTTTTACTTTTTATATCATGAGAACACGTCATTATGCTATAACGCTTGGAGTTGGCCCGTTTTTTATATTATAAAAGAATTAACAATCTGTTTAAAATCAGTTTTTTTTTGTAATTAAATTCAATTATAGTATTTAATTTTAATTTAATTGATAAATAAGTTAAATTTACATGTTTGAAAGGGAAAAAAATTCAATTCAATTTTTTTCTTACTATTCTCATCACTTTCATCTTATTTATTCAAAGATCTAAAATACAAAAATGAAGGATAAATGAGTACTTTGAGGAAGATAGTTTTAATATTAATTTCTTCTCTTAATGTAGTAGATCAAAGGGGTTCAATTCTGTTTTTAGAGATTGAATTCTATTTAAAATTCAATTCTTGGCACTTTAGATCCAAGCATGCAATTTAATTAAAACCTCTTAATTAAATTCAATTCAAAAGGTTCCAAACATGTTATGAAAGATTTTTCATTGTTGATCTATCATGTATCTTTCCATATTTCACTTTTCATGTTATTTTTTATAACCAATTTTTTCATTCTAAGCTCCTAAATTTTTTAATATTTTGTAATTTGGTCATTAATTTTTTTTTTAAATTTCATCCTTACAAGTTATGTTAATATAACTTTGTGTGTTAGGATATGTTTCGTATGCTCCCGTGTATCCAATATATCATGTAATATTTCAATAATAAATTAAAGTCTGATTTTATGAAATTGAATCTTAGCTTATTCTTAAAAATAATTGAAAGAACAAGGAACAAAATTAAAAAATAAAACGAAGTTTTTTTTTTTTATTTTTATCAAGAACATCAAAACGAACCCAACAACATGGAACCCAAAATAGACAAGATTTGGTCAAAATAAAGGCACATACGCGTTGAAAATCATGCATGAATCAATGATTTAACATCCATCCACTTCGTTTATCACTTAAACATTATGATTTTTCAAGATGGGTTTTAGTTTAAAACTAAAACTCTAGGATTAAAAAATTCATGGTTTAAATTTCAAAATCTTATTCAAAGAATAAATGATTATAATGTTGAGAACTAACATAATTTAACAAAATAAGCATAGTTCATGCTATAATATCTAGATTGAAACATTCTTTATAAAGTGATATTAACTACACTGAGAAACTAGTCACTGAAAAATTAAGTCAAACCACTTATGATTTTTCTAATATTTAAAGGATCATGACAGGTTGTTAAACACTGTACTTGATCTTCAAATATAAATCAATTAATTATTAAATCAATTAATTTATTTAATCTTATTCCACTTATGATTTATATTTGGGCTAACTTATTAGGGAACCTAATAGGTCACACATATAAGAACCATTTGTTAGAAATTAAAATGAGGTGATTAATCAAGTGTGACGTGATTGTAAATAAATTTTAGAAATTGGAGATTAGAATGTAATTAATATAGAGGACTATAATTCTAGACCTAGAAATAATCAAGTAAAGACTTGATTGAATAAATTTCTAAAATTAGATTAAAATAATACATGTGATATTATTTAAGGGAAATTTGATATTTTTTTTTATTTTTAGGATTTTTAGGTTTTCCTATAAATAGAATGATATGCCTCTTATTTTCTAAGATGAAAATATGAGAAGAGTACAATACAAAAACATTTAAAATACAAAAGAAAAGAGTTAGAATTCTAAGGTATAACAATCCTTGTCTTCTAAAAGGGTTTAGGATATTTCTTGCTGGTAGTTCGTGTGGATTACCATTAGAGGCCGAATATGTGGACGACTTGTAGTTTTTGACAGTCCAGTCTTGAAGCAGTTATTCAAAGCAAAAAAAAAAAACATCTAGTCTTCATGTAATCTTTGTGTAAACCCTAAACTACTCTAGATCTATCTAATGCGATCCTTGGAACTCCTGAAAAATTTTATATTTATTGTTTTTACTGTGTATATATGTTTCGTGTAACCTAACAATGCCAACCATAATTAGAAGTAAACATTGTCAGGTTTGACAATTTTGTTGAAGATGTTTGGTGTATGCCTACTAGTAACAAAAATGAAATTGATACACATAATATCAAAGAACTAATTCAACCTAAAAACTTAAGTTTTTAGGTGAGGTTCCAAGATATGATTTATATTATTCTCTAATAGACCCCTTCAAGTGAAAGTCATTTGGGTTTGAAACTAACATATGTCCACGCTACTTTGTGCTTAATTTTTATTAAATAAATAGGGATGATGAGATTTAAACTCATGACCGCTGGGTCATCTTAATACCATTTCAAAGAACCAATTCAACCAACTTAAACTTTTAAGTAAGGTCCCAAAATATAATTTATATTATTCTCTAATACATAATCACTTTTGAACATTCATTAAATAGCCAGAAGTACAAATTTTCTACATTATTTCTTTTAATGGGATGCTAATTATCTTAGATTTGGAGCCTTAATGGTGGATGTCTTTCCAAAAATAGAGGTTTTGTAATAGGTAAATTAAAAATTACGTAGGAACCATTATTTTTATGCCCACTTAATGGCAGGTGTAAATAATAATGAGTGAGATACATTTAACAAATACAGAATGCAACTTTTTTTTATTTGGTTTTAACGGTTTATTTAAATCCTGGGATAAAATTTCATTCTCTACTTGTTTCTTTGATTATTGTTAGGCATTGTAAGGACTCAACATTTAAATAATTCAATATATTTATATACACACATATAAGTTCGAGGAGAACGTTAGTGCGTACTAAATTAGGCTCTGTCCTCACATAATCATTATTCATTTACCAGTTTATGATAGCACACTACTTTACGGGTAGGATAAAAAAAATTGAACATGAAAAAAAAATTTATACCATAAAAACTTATTTAGTATTGTTATTAAATCTAACCTTAACCTTGAAATCTATTAACTCAACTCTTTAGCTTATTCAAGTTTAAAATTAACTTATGTGAGAGTTGCATTAACATGATCCAATCAACTTGACAAGTTCAAAAAATAACCTATATAATCATTAAAAAGCATGGTTTGTTTTTTTTTTTTTTAAATTCAAGATGATGTCTTTTTATTTTAATATTGAGATGACAACATATTGGATTGACCTGGGCTATACAACTTAACTCTTTAAACCTGTGACCTGGGTTATGGATTCCACTGAGTTTAACAACTTTGTTTTTTTTTTAAAAAAAAAAACTAATTTTAACTTAATGATATGATAACAAAAAAGTAGACACTCACAAAATCAAGCACCAATCAAATATTGTGATATTTGCTTGAGACTGTAATAACTTTATAGAAAGCAAATAAAAACAAGTTATGAAAACCAATTTAAAATCCAATCAAATGTTGATGAATGAATTTGAAAAAAGAATCAAATCCTAAAAAAAGAATTGGAAGATGGAATTTTAAAGATAATAATAAAAAAACAGAAAAGGAAAAAAAAATAACATGACCTAGTAGGCCAATCTTGAAACCTCTTGATCCAACTCCTTACATAGTATGGATCTAAAAGTAATATGTATAGGAGTTGTCTCAATATGATTTAGTTGTCTTGGCAAGTCTAAAGGCAACATAGACAACAAGTAAAAAAACATGGTTTAGCTATTAAAAAAATTTCAAGATTATATTTTTTTAATACTGAGACGATGACATATTGAATAGACCCAAACTTCACAGCTTAACCCACTAAACCCACGATCTAGATCATGAACTACACGAGGTTTAAAAACTTTTTTTTTTAATCATTTTCCATGATCTCAATAATTTGCTTGTCACTTGATAATTCTAAAGTTGCCTGTTTTCTTCTAGGTAGTTCAAAAGGTACTTAGTACCTATTGTATCACGATTCTTTAACGTTTTGATTAGAACATGCAATTGTTGAACACTTCCATCATCTGAGTATTGATTCAAATTCTCTAAAGCCACATTATTCATAGATCTAGTTTTACAATGTTGAAAAGAATTTGCAATTGTACTTGCTTTAACTTTTGTTGTCCAAGCAGAGATTGCAAGACTCATTACTTCTAAAACATTCATCTTATTTTAGGATCTCAATTTCATAACTCTCTAAAATTTTTTAATAAAATCAATGATGATAATGCATCTTGAAAGCTTGTATGATCTCTGCATCACAAAGTTAAATCTTTAATGTTATGTTGGGTGGCAAGAAAAACATTTCAATATTTTTCAAACTTTTAATAGTTTTTGGATGGGCAAGACAATTATCAATAAGTAAAAGATCTTTTCTATTATCTATTTTTTCTATTAAGTTGCCGAACTTATTTTTGGAAGAGAATCCTAGTCATCCATGCTTATTTGTTAGCATGATACTTGCAATTCATACTATTAAAGTTCACATTCTTAAAACATCATGGTTTAACATGCTTGCCAATTAACCATAAAAGGATTTTATCATAACCATCCTTATAATAGGAAATAAAAATTACAAGTCTTTTCTTGTCTTGTTTCTTACCTTTACATTGCTTTGTTGTAAGAGAATGATGTGGTTGTAGTTTCTAAAACAATATTGTTTTATCCATATTAAAAACATCTTTCATGGAAAATTAAAACATCCTTTTCTACTAAATTGCTTTTCATGAGCTTCGTATCAACCATCAATTGATGTGTTTCTTTAAAAAGAAAATACATTTTAATATCACATGTTTTAATTTGAAACGTTTAAACCAAATCTCGGTAAAATAAAATTTTAGGGTATATATAAGGTATATCTTTTTCAGAACTCCTTTATATCTTCTTTGTGATTAGTTCTCTTGTTATATTCATATGTTTTTGGTATTAAACAATCCACTAATCGAGAATCTTTTGTAGCTTCAAGAATTTTGCAGTTTTGTATCGTTTGGCATTGCCTTAGAAGGAATAGCATTATGTAATCAATAAGGAAGAAGGCGGAATGGGCGGCGAGACGATGTCAGAAGCTGGCCATATCGAAGCAGCTCAAGGCATCAAAGGACTTCCCACTTTCTATCCATCAAAGAGAAATCACAGGGGTTGATGTTCCAGACGTCCAAAATCATAGCAGCTTCAAAGAAAAATGACTTCCCGCTGCTACCATGAAAGACACTACAAAAGGTCAATCCTCTGCTGAAAATAACTCGTACACTTTGCACACTTGCATTGTAATATGGATTGTGATTGTAACCACACTACCTTATCTGCATAATTCCAGCCTAAAATTAGTAAGTTCCATTGGCTTACAGTGGTCGATTGATAATGATTTCACCGAGACCAATTCTGGTTAATTTAAAATGATTTATCATCTTCATCTTCTGTTTCACTCACTGAGATGAAACATTAAAGCAGCCGTGCTACACGTTGCCTGCAGAACGATGGAGGTTAGATAGAACCGATACTCGTAATCCGGCCAAGGGCACTGACCTACAGTCTTGAAAAGGCACACTCTAAACCTAGAAAAACAAATTAAACGGGCCAATTCCGATAATGGTTTATACGCAACAGGGACGTAGCAAATAAATTAGACCGCTACGTGCAAATAACCAGAAATGCTGCCATGCTAACCAGCTTATAGCCAGAAAGATTAAGAAAGAACCCAGGCAAAATAGCCTAAAAAAAATGGTACTAAAAAACCAGAAATGCACGCAGTTATTGGTGGCTACCAATGAAAACAGATTCTAATTCCAATTTCTCGACTCACAAAGGAGCAACATATTAGAGAAAATACTAGAGGATTATAGAACAGAAAGATCTGACAATTGTATAGATCCATAAACTACCTAATGTTGTGATCTACCATATCCAGCTAAAAACAAAGATTTGTAAGCCACATCCCAGAAGGAAAAAATCAATATTGAAGCCAATTGGCAGCCTCCTTGTAATAGCAATGAACCGTAGTAAACACTGCATAAAAGAAGATGGGTGAATAAGAAGCAGGTTCAGGCACTGCGATCACGATTCAGCACATAAGGAGAAACCACTACTTATGAGATGGGTGAATCACCGACCTGCCTCAGCTAAAATGCACTGGGTTGCAGAGATCATTCCATCCATTACAAGTTAGCTTTTCTGTTGCCATAGAAGAAAAGTATCAGAAAACACCAACTCACTGCTAGCTACTTGGCTAGTTAAAGGAAAGCATGACAGCAAAATAGAAACAAACTATTGAAGCATAATCCCTCCACAAGAGAAAGAAAGTTGGGTGCTTAGTATAATCTGCATGCACCCACTCATTCCTACAGCCCAGGCATAATCACTTACCTACAAAACAAAGCCTAGTTCTAGTAAATCACCCTCCACGTCACTGCATTTACCAAGAAAAGAACTTGCAGCAACAAAACTAGAAAAGAGAAGAAAAATTGAGTCCATAAAATATCATCAATTTATTGATAACAAGAACTCAAAAAAACAAAATAAGACCATGAAGCACTTATTTTCCAGAGAAACAACTGCAAATGCAGAAGGAAGCAGTAGTTAGTGATGAAAGCAGATGGCTTGCCGTTCCTAGGCAAAAGAAACTGGTCTACTTTCCACTGCCCTTAAAGAAACACTTGCCATGACGCCATATCTGTATTAGATACCACTTGCTATCAGTTCAAATATGACAATTCAACATAGTAACAATGAGTCATATAATCATACTAACAATACATTGCCATTATAATTTCCAGCATAGCATCAAAGGAAGCAAAATAACAAAGTCCCATAGGAATATGTGAAAATCTCTGGTGATGAGAAAGTTCTATCAAAAACCTTGAATGGGCCACTTCGAAGAGCCTCTTCATCTCTTTCTACCACCACGCTCTCTCAAAGAGAGAGACAGAGACTCTCCTGGTCCAACATTGTAATATGCAAGTGACATATTATCCTTGAGAAAACCAGCTTTTCCACTCAATTTCTGTTTGTTGGCAGGAAGTTGGATCTCTCCAGCAATTTTTTCCTTCAGGCTGCCAACAGCTTCGGACAAGGACTGCATCATAATCTCCAGAACTTGCCCTTTGAGATTTCCTTCATCAAGATTGGGAACGGCAACAGTGATGCGCACAGGTCCCTGCATAAAAGGCACAATATCAGTTGAACATGTAGTCAGATAAAGGAAGAAAGACTGCATTCAGACACAAATCAGGAATGACCAATCCGATACTGCAGAACAAGAGTCATAATTTTGAAAAAGAAAAATCCATACCAGATGTTGAGCCAGAAACTGATCTTCTGGAACAAGCGCAGAATCATCAAGCCTCTGCCTCTTGGGCTCTGGCTCATCTGGAAGTGGAGGAGGAGCATCCTCAGGTGGAGGTGGTGGAGGCATTCCTTGAGGCAAAGGAGGTGGTGGAGGCATCATAGGCAATCCGGGTTGGGGTACATGAAGAGGGACAAAAGGTCGATGAACTGCCATAGAATTATATTGAGATCCAGGTGGAGGCGGCACATGCATGCTTGGATTCCCAGACATAGATGGAGGCATAGGGGGTGGTCGATTTACCATAATGGGTTGCTGTCCAGATGCCATTTGCATTGGAGGAGGAGGGGGGTAATTTGGCTGCATCATTGGAATACCGACCGGCCTTTGTGGAGGTACAGGATATGCCCCACCAGCTGGACCAGAATATTGAACTGTATTTGGTGGTGCACGAAGAAGATTCAACTGCAGTCCTGGTGGTGGAGGGAGGGGACGGACTGGCAGCACACCAGGTCGGGGAGGGGGAGCTGCTGGGCCTGGAAGGTTCCTTGCATCATTATTAACAGCTTCATTTTGATCCTCACCAGCATTCTGAGACATAGCTTGGTTTGCAGTGCGCCCAATGCTTCCCGAGTGACCATCCCATATGACCTGCTTCGGCTGCTCATCTTTCTTCTTCTCAATTTCAGCCTTCACAGCATTAGAAACTTCTTCCTCCGTTGTACCAAAGATATCAGGACGTAATCGTGCAAGTCCCACTATGTTTCGGGAGATCTCATCATCCTGAGCAAGAGTAGTTTCCCGAATCTTGGCAAACATCCTTTCCTTTTGCTCCTTGTACTTAGGATCAATGAGGGAAATTCTCATATGCTCGGACATCTCACTAATGGGAATTAGCTCACCAGTGATAGGGGAAACAACAAACTTTGTTGGGTCTCTTTCAGCAGGGAGCCTCTCCTCAGGTCTCTTCCAATTTTTCACAATCCTCATAGGTGGTTCTGGTTCCTCATTTGTCCTCGTGTCTTTCTCACCATCATTCTCTTCGTTACTTGCAATCCTCATGCCTTCCTCGACTAGCTGCATCTCTTCCTCGTCCATTTCCATTTCCATCTCCTTTCCAGGCTCAATGATTTCATCTTCATCCATAGCAGATATCTTGCTCCTCCTTATAACCTCCTCAAGTGTCATTGGAGGGGGCAAGTCCTCATCTTCATCGTCTGCAAAGTCTATAGTCTCAACCACAACAAAATCATGCCAATCAATCATTGCCATTTGCATCCGCTCCTGTTCAATCTCATCCTCAGCTTTCTGTCTTGCCTGCTCCTGTGAGCGTTCCCATTCAAGGCGATGCAAGCACCTTTCAAGCACAGTGGTCATGTCATCAACACTCTTTGTCAGCTTCTCAGTCAAACCCCTGGGAGGCATCAAAACTTTAGAATATGCATCAGCAAGTCCAGTAAAAAAGGTGAACATGCTGTGGGTTGGCTTCAAAAAGTGGAACTGAGGATTGTTCATCTCCCTGTTCGTCAATCCAGTTAAGAATGTTTGCCCATTTCGAGCTACAAACTGAGCCGTGAGCTTAATAATATCAAGTTCCTCTCCAGTAATTCCTTCTGGAAGCCGAACAGTATACTGCTCTGCTTCTGGAGGTTCAAGAACCTTAGGAGGAGGTAGTCTAAACTGGGCTGCAGGATCCGGTTTGGTAGCTGCTTCATTTGAATCAGTAGCCAAATCAGGTTTTGTAGCTGAATCAGGGGCAGCTGAATCCGCAGGCTGTGAAGTAGGCTGCTGTCCAGGAGCTTGATTCTGTGCACGAAATTCTGTCAAACGATGCTGATAATAAGCATGATATGGATCCGATGGATTCAAAAAATTGAACTTGGCATTATTAGCATTGTTTGCAATAATCCTCTTCTCAAACTCAGGTCCATTTTTTGCCACAAACTGCGAGGTTTTATCAACAATACTCCTAATATCCGGTGGAGGATGAATAATTCCAATGGTTCTCGTATGGGTCGCAACTGGTGCTCTGTTCTGCTCCTCATTTTCCGGTCTACCTTCCCTTGGCTGCTGTTCTATCACTTGGGATGGTGGAGGAGGAGACCCGTCTCCATTAACAGGAGGTGCTGGAAGCGATAAGATTGCTGCGGCTGGCATTCTTTTTTCTCCAAGACTCGATCAAAAATCTCAAAAACAAGCCGCATCAAACCAGCTCCACACCAAAGAAAACCCCACAAATTTAGATTAAAAAAAATACCTGCAAATAACAAGTTGCCATAAAGAAAGAATTGATTAGTTCAGAGTAACCCAAAAGCAAAATCACAAACCAAACGAAACCCGCCAAATTTCCATTCCAAGAGACCCTATCAATAACTGAAACCAGTCATTCATCTCGAAATTGGAAACCCTAATCAGTAAATAACATAACAAAAAAGATGATTAATTTCCAAGCAAAGATAATCTATACAGTTTTAAAATAAATTAATGAATGGAAATAAG
>Ga0325400_1005182_pt1 | contig 12225 bp, 7 predicted proteins | sample PopdelMetagenome_2_FD_205662 | JGI IMG/M metagenome (GOLD analysis project Ga0325400, IMG submission 205662) | Populus deltoides microbial communities from Bellville, Georgia, United States - Xylem-PdKOR-R1 | ecosystem: Host-associated > Plants > Phyllosphere > Stem > Wood/Secondary xylem...
TAAACAATAAGTCATCTTGGGTAATTTCCATCTTTGTTTGTGTGCCCAAGAGGTGATAGTTTGATGAACTACACATTCCGTTGTATGTGCTAGGCGTTGTGGTGAATATTCTTCTATATTTGGATCTCAAGTATCATTGTCATTGTGGTGATTGATAAAAAAAAAATAAAAATAAAATCATCACTTAGTATTTTAATTATTAAAAACTCTAACTTGCTTTAGGGACTTGATAAAAGAATTGATTATGTATATAAATGACGTATCACTTCTAACCCATTTTATCTAAGGTAAACTGTATTGTTTCTAATTATTGATTTGTTTTATGGTTAAAGTTAGTCAACCCCAAGAGATCAGGCTATAAATTTATGGTCAAATTTAGTTATTCTAAGGTTAAAACATATAAAATGAAAAAAAAAACTGTTTTTTTTTTTAATTTAATATTGAGAATATATTTTAAATATAAGTTTATAATATCTATATTAAAAGAAATAAATTAAATTTTTTAGTTTTTTTAAAATTTAAGATAAATTCTCATGAATTTTACAAACTAATTATTAAATCTAAAAATATATGCAAAGATATTAACAAATTTTTATTTTTGAATTTTAGTATTTAAATATGCTAAATCATATCATGTATTTTTTTTTATTTCTACAAATATAATTTTTTTATTTTTAAGAGAATTGGTCATGTACAATAAAAAATATTTAAATATATTTTTTTAAAAAAGATTTTTGTTATTTTTTATAATTTTTTAGAAAAAAATGCTATGTTATTTAAGAAAACAAATCTCACATATTTTTTCTTTGTGTCTAAATGTATTAAAAAAAATTTTTTAGGTTATAATTTTAAATATTAAATATATAGTTTTTTCTTTGTCTATAAAAGGATGAGAGGGGCTGGGTTTGTAGTTGGAGGAGTTGTTGTCCTAGTAGTTGACGGTGGTTCATGGCAAAAGGCTATTGGCAATGGTTAGAGGTTGAAGGTGAGTGATTTTTTTTTCTTTAACTAATTCCTTCTTTTCTAAAAATTATTTATTATTTTTTAATTACTTGGTCTCCAATTAAATTTGATAATCAAGTAAACTAAATTAAAAACTTTGGTTCTTTATTCTATATATATTTTTTTTTGCAATTTTGATCTTTTTATCCAAGTTTTTTTTTTGAAAAGATTTCTGTCAATTCGAATAAACTAAATTAATAATTTTAAAATAAACAAGTTAAAAACTGAATAAGTAAATTTTTGAATTTTTAATTATTTTAAAAAGACATTGAAAATACTAAAAACAATACATGATATATCAGAAATATATATTTCAGATATTTTTTTTGGTGTTTTTTTGCTATATTTTGGATTTTGTTTTTGAAAAAAATAAAAGAAAGAGGGTCGTAAATCAGGCTACTACACAGGCTTTGAATTTTCTAACCACTTGCTTTTCAGCTTCCAAATATTATGCCTATTGATAAGTAGCAAGTTTTTATTTACCGTTTATATGAATTTCAGATCTTGCACAACACTAATATAAGATCACCTGGTAACTGCATGAATGCTTATATGTTTCTGAAAATCTGGATAAAGTCTCATTATGTTGCAGAGCAGAATTACTCCCTTTTCCACCATATGAAATGGCAAAGGCATTACGTGTGTCACGGCTGTGCATAATCACAGGTGTAATCAACTGCATTTTTTACTTTCAAGTTTCTGGTTTTGCTCAGATCTTGGCTTTCGAGGTCCAAACAACTATGCTTGCATGTCTGCGCACTTTTTCCTCCGAAATTATGCATGCACGCTGCACCTGTCTTGCCTTATTATAAAATTGTTACTGAGAGAATGCATAACAGGTTTCAACTCCAATCGTGTAAATGCTTTGTATTTCAGGTTGTGTTGCCATTATGGAATGAAAGTAATTATACTTGTAGGATTCTGCAAGACTACAAAGAATGGCTGTGGCGGACAGCTGAACACCCTTTACCTCTGTGACTTGTTCTAAATTTACCCCCAGACACTTTGGTCGGAAGATAAGTGGCAGCACAATGACATTCTGATTTGCGTCATTATACTGGCGTGCATAGAGAATAGTTCGAAGTTCTTATTGGTGAAGTAAGTCCAGGGACTTAATTAAATTTCTAACAAATTTAATTGACTTATTTAAGGATTTAATTGAAGAAAAATGAAGTTTAAAAGTCAATTGGGCAAAAATTAAAGGAATTAATTAAGTTTAAAGACGTAATTAAACTTCTAATAGGGTTTATGGATTTAATCAAGGACTCAATTGAAGAAAAATCAAGTTTGAAGGTCTAATTTGAATCAATTCGCAAAGATTGAAAGATTGGGGACACAATTGAAACTTTGAAATGCTAAATATGTGCAATCAAGGGTTTAATTGAAAGAAATCATCTGAAGTATAAAGCTTAATTGAGGACCACATTGAAGAAATCTTAAACAAAGGATTACTTTGTAAAAAAACACTAAAATTTAAGGGTCCAATTGAAGAAAGCTAGGGGTAAAATTAAAAGGAATCTAAAAGATTATGATTGATTGGGGGCTCCATTGCAAAGTGCTAAAGGTTCAAGGACAAAATTGAGAAAGACCATAATTTCATTATTCATTGTCTTCTTCCCTTAAAACAAAAGAAAAAAGATGCCTAAGTGCCCACCTTTCAGTCCTAATTTCTCCCTCACCCTTTTATCATACCACATAAATCTTATGTCAACTTATAAGTTGATGTTTATACTTCACTCTAAGCCAAAATTTCAGCTCTTATTGCATTAAAATAACATGTAGATTATCTTTTTAAAATACTACCCAACATTGCTTTACCTACAAAAATAGCTTTGTGTCCTCCCTTTGTCAGTTGCAGAGTAGGACAAACTTTTATCTTTAGTTTTAATGAATGACTGAGATCAATTCCTTAACATTAAGGGTTGAGATCCCACACCATAAACCCTAGAACCTCCCTATTTATTCTATAAAAATCTCATAAAACCCTAACTCAAGTAGCTAGAGGGGGGGTAGATAGAGGAACACTGCCTTTAATCTCTTAGTTCTTGAAATCTAGTCCATCTTTTCTTGGTGAAATAGTTGATGGATTATGTTTAATACTTGTGAAAGGTCCCCTCCTTAGAGTTAGGGTACTCTCCAATAATTAAGTCAATACTATATGAGAGAAAAAATAGTTCTTTTTTTTTTTCTAGAGCTTTCTTCTAAAAAAGTTCTTCTAAAAAAAAAAGAACTATTTTTTCTCTCATATAGTATTATATATATATATATATATATATATATATATATATATATATCATTTGTAATAGAAATAAATTGAAGCAGCCTTATGAAGGTTACATTGGTTCCTTTTATAGCTCTTGACCTTTTTTATGGAAAGGAAAAAGTTTACATATCAATCATATATCTTTGTCTTGTCATGATAAAACATCTTAGACTCATTAGAGTAAAGCATCTCTGACTTATCAAAGTAAAATATCCCTGACTCATTAAAGTAAAAAATCTTTGACTATGGGTCTGACGATTTACCAAACCAATACATGTCTAAGCTCAATGTTTGGCTGAGCCTATAGATGACGAGTCTCATGGTTTGCCAGACCCACGAATATGTGGGCTTAACGCTTGGCTGAGACCAGGATGGTGGGTCTAGCGGTTTGCCAAACCCATAAAAGTCTAAGCTTTGCACTTTATTGAGCTCAGAGATGGTGAGTCTGGTAGTTCGCTAGACCCACCCACATTTGCAACACTTGGTTGAGCCCAAAGATGATGGGTTATCAACCTAAACTTTGTTCATTTGCTAAAAGGGGAAAACTTATCTTTAAACCTAGTTGACTTATCTTTAATGGGAGAAGGTGTCCCTTGCAAAACAAAATGACTGCCTACATTAAATAAGGTAATTGAGTGAACTTCTGGAGATCTGTGATAATATGAAAAATTATTCATTCGATAGTGGGAGTACAAAGTTTTTTTCTTTATAACCCTAATCATTCTTATTTGTGACTTTTCTTTTACTTTCATTCTTTGTGATTTTTGAAAACTTATTCCCGTAACAAAACCCAAATTATCTTTTCCACTTTTATTTTTTATCCAAAAAGGGAAAAAACTATTTTAGATATTTCTTTCTTCAAAACCTTTTTCCTTATCTTTCTTTTACTCGGTTTAAAAAAAGACCCTAGGAACACTAGTCCTATTTCTAAAAGAGAAGTGCTCAATCAATTGACAAGGAGTTTAGGTTTTAATTAGAACTTTAAAAAAGTGATAAGGGGACATGGGTCTCTCATATTGGGACCTAGGGTGAGAGAAAGTTCCACATCGACAACCTCCTCTAGTGGGAAGGATAAGAGAATATCCCCTCATAAGAGTCCATCTTTTGCTCCTTTTAGAGACTTTGAGGAGAGAGGGAGATTGCCTCAAACTCCTAATGATGATGTACCCGATAACATGTATGTTACAAACATGGAATTCATGACTCATAACCAACCTGGCAAGTATGTGGCCCAAATACCTCACCCTGATGAGCACATTAGCTAATTGACCCTGGGCACCTCCCATGATTATTTTGAAATTACCAACCTATCTGTATGAATTCAATGGGATACTTTTTCCCTTTCCAAGGATTCATAAGGGATGTGTTCAGCTACTACCAACTAGGTCCAGGCCAGCTGTATCCCAATATGTGGACAATTATGTCATATGAATGATTGGGCTCAAGCCCATGGTAAATGTTTTTAAGAGTTGCTACCAACTAGTCACCAATACTGATGGCGGTAATGACATGTATTGGTTCTTCATCTTTGCTAACAGAAGAAATGGTGATATGAAGAATACATTGACCGAGAAGCCATCGTCTATCAAGAAGTGGAGGGGGAGTTGGGTTGGTCATAAGATATGTCGGGACGATCAATCGCTGGAGGGATTAAAGTCAATTTAGGTTTATTCCCACTATTAAAGGGTTCCATATACGAAGTAAACAAGCCTCGTCTGAGATCATACTAAGAGAAGAACCATGTCATGCTGGATTCGACCCCCATCAACTATGAAGTTGATAAAATGGCCAAGGGATATTACCAAGCCATCTTACAAGGTATAAAGTCTTCCTGCTGTTTTCCTTCGCTTTCACCTTGTTTCAAAATCTAACCATCATTTGTCCCTATAGGGTAAATAACTGAATAAGAAGAAGAAACACCATAGGATCCTCCTGTAAAGAGCTTGCCCTAGAGGTCTTTGTCTTATGCCATTGGTGGAGGCAGAGGTAAAGAGAGGAGGGGAGACTCCTCCATCCTCGTTGGGAAACTCCTTATCCTTAAGGGTTGTGCTTCCATAGAGACAATAATGGGGGGCTATAGCCCCCTTGAAGCTAAGGGTTGTGATCTTCCCTTATCTAGGGAAGAAGTAAACCTGACTCCTCTTGTAGTGATTGCGAGTGCGACTAGAAACCCGTGCTCTAGTCCTACTGATAAAGGCTCTTATAGCGGTATTCCCTTTACCTCAACTTCTTGCATTACTATCTAAGAAAGTGATAATTAGGACCTCCACCGGAGTTAACATTAATGAGTTTAAGGACATTTTCTCTGATTTGGCTCTAAGCTGTAATCTGTTCAATTTCCCAACCCTAATGGATGAGGAGAGGCAATTGATGGAGGTTATGGTTAGAGGGAGAATGGGCCTTGATAAGGACAACCTTAAGGTGGTGAGAACACTAGAGAGGGTCCTTACCATCCCGTCGTATATATTTTGTGATGTTTGATGAAAGCTTCTATCAACATTTGTGTTTAACTAGCCAAATGGCTTTTAGGCTGTGTTTGTTTTACACCTGCTTTTGCGTTTGCGGTGCAACACACGCAACAAGGTGTTTAGTAACAAACCAAACTGTGTTTTATACTGCGGGACCCACTAAAAAATTGAGTTTGAAACATAGTTTTTGTGAAGCAGTTTTTACATGCTTTTTTAACTGAGTTTCGAATCCCTGTTTGTTTTTGCTTTTTAAAAGCGGTTTTGAAAATATTTGAGATTTTTTTTATTTTTTTCTTTGCTTCAAATTAATATTTTTTTTTATGTTTTCAGATTATTTTGATGCGCTTATATCAAAAATAATTTTTTTTAAAATAAAAAAATATTATTTTGATGCATTTCAAAGTAAAAAACACTTTGAAAAGCAACCGCAACCACACTTCCACCAAACATTTTAGTATGTTTTTTGCTACACATAAACTTCAACCACAATTTTTACCAAACACGTATCTAAATCCAACTAACCACTGCTAACCACATTTTTTTTGAACTTATTTTTTTAAAACCACAACCACAAAAGCTATCTAAAAAACAAACACACTCTTAATGTAAGGAAAAATAAACCCCTATTTCTTTTTTTTCTTTGGTTTGATGAGTACCTCTTTTAACATTTATCCCTGGAAAACCTTTATAATGTGTGCCCATTCCCGGAGGCATTAGGCAACTGAAAGAAGTTATTGAAGGGTGATCGTAGCTACGAACAAGAAAAATCAAGCTGCATTCGAATAACTGCAAGGGGAAAAAACTATCATGGAGGCCGAGCTACAAATCATTGAGGTGGCCTATACCACATTAAAGGACCAAGCACAAGGTCTTGCCTTTGAGTTGAGTTACATGGGAAAAAAACGCTTGCAGCCTCCTTCAACCAGGTGGTTCCGCTGAGGCAGGAGATCCTTGAAGTTAGAGCCTCCCAAGTTAGTTCGTGGAATGAGCTTGCTACCATATAAGTTGAGTTTGCTACTTGTAGGGAAGAAATTCAACGTTCCTAGGCGATGTTGAAGGCCCCAAGGGACTCTCTTGAAGATTTCCATGAAGTTTTCAAGGGTTCAATAGTTTTAACCGAGATGATGTGAGATAAGATTTTCCTAACCATGTCCTACCTATAGTTATTCATTCTCTTAAGAGGAATACAAGTGGATTTTAGTATAGCCTTCCATCCAATCCCAGTCCTTGATTTCACAGATGTATTCCCAGTTAAGGCCACTGCACCTTGATGAGGGGAGTATATAGCTAAGGAGCCTAGGCTGAATTTTTAGATCCCTCTATACATGTACATATGTATTCTTCTTTCATATACAACATTTGTTTTTAATAATATAACTCTTTTATCTCCATATTGCTTTATGTGAGCTTAGAGTCCTTGTGTAAAGTTCTTGTCTCGGTCCAATACCAATACTTATGAGACCATTTTTTGGTCCAACACCCATACTTAGAAGATCATTTCTAGGTTCAATTCCTAAACTTAAGAGATCATTTCTAAAGATGGACGATGAATCATCTAACCTTATGAGAGTTTATGATGGTTTTGCCTTACAGAATCTGAGAAGGGATATGATTTGTAGACGTCTGTTTATTGTTGATGTAGTGTATATCTTATTCTTGGAGAAAAGTGTGATTACACCAGGAAGAAGATGCCAATCCATTCCTAGGTAAAATGTATTGTAAAACTAGAGAGACGTTCATTACTTCCAAAGTAAACATTCTATCACAGTAGAAAGAGTAAATCCATCATATCTTTGGAAGATTTGAAAGGCTTGTGCCTTGGGGAGACTGTATCCATCTCCATTGCTGATGCAGTGTCTATTTCATCTTTGAAGAAAAATATGATCGCACTAGGGAGAACATGTCAATCCCTTCCAAGGTGAACTTTTTCGTAGCACTATATAGACGTTCATTAATTTCAAAGTAAATGTGTTATTGCACTAGAAAGAATAAATCCATCCAATCTTTGAAAGATTTGAGATGCTTGCGCTTTGAGGAGACCGTATTTATCCCTATTCCTGATGTAGTTTATATCCCATCCTTGAAGAAAATCATGATCGTACTCGGGAGAACATGTCAATCCCTTCCAATGTAAAATGTTTCGTAACACTATAAAGACGTTCATTAATTCCAAAGTAAATGGACTATCAAACTAGAGAGAGTAAATCCATCCAATCTTTGGAAGATTTGAGAGGCTTGGGTTCTGGGGAGACTGTATCCATCCCCATTTCTGATGCAGTTTATATCCTATACTTAAGAGGTCATTTCTAGGTTTAATTCCCAAACTTAAGAGATCATTTCTGGTGATGGGTAATGATTCATCTAACCTTATGAGAGTTTAAGATGGTTATGCCTTTTTGGAACTGAGAAGGGATATAATTTGCAAACGTTTGCATATTGTTGATGTAGTGTCTATCTCAATCTTAAAAGAAAGTGTGATTGCAATAGAGAGAACATGTCAATCCCTTCAAAGGTAAATGTACTGTAGAACTAGAAAGATGTTCATTATTTCCAAAGTAAATGTTCTATCGTAATAGAAAGAGTAAATCCATCCTATCTTTGAAAGATTTGAGAGGCTTGCGTCTTTGTGGGATTATATCCATCCCCATTGCTGATGCAATGTCTATCTTATAATTAAAAAAAAAAGTATGATAGCATTAGGAAGAACATGTCAATTCTTTCCAATATAAAATGTTTCGTAGTACTATGAAGACATTCATTATTTCCAAAGTAAATATGTTATCGCACTAGAAAGAGTAAATCCATCAAATCTTTGGAAGATTTGAGAGGCTTGTGCTTTGGGGAGACCATATCCATCCCCATTGCTAATGTAGTTTCTATCTCATCATTGAAGAAAAGTGTGATCATACTAGGGAGAATATGACAATCCCTTTTAAGGTAAAATATTTTGTAGCACTATAGAGACATTCTTTAATTCCAAAGTAAATGTGTTATCAAACTAGGAAGAGTAAATCCATCCAATTTTTGGAAGATTTGAGAAGCTTGCGCTCTAGGGAGACCGTATCCATCCTCGTTTCTGATGTAGTTTATATCCCATACTTAGGAGATCATTTCTAGGTCCAATTCTCAAACTTAAGAGATCATTTCTTGTGATAAGTGATGAATCATCTAACCTTAGAAGAGTTTAGGATGGTTATGCCTTTTAGGAATCGAGAAGGGATATGATTTGCAGACGTCTGCTTATTGTTGATATAATGTCTATCTCATTCTTGGAGAAAAGTGTGATCGCACTAGGAAAAATGTATCAATTTCTTCCAAGGTAAAATGTATTGTAGAATTAGGAAGACGTTTATTACTTTTAAAGTAAATGTTCTATCACAGTAGAAAGAGTAAATCCATCCTATCTTTGGAAGATTTGAGAGGCTTGCGCTCTAAGGAAACTGTATCCATCCTATTGCTGATGCAGTGTCTATCTCATCGTTGAAGAAAAGTGCGATTGCACTAAAGAGAACATGTTAATCCCTCTCAAGGTAAAATGTTTTATAGCATTACAGAGACGTTTATTAATTTCAAAGTAAATATATTATCGCACTAGGGAGAATAAATCCATCCAATCTTTAAAAGAATTAAGAGGCTTGTGTTTTGGGGAGACTATATCCATCCCTACTTCTTATGCAATGTCCATCCCATCCTTGAAGAAAAGTGTGATCGTACCAGGGAGAACATATCAATCCCTTCCAAGGTAAAATATGTTATAACACTAGGAAGATATTCATTACTTCTAAAGTACATTTCCTATCACACTAAAAAGAGTAAACCCATCATATCTTTGGAAGCTTTGAGAGGCTTGCGTCCTGGGAAGACCATATCCATCCTAGTTATTGATGCAATGTCTATCACATCCTTGAAGAAAGTGTGATCGCTTTAGGGAGAATATTTCAATCATTTCCAAGGTAAAATGTGTCGTAGCACTAGAAAGATGTTCATTACTTCTTAAGTAAATGTGTTATCTCACTAGAAAGAGTAAATCCATCCCTAATTTCTTAGATTTAAGACATGATAAGTAGAAAACATTTGTTATTTTGAACAATATAATTCATATACAAGAAATTTACATTTCTAAGTCATTGACCATAACACTTTTCTATCCCGCTTTGGGGGCGTAAATAAGAGAGGGAATTGTGTTTCTTCAATGAAGGTTTTCTAGGTAGTTGTTAAAAGGATTATTCCCCAGATAAACATAGTTCCTAAAATTATTATGAAAATATGACTAGCAAAAAAGAAGGTAACCTTCCTATATAAGGATCATCTACCCTGTCAAGTTCACAAGCTTGGTAAGAGTCCTTGATTTGCAATAAATCCTGAAGTTGCACGGATTGAACCAATACTCTGTTGGTAAGCATTGAAGGCTTTCTAAAACCTCAAAGTTCCAACTCCAAGTAATTAAGGATGATAATGGCCTGGCTTCTAGAGGAGCAATCAATGACTTTTTGATCATTTTTCCATAGATGGCACCACTAATGATGTCTGATTTTATCTCATGGGTTTAAAAGTCAAGCTGAGGCCTAGGATAAGATTATTAATCTCTTGGTCCTAACAATTTAGTCCATCTTTTCTTAGCAAAATGGATAATGGATTATGCTTAATACCTACAAAAGATCCTTTCCTTAGAGCTGTCTCGTCAAGGCTACATCGGTTCCTTTTATAGCTCTCGGGGTCACCCCTTTCATGAAAGGTGAAATGATTCACATATCAACCTAGATCTTTGTCTTATCATGATAAAATATCTCAGACTCATCAGAGTAAAATATCTTTGACTGTAGGTCTAGCGATTCACCAAACCCATACAAGCTTAGGCTGAATGTTTGACTGGGCTCAAAGATAATCCAAACCAATACATACCTAGACTCAACATTTGGTTAAGCCTAGAGACGATGAGTCTGGTAACTTGTCAGATCCACACAAGTCTAGGCTCAATGCTTAGTTGAGTCCGAAGACAATCAGTTTGATAATTCATCAGACTCACATATGTTTGAGATCAACGATTGACTAAGCCCATAAACCCACATATCTTCACAAGTCTGGGTTGAGCGCTTAGTTGAGCTTGAAGATGATGGGTTTAACAGTTCATCATATCAACACATATTTAGGCTCAACACTTGGTTGATCTAAAAGATGATGAATTATCACCCTAAACTTTGTTTATTTATTGAGAATGCAGGGCCCAAGAAAAAAAATGTTATTATTATACTATTTTGGCTAAATCAGAAAATATAGGCACAATAATTAACCAGAACTCTTTTTCTCGGATACGACTAAGTGGGTTACTTGCCAACATCATATATATATATATATATATATATATATATATATATATAGAGGAAGGAACCATGGAATTATCGAAGATCTGATAAAACAACTAAATATAGTGTGCTTTCTCCTTGTGCATTTCTCAGTCTATTTTAACTTCTTTTTATAATGATTTCTTTATGTTTTTGTTTATAAAAAAGTTGATTGGGTAATAGGCAGATAACTTGTATGCATCCTTTTGTTGGTTAAGGTAACAATTAGTATGTTGAAGTTCATTTTCAATCTAATACTCCCCAAAATATATATGTATCATGAGTGAAGAAAATAATTGGATTGGGATACATCAATTAAATCCATATTAATATTATTTATATTAATAAAATATTATAAAGAAAAAAGATGAAGAGTTATATCCTATAATAATTATCAAATATTAATAACTATTCACACTTATAAATAAATCATATTAAAAATAACAAACAACATAATAACATAACAAAAAAAAACATAAAAAGATAAAGAGGAAAAATGACACATAGAAGAAATCTCTATGTCAATTTTTTTTAAAAAAATTCTGCAAATAAAATAGATTAGACAATAATTAATAAGTATAATTAATTCATTAATTTTTATTTAATATAATTATATTTAAACTAATACAAGTTTTCTAAAAAAATTTTATATTATTTATTTCTACTATTATTTTCTTTCTATTTTCCATTAACAAAAAATTTCGTCCACACAATAAGGACGTAATTTGGCGTCGTCGGCTTTTTAAAGAAGCAGCGGCCCTATCATTAAAAAAAATCTCAATAGCAGATAACGACATGGGAAAAGCAATATTGGACTGTGCGTCCTTATACGCACAAATTAATGTTTTTTTAGCTTGATTCCTATATCTTAAAAAATAAATTAAATTTTATTAACTCTATTTTTATACAAACTCTACAAATAAAAAGAATTATGCACATGATTTTAAATTAAGTGTTTTATTAGAATAAAATACTTGATCTTAATGTAGAGTTTTTATAAGAATAGAGCACTTATTCTTGTTGAAGTGTAGACTTCGATTTATTTTTTAAATTTAAATTTTAAAATATATTTTTTAAATGTATATTTTATACGTGACTTCCCATATGTTATTTTTTTAAATAAGTTTTGAACTGTATTGTTATTATTTTT
>Ga0325400_1005183_pt1 | contig 12223 bp, 9 predicted proteins | sample PopdelMetagenome_2_FD_205662 | JGI IMG/M metagenome (GOLD analysis project Ga0325400, IMG submission 205662) | Populus deltoides microbial communities from Bellville, Georgia, United States - Xylem-PdKOR-R1 | ecosystem: Host-associated > Plants > Phyllosphere > Stem > Wood/Secondary xylem...
CGAGGAAGGTGAAAATCTGGATTGTTTATTGGCGATTTATAGAAAGATTAAATGATAGTATTGCATATTCAATGTTTTTTTATTGAAAAATAGTAAAATTTGTGGAAATGTGATCATCAAAGCTAGTTTAAAAGTGGGTAGCGTTATGTTTTTTAAAATATGTTTTATTTAAAAATACATTAAAATAATATTTTTTATTTTTAAAAAATATTAATAATATTAACATATTAAAAATAATTTGAAAATATCAAAAAAATATTAATTTAAAAAAATATTAATTTATTTTAAAAATATGTTTAAAATACAAAAATAATTGATTGACTCTTATTATGATTACCCGCAATTTTTTTTTCCGAGAGATTTTACAATAATTGTAATTACATTAATTGATTTAAAAAGTTAAATCAATTTATTATCCGCAGGAAAGACGAGATGTATAATAATGTTATCATGATTGAAATAATAAAAATAAAATAATTAGATTTTTTAGAATGAAAATAGAAATCTCATTGTACTAAATAAAATACAAACGGATCACTATTTTTATATTACATTTATAAATATCACAATTTGTTGTTTAGAAATACTATTGTAAGATAATTGAAAGGAAAAAACCGCTTTGAGGTTGCAATAAAAAACTAATAGTATTAAAAAATATAAAATAAGTATGTATATATTTCAAACATTTGTTTTAAAAAGTAATTTTTTTCTTAAGAAAAAAATAACCTAAAAACACCTAAAACCTTTAAACTTTTTTAAGCAAAAATTGATAAATAGTTTCTTCCACTATATTCTATATATATATATATATATATATATATATATATATATATATATATATATATATATATTAACTCTTAGATGTAAATTAAAAAAATCTATGTACATATCTAATTAAACAATTCAATAACCACTGTGTAAAGTAATGAAAAAAAATTCATCAATAATAAACAAAAATAAAATTGAGAAAACCAAGTGTAAAATGAAGGTCAAGATATCTCACATCATAACACGGGTAATTTACCTAGTATTGTTTAATAAATTATTCTATCAAAATAAATTTGTAATAAAAAAACATATAAAATTTATAATAGAAACTAACATACATATAAAATTTATTGAATAATAATTAAAATAACAATGCGAGGTTGTACATATGAAAAATCTTATAAAAAAATTAATCTATATAAAATTAAGAAAAAAACCACAGATGAATCATACCTACCTAAATATAAACCAAAAATTTATTTGAAAAAATATACACAAATGTCCTTATACATGATGCATAAAAAATTTATTTTTAAACTCATTAATGCATAAAAATAAACTCATTAATGCATAAAAATTTATTTTTAAAACGTGATGTAGCTGCGTAAAAAAATAACACATGAACATGTTGATGTGGCTATGATGATAAGGCTTTGTCCTTATACATGAAACACGCAAAACCAGATTCTCCCTTAAGAGCTCTGCTTCAATGCACAAACATCTTCAATATTTTTTTAAAAACAATTATTTTATGCATTAATGAGTGTATTTGCAAGCTAATCTCACCCCAATAAATCTAATAGTTGAAATTTAAAAAAAAATCAAGAAAATAACTTATAAATTCAAAATCAACTTTTTGTTCATTTTAATTTTAATAATGAATTATGAGGCTTGATTTTGCATTAAGCTTCCTGGAGTGCAAGCTCTATATCCATGCAATATGGAAGAGCAATAAAATCCTTCCATCATACGAAAACAATAATAGTAACGTGGGTCTAGAATTTTTGAACAAATTTTTCTATCAAAATAAATTTGCAATAGAAAAATACATAAAATTTAATATAAAAACCGACACACATATAAAATTGACGAGGTATAAAAATCACAGGGAATGTTCTAGAATGAATTATTTCTAGAAATTCCCCTACATTATTTATAGTGAATTCAACGACCTCCACTTCAAGACTACGCAAGCCTTTTCTTGGGCAAATCTTTCTCTAAGGGAATATCAACTGTTCTACAATAAATGCTTGCACAAAGTCTCTTGGGGGTGCTGATGGGGGACTCCCCGAAAATAAAGTCAATACCAGACTACTAGGAATATTTATCTAAAGAACAACATTAATAGAGATATTAAAAAGCTTTTATGAATGTATAGAACGGGTTGGAAAAGAAGATCTAATGGTGAGGAGAAGAGAACTCAGTCCCTTTCCTCCTCTTTTTCCCTTCTTTTATATCACCTGATTTTTCTGCCTCATGCAACGTAAAAGGGGTAGAAAAGTAATATTTGTATGATTAAAATAATATTATCTTACTACATGTACCATCACATCTAATTAATGTAAGCATGGATGACTTGTTCGTATTTAATGGGATTATGATGGACATCATAATTATTAATCTAGGCTCAGGGTATGGGAGACTCAGGGTAAAGTGACCCTTCAGTTACGCACTCAATCTGAAGAATGTTGGGCTCAATTCATGGTTGAAACCTAGAAAAAAAATGAGGCGCGGATGTATCCAAGCTCAACGTGAAGTTGGGCATGGACACGTCCGGGCCCACCATTGAGCTGGGCACAATCACCTAACTTAGAGTTGGATGCCAAGCAAGACATAATCCTATCTTGGGTTATGATTTTCGCATGTTTTCTCTTAAATGAGATTGATTTGATTTGAGAAATCATCACCATCACAACTCAATTTTAAAATTGTCAACAAAATATCATGTCATTGAACCCGATGAAAATGCTAGCTTTGGAATGAGTCTAATTAAGGGCTCATCTCTATTATATTATAATTACATTTAGATAAAGGGAAAAAAGATTTCCAACTTATTTATTATGATATAGTCAAATACATTTTTTATTATCAGACTTGAAAACAATTCCCTTCATGAAAACAACTTTCCAAAACAGAAACTACAAACGAGGCCTGAAAGCATTTTTACACTGCATTTACCTCAGATATTGAAATTACAAGGTCCCACCAGGAAAAGACAAATAGGTATGGAGTCCCGTTATGAGGCAATTTCTGCACAAGTTCTAATTGTAAATTGGGTTTTGTCGGATTCAAACTTCAAAGTGAAAGTCTGTTTAGAAACGAAACAACATTATGGCTTATAGAGGACTATTGAAAATGATTTATGGCATCGTTTAAAAACTTAAGGTGTCATGTGCATTTTATTTCAATCCACCAATATCCCCCCTGCATTCCCTCCTTATGTTCTGAAAAAAATAGTAGCTTTAGCATTCTTTCTGGAACGAACTTGCATTATTTTACAGTAAATGCTTGTAAGAATCCAACAACCATTTTCATTCTACAGAAACATACTCAAGCGAGGGTAAACTGTACATTTCTATCAGCGAGATAGAGCTCCTTGCTCACGCTGTTAAGATCACAACTTACCATTCAACATTTTGGCCGGAGTCATCAACCAGAAGATATAATCCCTCCGAATGCACTGTTCAATGCCTGATAGAGGCAAGCAAGTTTTCAACTTTTCCACCTTTATATGCAACCAATATTTGGAATGTAACCTTCTCTCTTCATCTCCTCATTCAGCAGTTGGTATATGTTCACCGAATGATGATGTAAGCTGTCACCAGCATGAAATTCATGAACATGAGCTCCAATGTCAATCCAGCTACAGCCAGGGTTTTTAGAGACACCACACTGCCTCATCAACACCCTCATCTTTGCAGAATCATCCCACCTTCTCATATTTGCATATATCTTAGATGAGATAACATAGTTTCCTGAATTTGATAGCTCCATCTCTAGAAACAATTGAATGACCCTTTCACCAACATCTGCATTTCTACGCCTCTGACAGGCACCAAGCAATGACCCCAACACAATTTCATCTGGTTTTCCAGGCATCTTCTTGATTAAGTCCCAAGCTTCGTACAGAAGTCCTGCGCGCGCACAAAGATCAACCATGCAAGAATAATGCTCGACTTTTGGGACCAATCCAAATGACAAATTCATTGATTCAAACAATTGACGGCCCTCATCAACTAACCCGGCATGCACACATGCAGAGAGTACTCCTATGAAAGTGATGTCATTAGGCTGAACAGTGCCATTATCCTTTGACATGCGCCTGAATAATGACAAAGCTTCCTGGGCCTGCCCATGGAAAGCAAGAGCTGAAATCATGGCATTCCATGAAACCTCATTTTTATAGGGCATGCTCTCAAAAACCCTGAGTGCATCATCCAAGCTCCCACATTTTGCGTACATATCAATTAATGCACTCGCAACATAGACATCGTGCTGTAAATCTTTTTCTGATGCATGTGTCTCAACCCATTTCCCCAAATCAAGGGCCCCTATTGTGGAACATGCAGACAATACTTCAATCATTGTGACTCTATCTGGATGAGGACCTGCCTCTCTCATTCCATTGAATAGGACAATTGCTTCGTTGGAAGCTCCATTCTGTGCACACCTATGAAGCGATAGTTGAACAAAAAAAAATCATATTAACTTGAAAAGCATTTACAAATTTCATGTATCTGTGTGGTTTTTATTTCATAGCTGATTAATTACGAAGAATTCAAATTTCAAGTTAGTTCAAAGGAGCAGAAATAGACACAATTCCATTATATATGACAATTACAAAGTATAAAACCGATCTAATTACCCTGTGATAATGGCATTCCAGGTGACAACATCCTTGTTTGGCATCGAATCAAAGACCCTCCTCGCAGATATCAAATCCCCACACTTACCATACATGTCAATCAAAGCAGATCCCATATACGAATTTACCTCCATCTTCTTCTCCAAAACAAACCCCTCCACCCATCTCCCCAAACCCAAATCCCCCAAATCCCCACACGCCCCAAGAACACTCACCAACGTCATCTCATCTGGCTCAAACCCCTCCTCCCTCATTTCCACAAACAACCCAATTGCCTCTTTAGCAAAACCCATCTTAGAATACCCTGAAATCAACGAATTCCACGACACCAAGTCTCTGTCACCCATTTCATCAAACACCTTCCGTGCAAAACCCATTTCACCACACCTTGCGTACATCGTAATCAAAGAATGATTCACATACTCATCACCATCCAAACCAGCCTTAAACACCAGACAATGACCAATCTTTCCATGAACCAAACCCCGAACATTCCCACAAGCTATAAACAAAAAAGGGTATGTAAAATTATTTGCTTTTAGGCCTAAAGACTTCAGCTTGTAATACAATTCAACACAAAAATCATACTTTTTCCATGTGGTAGCTAACCCACGAAGCATGACATTGAAGGCATAAATATTGGGTTTGGTGAGTTGATTAAAAACAAGGGATGCATAGGCCAAGTCTTTGAGGTCAATGATTTTGGAAAGAAGGAAATTGGGTTTTGGTATTGAGTTTATAAGCATTTGTGCGTGGATTTGTTTTAATAGGCTTTTGGATTTGCATTGTTTTATCAGAGACAAAAGCTTTTCAGTTAAGGTTTGATGATTTTCTTTTTGGGTTTGGAAGTTAAGGTTTGAAAGAGGGAGATGGTAGGGTCTTGTCTTGAGCATTGTTTTATGGAACTCGACTTTGCTTACACTTCCAAAACATATAACTAAGGCAGCGTTTGCTACTGTCTCCGGACACAACAGGCATAGCATAGATAGTTACCATCATTGTTTTAAAACCTCATCCAGAGTTTGTCCAGGACAAGGCCCGAGTTAAAGCAAAAAAATCGAGCTCATGTAGGTTTTGTCCAGAGATTGACCCAAAAAACAAATTTGGGTTTGCTAATTAAAGAGGTAATTGGTTTACGGGGTATTGTTTTGGTTTTGACATTTATAAAGGATGAAGAATTTCCCAATAAATACCTTTATTTGTCTGTGGTTTGCAGATCCGTGAATCCCCACAAAGGCATCATGATAAATTCATACAGTATTATGACATTAGGGATGCAGATGCCGCCCTTTCTGCACTAAATAGGAGTGACATTGCTGGCAAGCAGATCAAGGTTGAATCAAGTCTCCCAGGGGGCACTAGAAGGTATTTCACTTCTCATGAAATTTTTTCTGTGGCATAGTTCCCTGTCAAGATTGACAGTAACTTTGAACGGGGCTTTGTGAACCTAATATTTATCATGTGACCTTAAAATAAGGAGGAATCCACATTGCTTGCTACCTTATGTTCTTTTTTACTTTTTGCTTGTATCTTCTTTTTTTAACTCGGATTGGTGATTCAGTTTCTTTAATATGCTGCTAGCAGATTACCAACCTATCTTCTGACTCTTAATCTCAATCAATGTTGCTGATAATTTATTAAAATTTTTGTTTGCAGCTTGATGCAACAGTCTGAGCATAAGCAAACTGAACCACATCCTTTTCAAAGGCCTTTTAAAGACTTGTTGTCTGGATCATTGGGTAGGATTTTGTTTGGCATTTGTTTTGATTATATGAACTTAAATCGTGTTTCTTAAAAGAAAATTTTCCCCCATCCTCTGAAAACATGTCTTGCAGCCACATTTTCTCCTGGAGTATCAGCCTCCAGCTACATGGAAAACAGATCTACTCAGGTTTTACACTCTGCTATCCCATCACAGCTGGGTGCATTCACTGATCTTCATCGGAGTTCTAGTGTTTCAATTAACTTACCATCTACAGTGACAGCAAGTGCTGCCAAACAAATCTCCATTAGTGAAATGAAGTTTGGCAACCAATGTATTCCAAGCACTCATCCTCATTCTTTGCCAGAGTATCATGATAGTTTAGCCAATACTATTTCATACAACTCTCCAGGCACTATCAGAGACATGCCCAGCAGTTTCACTTCCCAAGTGGCAGAAGGAATCAGCAGCTTACACATTCAAGGAGTAGGGTCAAATGGGCACCTGATGGAGCTTATTGGAGGGGGTAAGCGCAGATGATCATCCTCCATTCCTTTTATACTGTCTTTTTCATGTTTATCTTTTTGATACGAGGTTTGAAAATCATGAACATTTCTTTTTATGATGAGAGAATTTAGATTCCTGATCTAGAAGTTGAACTTGGGCTTTCAAAAAAAGTTACAAATTAAAATGTTTGATGCATGGATAATAATAAGAGAACAGATCTAGTTATGCTTCAGACATATTGAATAATTATGATCATCTAACTCTGTTATAAAATCTTGATTGTAGAAAATCCATTGAGCCGCAAGTACTGTTTGTTTATGTGCAAAATGAACCGGTTCTCATTGTTTTTTATTTAGAAGTTAATTTAATTTACCATTGTTATTAAATCTTCCTCAATTTTTAATCCACCAATTATTGTTGTTATTTTCATTCTTGTGTGAAATATTTTCCTAGTTTCTGGATCTCCTGGAGCTGGAAGCTGTTCTCTTCCTGGGCATCATTATGTATGGAAAAATTCCAAGTCAGGTCAGCAACATCCTTCAAGTGGCATGATTTGGCCAAATTCACCATCATTTGTCAATGGTGTTCATGCTCATCACCTCCCACACATGCCTGGATTTCCTAGAGGCCATGCAGTTATGCTGAACTCTGCACCTGCACCCCATCACATTGGATCAGCACCAGCTGTTAATCCTTCTCTGTGGGAGAGGCAGCACACATTTTCTGGGAAGTCTCCTGAAACTTCTAGTTTTCACTTGGGTTCTCTTGGGAGTGTGGGTTTTCCTGGTAGCTCTCCACCACATCCAGTGGAAATTGCCTCCCACAACATTTTCTCCCATGTTGGTAGAAGTTGTATGGACATGACTAAAGGCACCCTCCTGCCCTCTTCTCCACAGATGTGCCACATGTTCCCTGGGAGGAACTCAATGATTGCAATGCCAGCTTCATTTTGTTCTCCTAATGAGCATGTGCGGAATCTCTCACATCGTAGAATAGAATCTAATTCAAACCATTCAGATAAGAAACTATATGAACTTGATACTGATTGCATATTGCGTGGCGAAGACAGCCGAACCACATTGATGATAAAGAACATTCCAAACAAGTATGTGAAAATCCTGCTAGCCCTTCCAAACCTTTTCTTGTATAATCTGAACTTCATTTTTCTTTGCAAAATTATGTCTTAAAGTATTTTTGAACTGTTTAAAGTTTATTATCTTGTCTAGTTCTGTGACAAAGTTACAATGTATAGCATGTTCTTTCATGATTTCCATCCATGCTGGATAGTAATATTTTGAGTTAGCTTCCTATTTCTCTGCTTGGGAACCGCCAGCAATTTCACCGCTTGTTAAAACACCACCCCCACTTGACCAACCTAATTTAACATTAGGATGTTTTTGGTCTAGGCCATCTAATTCGACCATTTTAGCAGACCAGGACTTTATTGCATACCAAGGTGATGTTCACATTCATTGCATGTCAAGTTTGCTACTTTAACACTAGGATGTCAAGTTTGCTTATTGAATCAGAAGGTGTTTTGATCCTTTGGGTGCATTTTCTGTGTCCATTGCACTTAATTTTTTTCCATCTTCTGATTTTATTTGATGTTTCTTGTAGATATACTTCAAAGATGCTTCTGGCTGCAATTGATGATCACTGCTGAGGAACCTATGATTTTAATTTACTTACCAATTGACTTCAAGGCAAGTGATTTTTCTGTTGGATCAACCTCTACGATTTTACACTAGGGTGCACGGTACATACACATGTATGTAACATCATTTATTGTTTTTAGCTTTTAAGCTCTAAATCCGATTTACAACATGATTTGACAGAACAAATGCAATGTGGGCTATGCATTCATCAACATGATTGATCCTCAACAGATCATTCCATTCCATAAGGTATGTTATTGGCTTGAGTGGGATGATAGTAATTTATGTTTTTCATTGGTATGAAATGAATTCCCCATCATATATATGAAATGAATTCCCCTTCACTTAAATGAAATGATGAAACTAATTGAGGCTGAACATGTCTTTTACAGGCGTTCAATGGCAAAAAGTGGGAGAAGTTCAATAGTGAAAAAGTAGCATCTCTTGCATATGCTCGGATTCAGGGAAAAGCTGCTCTTATTGCGCATTTCCAGAATTCAAGCTTGATGAATGAGGATAAACGTTGTCGTCCTATACTCTTTCATACTGATGGTCCGAACGCTGGTGATCCGGTATGATATCCATTCAGTTGGCTTGTTAAAATGTCTAATTATTGTAGAGATTTTTTGTATGCTATTATGCTGCCTCTGGTTCAAGCATCTTTATAAATGGAGATATCTTTACATTTAAGATTTAGTAAGGGCTAATAACTAAATGCTTACATCTTCTTACCTCTTTTCTACCATTGCATCTGATAGTAACCAATGTAGAGCTATTCTTTTTTCCCAAAAAACAAGCAAGAAAAATAGTTGATCAACTGAAAGTATGTCTTGGATCAATAGCTGCCAGCCTTGTCTCCTGATCCAGTTGTCTGGAGGCTTCTTTTGATGATTAATTCCACGTCATAATGAGAATAAAAAATAGTAAAGAATATCAGAATATAAGCAAAGTTGAAGTTGTTGCAAACTCTGGTTTTTTGGTGATTAGGATTTTTCTTTTTTAGTTTTTCTCTCTGGATTATGAGTTTTAAGTAGTAGTTGTGGCTAGTCATATTAATACACTGAAATTTGTGAAAGAGGATTGTTTTTTCAGGACTATTTTCGGTGTTACTCGGTATTTTGCCTTCTCAGTAACTTGATTGTTTCACTTATTTTCATGGATGCTAGAACCATTCCATTTTTTATTTTTATTTTTATTTTTATTTATTTTTATCTTTGCAGGAACCATTTCCTATGGGTACTCATATTCGATCCAGGTTGGGTAAACCTCAATCCACTGGCAACGAGGAGAACCACCATAGTGGGAGCCCGTCCACTTTGGCAAATGAAGAGGACTCTCCAAATGGAATACACTCTCCCTCGGGTTCTGATTATGTGGTTTTCTTTGGCCAAGACACCAACCCGAACCCTGTACGGGTGTAAATCGTCATATCCACCCCAGCTCTGTAGATTAGGGGTGACCTGGCTAGTGACAACTCCCTTTTTGGCTATATAGACTCATTTGACCAAGTTCTGAATGCCAGAGTGCATCTTCTTCAGCATCAGGTGGGTTCAGAATTTTCTTTGTTCCCGCAAAAATTTTCCCATCTAGCCTAATTATGATTATAGAGAATGTGGCTTAACTAGGCTTCAAATTTTGGATAATCGAATCATGTACAGAAGCTCCCTGGTTGTGCACCAGAGGAGGTATCTCTGTTTTTGTTCATTTTTGGACCTCTGTAATTTCATTTTTCCCCATATATTTTGGGGTTCCCTGGTGGTTCTGTTACTGTTCTAGGCCAAATGTGGATGCTAAAGGAGAGCCATCGCCCATTAATGTATCCCGATTGTAGAAATTTTTTATGTGCTCAGAGTGCTGTTAATGATAATATTATTTATTTGTCGTTCAATCAGCTGTTCTTTATTTTTCATTTTTAATTTTGAGGGACATAACTTAACTGTTCAGATTCTAAATTTATTTATTTTTAATTTTGAGGGACATAACTTAACTGTTCAGATTCTAAATTTATTCTATAAAAATAATTAGTTTGAATTTTATAAATTCCAAAGCTATAACTTATTCTTTAAAAATAATCAATTCAAATCTCATAAATTTTAGAACAATCAGATAGTTACATAATCAATTAAAGAAAAACTTAATTCATTACGAAAGGCACATTAAAGGGGAAAAAAAAGATGGGCTCTCTTCCATTTCCGTCACCGTACTTCAATGGATTCATCTTCTCTGCATTCTCCAACATCGACTACCAAAGTGTCATTTTTCTCCGTGGGTAAGATCCTGCAACAGTTTCTTCTAGGAGCCTACTCAACACGCACACATAAAAATTAAAATCTATAACATTATCACATTAATATTTCTTAAAAAAGGCAAATAAAACAAGTAGTTTAAAAGAGATTTTCTTACCCTGTCCCATACATAAGGGTCAGGTCTCTTTAGAACCTCCACTCGAGCTATTGGCAAAGGATCGGCCATTTTCCAATCACAACGTGGGTACCGATGATCATGCCTGATGTATTCACTGAGTGTCTGATCTGTACTGCTGTTGTACGTTGCTTTAGAAAAGAAATGCACAAATGGCTTCTGACATACGTGCTCGTAATAGGGGCGGTTGTTGAATATGAAACCTTCACGTTCAACTGTCTGATACCAACTGTAAAATGTCCTCGCTATCATTTCTATTTCTCGTGGATGAAGTATGCCCCGAATTATTTGAACTGCATAGCCCCAAGATACCGATATAGTCCAATTTCGTGCTGCGTCGTAGCAAATGGATTGTTGCATGAGTGCAGCAGAGTCTAGTTTGGCCGGAACTCTAAGCTTTTCCAGGGCTTCTAACTTATCCATGCGCGGAAATATTGCATTAGTCACATTGTAGTGGTGGAGGGAGACTAAAGGGGTGATAGGATGAGCTGCAAGGATGCCAAATATGTTGCCGTAGAAATCGTTCTGATAAGAAAAAATGCACAAAAAATAGATTGTTAAACTTGTAATTTTGAAAAAAAAAAAAACGAATAAATTTAACTAACCTGATGAAACCCTCGTTCCTTGGTGAGAGGGACACCAAGCTCAGACATACAAGCATGAATCCTGTCATCAGATCCATATAAACCTGGATATCTCTCAATACATCTATCTTGCATCTTTGCTAAAGCCTTTGCTAGAGGATAACTTATAGCAAATCCACCACCACCATAAGCCATACCATAATTGTAGACTATATTCTGCTTGTGACTCTCCGATGTGCTCCCTATATAATAAAACTGATTATGGTCATACTTTGATAAGACCTTAACCAAATTATCAGGAAAAAATAGTGTATCATCGTCTCCCATCACAAACCACCTCACATCCTTCATGCCTAGCTTCAAGGTCTCTGACACTATCCTTGTCAACCGTATCGCAGACCTGTCGCCAATAGGATTTTCGTACTTGAAAGGTGATGTGTTACTGGAGATTTTTATCGGGGGCAAAAGATGATCGTTTGTACCATTTTTCACTATCTGATCTAACCAAACTGCACCCCTCATCTCATCAGGTCTCCACCATAACTGAATACACTTTTGCCTCTCGCTCCATGTATGAGAAGATCCAGCAATGCCAAAAACTAGGTGATGAAGACTTGTGTTTTCTGCTTTCTTATGTTCTACGATGCTGAGGATGTAAGGTTTATTAAAGTGTTTGATGTTGTTAGGAGTCATTGAATAATCTAGTAAATTCAAGATGTAA
>Ga0325400_1005185_pt1 | contig 12223 bp, 14 predicted proteins | sample PopdelMetagenome_2_FD_205662 | JGI IMG/M metagenome (GOLD analysis project Ga0325400, IMG submission 205662) | Populus deltoides microbial communities from Bellville, Georgia, United States - Xylem-PdKOR-R1 | ecosystem: Host-associated > Plants > Phyllosphere > Stem > Wood/Secondary xylem...
CCCACGCAGGTTGATCGCGGCGAGCACGACCATGAAGAGAAGTGCGGTGACCAGGCTGGCGGTGTCGCCGGTCGGGGTGCCGGGAACCAGCTCCTCGACCCCGATCAGCAGGTTCTCGGCGAGCAGGCCGGCCGAGGTCGAGGCGCTGGTGATGCCGGAGCTGACCACGGTGAAGGCGACCAGGAAGGTCACGAAGTGCACCCCGAAGGCCTTGTGGGTGTACAGCGCGGCACCCGCGGCCTGGGGGTACTTGGTGACCAGCTCCAGGTAGGAGAACGCGGTCAGCGTCGCCACCACGAAGGCGACGAGGAACGGCAGCCAGGCGATGCCCCCGACCTGGCCCGCGAGGCGTCCGGTGACGGCGTACACCCCGGCCCCCAGGATGTCGCCGACGATGAAGAGCAGCAGCAGGCCAGGGCCCATGACCCGCTTGAGGCGCTCGGGGTGCTCGGTGTCGGCGACCTCGGTGGCGGCGTCGGTCCGGTCGGTGGTCATGGGGTCCTCCGGGGTGCGAGCGGGCGCGAGGCCTCAGCCAACACCCCCACCGGCGTCGGTGACCAGAACCACGCCGTCTCGGCGCGGTCACGTTTGCGCGACGGCGAGGCATCGTGCTCTCATATGAGACATAATTGTCTCATTCACGACGGAGGTGTCTCACGTGGGATCACGCGACGACCTGCTCTCGGCCGCGCAGCGCCGTCTGAATGCCGACCCGACGGCCCCGATGGCCGATCTGGCCGAGGCCGCCGGGGTGGGACGGGCGACCCTGCACCGGCACTTCGCGAGCCGCGAGGACCTGTTGCGCGAGATTGGCACCCGCTCGCTGGACCGCTGGGAGGAGTCCCAGGACGCCGCCGGGCTGCCCGCCGCCGTCGCCTCCGGTGACCGCGCCGAGGTCGAGGGCGCGCTGCGGGAGATGCTGGCCCGGTTCGTGGCCGACTCCGACGACTTCGGCTTCGCGCTGACCGACACCTTCATGCTCACCGACCCCGCCCTGCGCGCACGGTCCGAGGACCTGTTCGCCCGCGAGGTCACCCTGTACGCCGCCGCCCAGGCGACCGGCCTGCTGCGCCCCGACGTCCCGGCCCGCTGGGTGGGGCACACCGTCTACGGCCTGCTCGTCGCCGCCCGCGACGCCCTCGACGCGGGCGACGTGGCCCGCCGGGGCCTCGCCGACCTCGTCCTCGACACCCTGTTCACCGGGTTGACGGGCGCGTCCGCGCCCGTCCCCGCCCTCTCCCCCACTGCCGCTGGAGCCCGAGCATGACCGAGCTGCACACCCCCACCTCGCACCACGACCCGGTCCCGCCGGCGTACTCCGCCCGTCGCCGGTGGGCGGGCCTGGCCGTCCTGGCCTCCAGCCTGCTGGTGGTCGTGATGGACATGACCATCCTCAACGTGGCGCTGCCCGAGATCACCGAGGACCTGCGGCCCGGTGCCGCGGCGCAGCTGTGGATGGTCGACGTCTACGCACTCGTCCTGGCCGGCCTGCTGGTGCCCGTGGCGTCCCTGGCCGACCGGTGGGGCCGCAAGCGGATGCTGCTCGCCGGCTTCACCCTCTTCGGCGCGGCGTCGATGCTGGTGCTCGTCGCCGACAGCTCCGGCGCCGTCATCGCCGTCCGGGCCCTGCTCGGGGTGGGCGGCGCGATGATCATGCCCACGACCATCTCGCTCATCCGCACCCTGTTCAGCGACCCGCGCGAGCGGGCGACCGCGCTCGGCATCTGGGCCGCGATGGCCTCGGTCGGTGGCGCGATCGGACCCCTCGTGGGCGGGGCGCTGCTCGAGGCCTTCAGCTGGCACGCCGCCTTCCTCTTCAACGTCCCCGTGATGGTCGCGGCGGTGGTCGCTGGTGCGCTGATCCTGCCGGAGAGCCGCTCGGCCCGACCGGGCCGGCTCGACGCGACCGGCGTGGTCCTCTCCGTCGCCGGGATGGTCGGCGTGGTGTACGCCGTCAAGCACCTCGGCGCCGACGGCCCCGACCCCCTCACGGTCGGCATCGGGGTGGCCGGGCTGGTCCTGCTCGGGCTCTTCGTGCGTCGTTGCCTACGCCAGCCCGACCCCATGCTCGAGGTGCGGCTCTTCTCCTCGCGCCCGTTCAGCGCGGGGGTCCTGGCCGCCCTGGTCACCAGCATGGCGATGATCGCGGTGCTGCTGGTCGGGTCCCAGTGGCTCCAGGTCGTCGAGGGCCTCTCCCCCCTGGCGGCCGGGGCCGCGCTGCTCCCGCTCGCCGTGGGCGGGGCGGTCGGGTCGCCCCTGGCCCCGGCGGCCGCCGACCGGGTCGGCGCCCGGACCGTGGTCGTCGGCGGCCTGCTGCTCGGCGCGGCCGGGATGCTGCTGCTCGCACTCGCCCCGCAGCCGCTCGTCTACGGGTGGGTCGCCGCCGGGTTCGTGCTGATCGGTCTCGGCACCGCCTCGCTGGCCGTGGCCTCGGCGGTGATCATGGGGACCGCCCCGGCACACCAGGCCGGGAGCGCCGCGGCCATCGAGGAGACGGCGTACGAGATCGGCGGGGTGCTCGGCGTGGCCTTCCTCGGGAGCCTGGCCGGGGTGGTCTACCGGGCTGGTCTGCCCTCCGGGACGCAGGGCCCGGGCCGGGAGTCGGTCGCCGGGGCGGTCGGTGAGTCCTGGGTCGCCCAGGCGTTCGCCGCCTTCGGTGACGCCTTCGCCGCCGTGGGGCTCGTCGGAGGCGCCCTGATGGTGCTCACCGCCCTGGCCGTGTGGCGCCTCGTGCCCGCCGACCTCGACCTCGCCGACGCCCACCACTAGCCGCCGAGTCGGCGCAGATGTGCGCCACAGGACGGTCGAGTCGGCGCGGATGTGCGCTGCGTGCGCACGTTCGCGCCGACTCGGCCCCTTCCCAGCGCACACCTGCGCCGAGTCGGCTGGGTGGGGTCAGCCGAAGAAGACCTGCGCCTCGGCGTACTCCGACTCGCCGACGAGCTTGAGCTCGCCCGTGCCCTCGGCGAGGGGCACCCGGACGATGTCGGTGCCGCGCAGGGCCATCATCGTGCCGAAGTCGCCCTCGGCGACGGCGTCGGCGGCCTGCACCCCGAAGCGGGTGGCCAGCCAGCGGTCGAACGCGGTGGGGGTCCCGCCGCGCTGGACGTGGCCGAGCACGACGGCGCGGGCCTCCTTGCCGGTGCGCTGCTCGATCTCCGAGGCCAGCCGGTCGCCGATACCGCCGAGGCGGACGTGGCCGAAGGCGTCGGTGTCACCGGAGACCAGGGTCATGTCGCCGCCCTCGGCCGGCACGGCGCCCTCCGAGACCACGATGACCGGGGCGTACTGGGTCTCGAAGCGGGTCTGCACCCGGGCGCACACGGCCTCGATGTCGAAGGGCTGCTCGGGGATGAGGATGTCGCTGGCACCCCCGGCCATGCCGGCGTGCAGGGCGATCCACCCGGCGTGGCGGCCCATGACCTCCACCACGAGCACGCGGTGGTGGGACTCGGCGGTGGTGTGCAGCCGGTCGATGGCCTCGGTCGCGATGTTGACCGCGGTGTCGAAGCCGAAGGTGAAGTCGGTGCCCGACAGGTCGTTGTCGATGGTCTTCGGCACGCCGACCACGTCGACGCCGAGCTCGGCCAGCTTGGTGGCGACGCCGAGGGTGTCCTCACCGCCGATGGCGACCAGCGCGTCGACGCCGGCGTCGGCGAGGTTGGCCTGGATCTGCTCGACCCCGCCCTCGGTCTTGAACGGGTTGGTCCGCGAGGAGCCGAGCACCGTGCCGCCGCGCGGCAGGATGCCGCGACAGTCGGCCACGGTCAGCGGGACGGTGTCGCCCTCGAGCGGCCCGCGCCAGCCGTCGCGGTAGCCGACGACCTCGAAGCCGTGCTGCTGCACCCCTTTGCGTACGACGGCCCGGATGACAGCGTTGAGCCCGGGGCAGTCGCCCCCACCGGTGAGCACTCCGACGCGCATGGCACCTCCGTTGGTCGCCGCCGCTGAGGCGGGTTGGATCGTTCACAAGGAGGTCCAAGCCAACCACGCCCGACGTGATTGCGGCCACACGTCCCGCCGTCCGGCCGGGCGGGGTGCCGCGGTCCTAGGCTCACCGCATGACCTTCTCGATCGTCGCCCGCTCCGCCGACGGCGAGACCTGGGGGGTGGCCGTGGCCTCGAAGTTCCTCGCCGTCGGGTCGGTCGTCCCGGCCGCCGTCGCCCAGGTCGGCGCGCTGGCCACCCAGGCCGACGCCAACGTCGCCTTCAAGGGCCTGGCGCTCTCCCACCTCGACGACGGCGCCACCGCACCGGTCGCCCTCGACCGGCTGCTCGAGGAGGACGACGGCCGCGACCACCGCCAGGTCGGGATCGTCGACGTGGACGGCACCGCGGCCTCCCACACCGGCGCCTCCTGCATCCCCTGGGCCGGCGGCCGCACCGGTGAGGGCTACGCCGTGCAGGGCAACTGCCTGGCCGGACCCGAGGTGGTCGAGGCGATGGAGCGCGCCTTCGTGGCCGCCGACCCCGACGCGCCGCTGGCGTCCGCGCTGCTCGAGGCCCTCGCCGCCGGGGACGAGGCGGGCGGCGACAGGCGCGGGCGTCAGTCGGCCGCCCTGCTGGTCGTGCGCGACGAGGCGGGGTACGGCGGCCTCGACGACGTCGCGGTCGACCTCCGGGTCGACGACCACGCCGCCCCGGTGGCCGAGCTGGCCCGCCTGCTCGACCTCAACGTCCTCTACCTGACCGCCTCGACGGAGGAGGAGAAGGTCGCCGTCGACGACGCGCTGCGGCGTGAGCTGGAGGACGTCGCCCGCGCTGCCGGTCATCCCGACTTCCGCACCTGGGTGGGCACCGAGAACCACGAGATGCGCGTCGACCCCGACCTGGCCTGGATCGACCGCCGAGTCCTCGCGATCGTCCGCGGGGAGCATCCGGCGGGTCCCCCGAGCTAGTTCTCCACCTGGTCGACCTCACCGACCGGGTCCGGCGTCGACCTGGTGGAGAACTACCCGGACCCTCAGCCGAGCCGGTCAAGAGCGGCCTGCGCCTCGTCGCGGGCCGTGACCGCGTCGTCGAGGGCGGAGCGGGCCTCCTCCTGGGCGTCCTCGGCCTCGGCCAGCTGCTCCTCGACCTCCTCCTGGGTCGACTCCAGGTCGGCCAGACGTCGCTGGAGCTCCTCGATCTCCGAGCGGGTCTGCAGCGCCTTCGCCTCGAGCTCGGACACCGCCGACGCAGCCTCCTCCGAGGCCTCCTGCGCGGTGTCGACGTCCGTCTGCGCCGCCTCCACCGCCTCCTGGGCTGCCGCCCGCGCCTTGGCGTCGGCGTCGGGGTCCGGCACGACCTTGAGGTCCGGGGGGCCCGGGGCCGGTGGTCCCCCGTGCTCGACGGCGGTGGCCTCGAACCCGAGGGCGTCGGGTGCCGCCACGGCCGCGGCGACGTCGACCTCGTCGACCCCGGTGGCGTGCAGGGAGCCCACCAGCAGACCACTGCGGATCGCGCGGCCGCAGTCCTCGTCGACCATGGCGGCGGTGAGGGTGGCCTCCACCTGGTCGGCGACCGACGCCGTCAGCCGCACGCCCGCCTCCGAGGCGAGGCCGCGCGCCTGCTGGGTGACCGCGGCGGTCAGCTGGCGGCGCTGCCGGGTCAGCGCCTTGAGCTCGTCGGCGGCCATCCCCTCCTGGGCCTGCCGCAGCGCGGCGCCGACCTCCAGGACCTGGTCGACCTGGCCGCCCTCCCGACGCACGAGCAGGTTGACCACCCAGGCCGCCACCGACGGCTTGCGGAGGGCCTTGACCTCCGCGGCGAGGTCGCCGTCCCCCGCCGCCTTCTGCTCCTTGGCCCTGGCGTCCCTCGCCGCGGTGAACGCCGACGGGTGCAGGGCGTAGAGACCGTCGGCGATCTCCAGCAGGGTCGCGCTCACGAGGCTCCGGCCACCAGTGCCTCCAGGGCCTCCAGGGCCTCCAGGGCCACCGGGTCCAGCCGGTGCTCCTGCTCGACCGGGTACGGCGGCCACGGTGCCGGCCGCTCCGCACCGGTGCGCCGCCAGCCGAGCCGGGCGTAGAGCGCCCGCGCCCGGTGGTTCGCGGCCAGGCACCACAGCGTGGGCACCGCGCCGCGCGCCCGGATCGCCACCACCGCGCGGGCCACCCCCGCGGCCCCGAGTCCCTCGCCCCAGCGCGCCGGGTCGACGGCCAGGGTGCGCAGCCGCTGCCCGTCGTACGCCGCGACGGCCTGCAGTCTCGAGGGCCGGTCGACCACCTCGACCCTCACCCCGGGCTCGTCGAGCGTGGCCCGCCAGCGGGCCAGCACGGCGTCGTCCGGGAAGGGCCGGGCGCCGAAGACGTGGGCGAGGCCGACCAGGTTGGCGCGGCGCTCGAGGTCGCGCAGCGGCTCCGCGTCGGTGGGGTCGGCCACCCGCCAGACGGGCACCGCGCCGGTCACGCCCGTCCCTCCCCGTCGCCACCGTCCTCGTCGTCGAGCCCCTGCTCGATGGCGTAGCGGGTCAGCTCGACCCGGTTGTGCAGCTGCAGCTTGCGCAGGGTGTTCTGCACGTGGTTCTGCACGGTGCGGTGGGACAGCACGAGGCGTTCGGCGATCTGGCGGTAGCCCATGCCCTTGGCCACCATCTTGAGCACCTCGGTCTCCCGCTCGGTCAGCTCGGGACGGTGCGGGGCGTCGCGATCGACCGCGGCCGCGCGGGGGTCGGCCAGCCGCCGGAACTCCCCCAGCACCAGTCCGGCCAGGCCCGCGGTGAAGACGGAGTCGCCGCGGGCGACCCGACGTACGGCGTCGAGCAGCTCCGCGGCCGACGCGGACTTGACCAGGTAGCCGGTGGCCCCGGCCTTGACCGCCTCGAGCACGTCGGACTCCTCGCCCGAGGCCGAGAGGATGAGCACCCGGGCGGAGGGGTCCTGGGCGAGGACCGTGCGGGTCACCTCGACCCCGTCCGGGCCCGGGATCTGCAGGTCGAGCACCACGACCTGGGGCCGGGCGGCGGGGAACCGGGCCAGCGCCTGGTGTCCGTCGGCCGCCACGGCGACCACGTCCAGGCCGGCGGCGACCAGGTCGCGCTCGACGGCGTCGCGCCACATCGGGTGGTCGTCGACGACCATGACCCGGGTCGGCGACGGGCCCGCGTCCGGCGCCGAGCCGGCTCCCCTGGAGGTCGTCACGGCCGCGACCCTAGTGCGGCGTCGCGCCGAGGGTGGCGTAGCGACCGCGCCGGTGCAGCAGCGGCCGCTCGTCGTCGTCGACGTGCAGCTCGTCCACGACGACCGTGAGCAGCGAGGACCAGCCGACCTCGACGCTGGACTCGAGGTCGCCGCTCGCCCAGGCCGTGGCGTCGGCCAGCCGGGGTCCGGCGGAGGTCTGCTCGAAGGCCGTGAGCCGGAACGGCCCGCCCGGGGCCGGGGCGAGCCCCGCGAACGCCTCGGCGAGGTCGCGGTGGGGCCAGGACAGCAGCTGGCAGACCACACGTCCGGTGGAACGGACGGCGTCGGCGAGATCGGAGTCGGGGTCGACCAGCGCCAGGAGCCTCGTCGGCTCCCCCGCGGCGAGCAGGAACGAGCTGACGGTGAGACCCGCACGTGAGCGCGGGCCGTCCTGGCCGCCCGCGGTCCACAGCGACACCGCCCCACCCAGCCGTCCCCGGAACCGACGGGCCGGGTCGGGGTCGGGGTCGGCGAAGGGGTGCGTGTCGTGGATGGTCACCGGGCCATCATGGCCGGGGCACGACGACCTCCCACTCGGTCCCGAAGGACCCGGTCGTCAGCTCGGCGGTGCCCCCGAGGTCGGCCACGCGTCCCCGGATCGACTCGGTGACCCCGAGACGGCCCTGCGCCGCGGCCTCCTGGAGGCGACCGGCGGTGATGCCGGGACCCTCGTCGCGCACCGACACCACGACCCGGTCGGGCAGCGCCTCGAGCAGGACCCAGGCCGGCGCCTGGTCGCCGACGTGCCGCGCGACGTTGTCGAGGCAGGCCACCACGACCGCCACGATCTCGGTGACGACCGGCGCGGGCAGCTCCACCGCGCCGCCCGGCAGCGCCACGTCGACCTCACGTCGTACGCCGAGCCGCCCGAGCGCGTCGGCGAGGTCGGCGGTCCCCGGGGGGCCCGCCGCCGTCTCGGCGACCGCGTCCTGGGCGCGGATCAGGGTCCGCAGGACGACCTCCTGCTCGCCTGCGAGGCGGCCGAGATCACCGGCCTCACCACCCAGCTCCGTGCCGCGGCGCTGCACGAGGGCGAGCACCTGCAGCACACCGTCGTGCACGACCCGCGCCAGCCGTGCCCGTTCCTCGGCCGCCGCCCGCTCCCGCTCGGCCCGGTCCCGGTCGGCGGCCATCTGCTGCAGCGACCCGCAGAGGTAGCCCACGATCGGGCCGCCCACCAGCAGCAGGAACACGTTGCCGTAGTCGTTCTGGGTCACCTCGTCGCGGACGGCCAGGTCGGTCCCGGCGAGGACCACCCCGGCGACCAGCCCTCCCGGCAGCCGGAAGCGGATGGCCCAGGCGAGCAGGGCGGCCATCACCCAGAAGCCGGGCACGCTAGCGTCGAAACCCGGTCCCTTCACGACCGGGGTCGCCAGCAGCAGGCCGACCGCGACCAGGAGGTCGCCACCGAGCAGCACGGGGCCACGTCGGGCGGCGTCCCGGTAGGACCAGGTGGCGGCCCCCGTCCAGGCCGTCATCACCCCGAGCAGGACGTAGCCGGCGACCGGGTGGTCGAAGCGGTCGACGCCCCGGTAGAGGTTGATCGCGACCGCGTTGACCAGCACGATCGCGCGCAGGACCGCGAGCGCGGCGAACAACCGGTCCTCCACGGCGAGCGCCGCCCGGACCGGTGAGGGCGCCGAGAGGACCGCTCGGCTCAGGACGCCTTCTTCTCCCGGGACGCCGGACCCGAGTCGCCACCGACGCGGCCGGCGTCACCCGCCTGGCCCGCCTGGCCCGTCTGGCCGGGCTGCTGCTTCGCGGCGGCCTTGGCGACCGCGGCGTACTGGTCGACGTACTCCTGGCCCGAGAGGGTCATGATCGCGTACATGATCTCGTCGGTGACCGAGCGCAGGATGTAGCGGTCGTTGGCCATGCCCTCGTAGCGCGAGAAGTCCAGGGGCGCGCCGAACCGCACCACGGGACGGACCACCGCCCCGAACTTCTTGCCCGGGGGCGCCACCTTGTCGGTGCCGACGACGGCGGTCGGGACGACCGGCACCCCGGTCTCCAGGGCGAGCCGGGCCACCCCGGTCTTGCCGCGGTAGAGGCGCCCGTCGTGGGAACGGGTGCCCTCGGGGTAGATGCCGAACAGCCCGCCCTGGCCGAGGACCCGCTTGGCCGAGATCAGCGCCCCGGCCGCGGCGTCGGCACCGCCGCGGTCGATGGGCACCTGGCCCGCGCCGGAGAAGAACTGCTTCTGCAGCCACCCCTTGATGCCCGGCGAGGTGAAGTACTCCGCCTTGGCCACGAAGGTGACGCGGCGGGGCACGGTCGCCGGCATGAACAGCCAGTCGGCGTAGGAGAGGTGGTTGCACGCCAAGATCGCGGGACCGTCGCCGGGCACGTGGTCGAGACCCTCGGTGCGGGGGCGGAAGACCAGCCGGAGAAGCGGCCCGATCGCGACCAGCTTCAAGAACCAGTAGAACACCGCGACCTCCCGTTCGACCCCCGTGCGGCCGACCAGCCGACCGGACCCCGCGCAGCCTAGTCCCCCGAGGACGTGCCGCCGCTCACACCAGGGAGGGGAAGCAGAACGTGTGTCCCGCGACGTACCCCAGCCGCCGGTAGACCGCCAGCGCGGGCCCGTTGTCGACGAAGACGCCCAGGGTGGCCACGCCGGTCCCGACCTCGAGCGCTCGACGGGTCAAGACGGTGGAGACGTCGCGGGCCAGGCCCCGGCCCCGGTACGCCGACAGCACCGACACCGCACGCAGGTAGCCGGTGCCGTCGGGGCGGCGCACCAGCGCCCCGAGCGCGACGACGGAGCCGGCGTCGCGCACGCCCAGCCAGCAGTCCACGTCGGGGTCACCGGGGCGGGCGAAGCTGTCCGGGTACGCCGCGGCCAGGAACGCCGCGAGCTCGCCTGCGTCGTCGATCTCCGCGACGTCGCGCGAGGGTCGCGCCGGCACCTGGGAGGTCCACATCCAGTACCAGGGGCGGGCGGGGGCCGGGGTCCAGCTCGCGGGCAGGGCCGGCACCGCCTCGACGTCGACCAGCACCCGCTCGGGACGTGGCCGGCTCGCCGCCACACCGGTCAGGAGCGGAACGACCTCCGCCCGCGGTCCCACCACCCACAGCGACGGTCCACCCGTGCCGCGGTCCGGCTGCTCCACCGCCACCGCGGACCCGAGGACCCAGGCCCGCAGGTGCGGCGCCGGGTCGACGTGGTGACGCAGGAACAGGTCGGGCGCCCCCTCGACCCCCGCCATCCCGGCCGCCACCGCCGCTGCCGTCGTCTCCCGCACCGCCCCATCGTGCCGGGACCCGGCGCCCGGCATGATCCGTGGGTGTGACCTCCATCCCGGCGCTCGACCCGATCCACGCCCCGTTCACCGCGGCCGCCCGTCCGGGCCTGACCGGCGGCCGGCGGATCGGGGTGCTGCTCAGCCACGGCTTCACCGGCTCGCCGTACTCGATGCGGGGCTGGGGCCAGGACCTCGCCGACCGCGGGTACGGCGTCAGGGTGCCGCGGCTGCCCGGCCACGGGACCACCTGGCGCGACCTCGCCACCCGTCGCTTCGAGGACTGGTACGCCGAGGTGGACCGCGCCCTCGACGCGCTCGCGGCCGAGCACGACGCCGTCGTCGTCGGAGGGCTGTCGATGGGCGGCACGCTCGCGCTGCGGCTGGCCGCCGAGAGGCCCGGCGACGTCAGCGGGGTCGTGGTCGTCAACCCGGCGGTGGCGACCCGGCGACTCGACGTCAAGCTCCTCCCCGTCCTCAAGCACGTGGTGCCGTCCTTCCCGGCCATCGCGGGCGACATCAAGAAGCCGGACGTCGCCGAGCACGGCTACGACCGGACCCCGCTGAAGGCCATCCACTCCTTCATGCAGAGCTGGCCCGCGACCCTCGCGGCCCTGCCCCGGGTCGTCGCACCCCTGCTCTACCTGCGCTCACGCGTCGACCACGTCGTCGACGATTCCTCCACCCCCCTGGTCCTCGACGGGGTCTCGTCGACCGACGTCACCCGGGTCGAGCTGGAGCACAGCTTCCACGTCGCGACGCTCGACCACGACGCCGAGCGGATCCGACAGGAGTCGGCGGCGTTCGTCGCCCGCGTGACCGCCTCCTGAGGACGCCGGGCCCGCACGGCGACAGGTAGCCTCGCGCCGTGCACCGCGACGACGACGCCGCCTGGCGAGCCATCGTCGACAACTACGGCGAGCGGGCCGACCTCGACCCGGAACCGACCGAAGCCGGAGGACCCGGCGAGGCCGTCCTCGACGACCACCTCGACCGCGACGGCCGCGACGACCTCGCCGAGCGGGACGAGGCGCTCGACGAGGACCGGTTCGTGCCACCCGCCCCTCCGCCGGTGCCGCCGACCACCGCCGACCGGTACGCCGCCTGGGCGGGCGTCCTCGGTGCTCCCGTCGTGCTGCTGGCCGTCGTCGTGCTCCGGCTCGACCTCCCCGCGATCCTGGGCTACGCGCTGATCGCGGCCTTCGTGGGCGGCTTCGGCTACCTGGTGGCGACGATGTCCCGGGAACCGCGCGACCCGGGCGACGACGGCGCGCGGCTCTAGCGCGTCTGGCCCGGTCCGGTCTAAGGCGTGGTCAGCGGATCTCGGCCCGCGCCAGCAGGGCCGCCCCGACCAGGCCCGCCTCGGGACCGAGCACGGCCGGTCGCAGCGGGGGGACGGTCCGGTGGGGACCGCCCACCAGGGTGCGGGCCAGGGCGGCGCGAGCGGGCTCGAGCAGGCGCTCCCCGGCCGCGGAGACCCCTCCCCCGACGACCACGACCTCGGGGTCGAAGGCGGCGACCTGACCCGCCAGCCCCACCCCCAGCCACTCCCCGACCGACTCGAAGGCCTGACGGGCGACCAGGTCGCCCTCCTCCGCCGCCCGGGTGACCATCGGCCCGACGAGCCGGTCCGGGTCGCCCGCGCACAGGTCGGCGAGCACCGTCGGGGTGCGGACCATCCGCTCGCGGGCGTCACGCACCAGGGCGTTGCCGCTGGAGTACTGCTCCCAGCACCCCGAGCGTCCGCACTCGCAGGACCGTCCACCCGGCACGACCTGGACGTGGCCGAACTCCCCGGCCATCCCCTGTGCCCCTCGCCAG
>Ga0325400_1005186_pt1 | contig 12222 bp, 5 predicted proteins | sample PopdelMetagenome_2_FD_205662 | JGI IMG/M metagenome (GOLD analysis project Ga0325400, IMG submission 205662) | Populus deltoides microbial communities from Bellville, Georgia, United States - Xylem-PdKOR-R1 | ecosystem: Host-associated > Plants > Phyllosphere > Stem > Wood/Secondary xylem...
TGGGTCAAGACAGCCGGAGTGCCTTTAGGTCGGGACAAAGCAAGGGAGACTCTCTTCTTGATTACTTGTTTATATTCTTTTTATATTGGATGAGTAGATCTTATTGCTACTTTTAAAATTAAATAAATAAATAAAATTATGTTTGAGGTCAATTTGCCCTCTTTCGTCTTCTTTTGATTTTGTGAGGGATTTTTTATTCTCTTGTTTTTTGTGTTAGAATCGGACGGTGCAATCTAGCAAATGCAAAGTCCGTAAACACAGAGTCTTCATCCGTAGCTCCGTGATTATCATCCTCCTTCGAGGCTCTGACAGATTATAGGTGTTCTCTCAGTCTAAGGGCCTCTTCCTCTACTTTAAAATAATATTTTTTATTTAAAAAAATTAAACTAAATTATTTTGGATAATTTAAAAAAAAATTAAATAGTATGATCTTTTAGAAAAATTAAAAAATTATTGAAGTTGATTTGACGAGTTCAGTATCTAATTAGTCAGGTTTCACAGCTTAACTTCCATTTTTTTATATATATTAAAAAAAAACATGGTTTTATCTAGATTCCAAAGGAATACACTTGGTTTTATCTAGATTCCAAAAGGATACAGCCACATGGACCCTTTGGACCGATCCAGATTAAATAATTAAGAGCAGCTCAGCTCCTGGAAAAGAAAGAAAAATGATGGGTAAATTGGACAATTGACACATAAACTTAAAAAAAAAAAGGGCAAATTAACACATTCACAAAAAAAAAAAAAAAAAATAGTGAAACTTCTCATGATTCAAAACAATAACACATCAATTATCTTGTAAACAGAAGCAGCCAGATCACACTTAGAATTAATTTCAGACTTTCCCTCCTTCTTATCACTTTATAATTTTTTATTTTCTCTTGTTCCAGCTCGCAGTCTAAATTCTGAAATACATGTCCACATACATGCCTAAGTAGATTTGTGATAGGGTTAGTTGGATAATTGCTACAATCACGATGGTGATGGAAGAGGTGGAAGGATCACCGTTCATGGTGATGATGGAGCATGAATGGTGGAGGAAATAGGAAGATAAGGTAGGTTGGGAGTGGCAAAGATTATCTGTGTGATTTTCCTTTTCTTTAACCCGTCTTCATTTACTTAGTTTGTTTTGTGAGTTTTTAGCTTTGTTTTTTTATTTTCACATGCAAAAGTAATGAATAAATTTAAAAAATACTACTTTTTAGAAATGTAATAACTATCTATGCTCGGAATAACGATATTTAATAAATGTTATTATTTATAAATACAACCAAATAAAAATATATTATTTTATAAAAAAATTAAAAAATAATTTATTTTTCACACTGGTAATTGATTTGAAGATTAAAAAAATAAAATAAAATAATAATATTTTTTTAAAATAGAAAAATAAATGGGTTCTAAAATAAATTTTCAGTATCAATTATTATATCAACCAGCCATTTTTTTCTACCATCCATTTCACAATATACCCACCCACTGCCCCTTCAAATATTGCTTATGAATCAAGTACAGGCAGCAGACACACAATCACGGAAGAGAAAACCCATGACAGAAGGAGACAGATCTTAAACTTCTTCTCTCTTGCATGTACATGGGCAGTCGTTTTCTGGAATGATCGATAGTCAGGCATCAGCCTGATCGTGACCTCTCTTCCACGAAGGCATTTTTGGTGGATTGAAAGAAACCACATCCAGCTGCTTCCGGATCTTTCATTTTCATCAAACAATGACTGCCTCTGTAGACGAAAATTTTAGAAGAAGAAAAAATGATACGACCTCGAATTCTGTACAGCCCATAAACCTCCCGCCCGGATTACGTAAACTTCAGCTAGTTCTTGTTTCGAGCTTGTTCACCACAGTGGCAGACCACATGAACATCATCACCCATCTCCATGCTTTCCAACTCTGAATTAGTATTGAAGGAGTTGTGAGATTAGGGTTACTGTATTCTTCGATGGATCGGTGTTTTAGAACAAAAATTGGGGCAGCGGGTGGTGTTGTTTAATTGGGACTTTTTATCGAACTCGTATGCTTGAGAAACGCGTGGGAGGGTAAAAAAAGAGAAATTTCCCTCCAAATTTCTAAACAGATGCTGCTCATATTAATCTCGCGTGTTTTTTTAACGGTTTTGTTAACCATTGTTGACGGAAAGGTTCAATTGAGAAAATTAAATCATTGGTTGGTATGGTTAATATTAATAAATTTTAAGTGGTAAATTTGAAATTTTCACTGAATGTTATAGGTTTAATCAAAGTCGTAATCTTGTTTGGCCTTGACGAACGAAACTCCGTCCATTATTATGTAACCATCATGCCTTTACCATTCAGAGAGTGTTTGAAAATGTAGTTTTTATTATATTTTAAAGGATTTTTTATTCAGAAAAATATGCTAGTAATATTTTTTATTTTTTAAAAATTATTTTTAAAATCAACATATCAAAATAATTTAAAAATATTAAAAACATATTATTTAAAAAAAAACATTCAAAATTTTTAAAAAATATTTTTAAAAAGCATTCCCAATCGTTCTCTCACAAACATAGAGAATTCTCTCTTCTTTGTAATTGATTTCTTTCGTTACTCTAATTTTCTTTGGTTAAAGATATTACAAACGAAAAAATTCCAGATATTGTCACATGTCTTACCCTCCTTAGCATAGTATATTTTTTAAAAAATATTTTTTACTTTAAAATATATAAAAATATATATTTTTAACTTTTAAATTTTTAATATTAACACGTTAGAATTAAAAAATATTAATTTTATATTTTTTTAAAATAAAAATATTTAATATTATATTTCCAAACATACCAAGGAAGAATCATGCTCCCCGGTACAGTTACTTTCACTTAAATAATATATGCATTTAATTTTGTCTTGTAAAATTTGATCTGAAGATATCCTGATCATAAAAAAATAATAATAACCCAATATGCTATTTTGTGATTATTATTTTACTATCTAATGTACGTAATAGTTGTAACACTGAACCTGGACTTGTCTCATTCATGATCTGAAATGGGATGTATATGCTCTTATAAAAACACAGGGGGGATCCACTCTCCTCGAAGGTGAGGATGTTTTACCATGCCTCTTCATCATTATATTTGTGACTATTTTCTCTATTTTTTTTTTAGTTTAATATAGGTGTTCATGTCAGCTTGCACGTACCTCGACTAATTCCACGGGTCCTGAAGTGAACGACCATGTAAGCCTCTAGTGACCATCATATGAGCAACTACATGACTCGAACCTGAAACCACAGAGAAAATAAATCTCTTGATCTCAAGCTTTTATTACTGGACCACCACCTAAATAATTGTATTTTCTCTATAAGTCGTAGACGAACATCATAAATAAGGACGAATGTAGTGTATGTGTTAAACATGAGATATCGTAACATATTTTACAATATTACTGCAACACCATAAATCCACACGGGTACGGTAACTTTTTGCATCCATTTTTATATATTTAGACTAAGATTAACAAAAAAAAAAAAAAAAACTAAGGGGTTTGGGAAAAATATCTTTCATCCATACTCATTGCACCGTAATTATAATAATTCACTGTTTTTTTTTCAATATATTTCTTTAAAATTATGTTTATTTGGAATTAAGACTTGTAGTTTGTTTTATTTGCGTAGCTTGTGAGATTCTGGGGTGTAAAAAAAAAACTTACTTCGTTGATATTTGATTTGATAAAAATTTAATAAAGTTTTATTGATTTAAAAATATTGAAGCTATAAGGATTGAATTTGAATAATAGAAAAATATTTGGCTTTTTTTTCTTTAAGGAACTAGGGGCTCAATTGCACGGGGCAAGGAAAAGATTAACACCATTTTTTTTTGTCACTCGTTTTTTTTTATTAGACTTAACAATGTTTTTTTGTTGCATGGAAACTGGGACACCTGGCCTGGGAGAAAATTTCTGAAGCCCAGTTAATTTTATTTTATTGATCTAAACAAAGTAAGCCTCAGGGTGCCAGATTTGAATATGAAACAATGTAAAAGGCGCGAGGTAAACGAGCAATGGCAGACACTGACGTGTGGAGGAAGCCTTCGCGCTTAACAGCGTTTGCGGCCTCCTCCGAATTCATGCCACCACCTTATTTTGTGTCTTTAAAAGCGTTCTAGCGAGGTCGTCCCGGTGGCGTGGCGTGGCGTGGCGTGGCGTGGCGTATGTGGTTACTGGTATGTTGAGTAGAGGTGCATAGCTGTTGGTTTTATTTCTTCTCGGATCCCCTCTCTTTTCTCTCTCCCCTTATCTCCTTATTTATGCCAGTCCTCGCCAAAATAGCAAAAGGTCCTGCCATTTGTTTTTATGTCAAATTGTATTTATTATTTTAATATGCACTTCTTTTGTTTTAAATTATTTTTTATTAATTTTTTTAATTCCATTCATTATCACTTGAGTGATTGAGAAATGGTTTCGTGATTATTTATGGGTTGTCATATATATATATATATATATATATATATATATATGAGGTTGTTCAAGCCTTGTGATTAGGATCATAATTTTAGAATATTAATATGAGTTAATTTTAATATTTTTTGTAATATAATTTCAACCTCTCAATATTCTTGCTCGTTGGGAATTGGATTTGTTAATTTATTGGTTAAATCCAAACGCAAAGCTAACTCATTTATTACTTGAATTAACACGCCAAGATTATATTCGACTTTTATACTTAAAAAATGGAAAATAAAAGAAACTGTCGCAGAAGTCATATCACATATATGGTAAATATCTACGACGAAAATTCTCATGGATGGTCATCTACATTTCATGCATGTATAGACTATAGAGTCTATATTTTCATTCCCGCCTGAACCACCACTACCGTTCCTAATTACAAATAAACCTTGTCATCCTGCACCAACAGTAAAAAGGAAAATGTCGAATCGTGGGCAAATAAATAATTTCACTTCCCTGTCAGATCGTACACTCTCAAAACAGCAAAGATGAGCACGAGAACGGGGGTCATATTTCGCACTTCTTCGTGAGAGCCTACAACGTTTTCCTCTCCCGTACTGTTGTGCATTTTACCTCCCTGAACTCTCTGCCACCCCCTGCTCTCCTTCCGTCACCCTTCATTTCCTTTTTTGTCTACAGAAACCCTAACCTTTTCTTCCCTCTTTGACGGTTTTTTCCTAGAAACAAACAAACACTCTTCTTCACTTCTCTTCTTCGCTCATGCATCTCTTCCGAGACGTTTGATTTCAGTCTCAAGGTTCTTACGTTAAACTATCCTTTTGTTTTGTACCTTTAGTCTTCACTTTATATTTCTAAGCGATTTGTTTTTTTATTTTTAATTTTTTTGGATGATCAACTAGTTTGCCATTATTCTGCGAGCGAGCGAGAGAGTTTTGTGTTTCTCCTTCTCATTTCTTTCTATTCTGGAAAATAATCATTATGAATTCCTTTTTTCCTACCTCAAATTTACAGCTAAAAGAAAACTTCGGAGAAATATGTGCGACATTAATTAACTGACGGTTGACCTCCATAAATACTGATTTTCTTGTTTTGTTTTTGGTTCATTTTTAAGATTATGGTGTTTTTTTCCCTCTTTATTTTGTTAAAAATCGTGAAAGAAAGCTGAAATCAGTTTGCTATATTTATTTATTTATCATTTTTTAATTCAAGAGGATCCTTAAACTGTGGTTCATGTGGAGTAGAGTTAAGTAGCTTAATTAATCGTGTTTCGTGTTCATCGTGATGATCTTTCCAGCGAGAAATTGTAGGCATTAGTGCCTTTTTTTTTAAAATGTTGATTTGAATTCTAAGTATAAATATGGTACAGGTTTTCTCTGTTAAGATACGTTTTTTTCGGAATTCTATTTATTGTCTCATGTCATGTACGTTGATCGAGTATTTTCTGTTGTTGCTTCGATGTTAAATACGTTTTTTTTCTCTTAGGTTGCTTGAATTCTGGCTCAATGTAGCTCCAAGTTTTCCTTCTTACGACATGTTGTGATGACTGTTTCAAAATGATAAAAACATTTAGTGATTATATCTCTTTCTTGTTTAGCTTGCTTGCCGGGTTTGCGAAAAATTCAAGATTCAAGGGGATTGTATTGTAGTTTATTTAATTCAACCTGTTTATGTTCGCTTGCCTAGCTTTGTGCCACCGATATAGACTGTTGATTTCAGTCTCAAGGTCACTTTATTCACTCTCTTTTTTATGTCTTTCAGGCTTTTACATGAGGCTTTTCCTTGATCTTTTTTTTTAAAAAAATTTATGACCTTATGGAATATTCTTCATGTCTGATGAGAGTTTTGATGTTGTTGATGAAACGGGACTAAGTGTAGTGACACTAGTCAGCATTATCATTGTGATACGTGATTGTTGTCAGCTAGAGCATCTTAAGTAAGGAAGCCAAACTTGAATGAGAACATAATTTTCTTTAATCATATGGAGTGTTTAAGGTCTGATTTGCTAAACCAAGATATGCAACGAGTTGTGTTCATCTTATGTCCTTTGTCTAGTAGGAGATTTTAGATGTCTAGTGTGTTTTTCTTTTGTTGCTTTGAATTGTATCGATGTGGTTCAAATTTTCTTTGTTATGATATGTGTTTTAATTCCAGTTATTTATATTTGCTCAAGTTTTTCAATTGCCGTTTATTGTGTTTTTCCTTCATTTATTTGTTCTCACTATAAAACCTGTTAGTGCGGCGCAATTCTCCCTGTCAAGGCATGCTGTGATTAGTTTTCGCTTCTTTTTCCCTTTTGGCTTTTGGGGTGGGGGAAGGAGGGTCAAGGGGGAATTGTTTAGTTGCTGAATCTGTTCTTTATTCATCTTGGAATATTGATTGAAAATGAAACTAATGGAAGGCTATTATTTTTATTTTTTGAATCAAAAGAATGGGTGCAGGAAGGAAGACATGGACACTCCACTTAAAGGAGAAATCAGTTTCCCAAACGTCAGTTAATAGCAGTATAACAGCTAGGAATCTGAGGAAGAGTGATCTAGCTGGAGTAATATTTGGATGCAAGAATAATACAATCAGAGAATGTTTCTCAAAACAGTTGTTTGGTTAGTACCCTTCACTTGTTTTTCATGTTTAGATTATAATGTGTACATACTCTGACTCCACTTACTTGGGAAATTTTTAATATGCTTTCTTGAACAGGAATACCAGGTTCACATTACCCCTATGTAAAGAAAATAGATCCTGGTTTACCATTGTTTTTATTCAACTACAGTGACAGGAAGCTTCATGGCATATTTGAGGCTACCAGTCATGGAGGATGGAATATTGATCCAACTGCCTGGACTGAAGATGGCTCAGGCATTACCCTATACCCTGCACAGGTATCACATGTTAATTCTGTTTTCGGTTCCTAAGTTATCAAGTCTAACCTAATCCATGCTTGTTTCTTTTAGGTTAGGATACGAGTCCAGATGCAGTGCCAGCCATTAGTGGAAGATCAGTTCAGTCCAATCATCGCAGAAAACTACTATAGACCAAACCTTTTTTGGTTTGAACTAGACCAGGATCAAACAAACAAGTTTATCTCAAAATTCTCATCTTCACTGGTCATTGCAAGTACCAAGGATATGCACAACTGGAATTATCTGCCTTGTGATCCTAATGCGAGGCAAGAAAATGACTATATGGATAAATTTAATGATTGTAAAGAGAGCACCACGACCTCTAGCCTTCCTCTGAAACCATGGAGTGCCTTGTTTAAATTTGAAACTTGTCCCGATACAAGAGCAATGACCGAAAAGGAGAACGCTGAGTCATCCAATGTAAATCTTACAAATCTCGATACATCATTTGCAGATCATATTGGTGTTGAAACATGTATTGATTCTACCATTAAGAAAAAATCACTGTCTGCTTTGTTTACAAAGAGCACTGATCCTGGCGCAAGCGAGATGACAGCAGAAGATAATAATGAATCATCTGATGCAAGCGTGGGCAACGTTGAAAATCTGGATGCCAATAAGTTAAGCATAACAACCTGCATGGGTACTGCTTTTCCAGAAAAACCATGGAGCACTTGGTGTGAAAGTGAAAACAGATCTGATGCAAGAGAGGTGATGGCAGTGGGTGGTGATGGAGAAAACTCTGAGGTAGATTCACAGGAAAGAAAGAACTCAGAAATGGAGTCTTTATATCTTCGTTCCGTGCTAGCCAAGGTAAGCTGTGGTATTTGTCGTGCTTAGTGTTTTTAATATGGACTTTTCCGTTCCTCTAATTGTTTGTGACATGTCTTGAAGTTATCTATGGAATTGGAAGAATTGAAATCATCTCAGTCAAGTCAAGTTCAAAAAATCAGTTATTTGGAGCATGAGCTGGTATGATCTATTATTCACTAATCACTATTGTATTTGGTATATGACAACTTTTGAAATGCTATGCTAGTCTACTAGTGCAAACTGTTAAAATTGACTCATCTTTAATTAAGCACCTTTTTTGTGCAATTGGAACTGATAAAGTCAACTTCATGAGAACTCAGGGAATTTGCTGTCTTCTTTATAGATCAAGCAATTTCTGTGATCAGCGTGAACACATCCATTAAGCTACCATTCATGTGTGATCTCTTAGTGCAATGCCGTGGTCCATGGTTTCTACTATGTATTGTGCTTGTTTGTATGTATTCCTTTCACAATAGGTTGATTATGAATCATTCACTACTCTCTCAAAGCCTCTTCCAGAAGTCGATGCAAATTTATGTTCTGTGAAATTTCCATTTTTCTCCCCAAAACTTTCTTCAACATTGCTTTATTTTGGAGTTTTTGTGTTGGTCAATTTTCATCGTTAATTTTCTATTCAATTTACATGTGTTGAAATGTTGTTAATGGAATATTCTCCCTATTTAAAGAATTTGTTAAATCTCTGAATTCAAGAAGTTTCATATACTTATATGATGAAGCTGGTTACTTTTATATACAATGGAGAGAAGGTCAGATGGGGTTATCATATCATTTTGCTTTTTATAGGAATTTTTTCTCTGTTGGCTATTGAATTAAAACTTGAAAGTAAATTGGCAATTCAGGTTCAATCAAGAAATGAAATTAAACAACTAAAAGATCGGTGCAAGATGTTGGAGTATGTGTCCTTTCCAGCAATGGGTCATCTTGCAGAAGATGGGTCTGAGCTAGAAGAATTCAACTCTTGCAGTGATGAGTTGATATTAATAGGAGGGTTTGATGGTTCTTCGTGGCTGTTGGGTTTGGACTCTTATTCTCCTTCACAGGACCAGATGGAATCTCTCACTTCAATGAGTGCTATACGCAGATATGCCTCAGCAGGAAGGTTAAATGGTGAAATCTATATAATTGGTGGTGCAAATGACGATGTCTGGTATGACACAGGTATATTTGTTTTTTCTTTCAATTTTTCATCCTTTTCAAATTGCTGGGTTTCTATTTCACAAAGCAATAACATTTCAATTTTCTTCATGTGAAGTGGAATCATACAACCCTTTGATCAAGCAGTGGAGTTCTCGACCTTCCTTAAAGCGAAGAAAGGGAAGTGTGGCAAGTGTTTCTTTGGAGGACAAGATGCTTGCAGTTGGAGGTGGTGATGGGGTTGAATGCTTTTCTGAGGTGGAAATATTTGATCTGAATGTTGGAAGGTGGATCCCTACTCAATCAATGCGTAACAAGGTACCCTTTTAAAACCTGTTCACAACTTGAGTTGGTAGAAATATTGAATCTTTCAACTTTTAGTAATGTTGAGTTTCAAAGTTTTCTCTTCGAATCACAGTCTTCTGATGGTTATTTATTTGACTTGCTTTCGTTCTGCCAGCGATTTGCAGCTGCTGCAGCAGAAATTAATGGCATGCTCTACGTTGCTGGGGGATACAATGGAAAGGAATACTTGAAGTAAGATGTTCCTTTCATTTCTTTCTTCTTTTCAATTGCTGGCTGGATGGGTGGTTGTTTGTAATCGATGTCAGAGTTAATTCACAAACATTTGGTATTACCTTCTTTAAACATATCTGGGTCAATATGTTCCTTGTTTGTTTTGCTATTCTGTACAGAACACAATAGGCTAGAAGGCGATGTCTTGTAATGAGGGTCTTTCAATTGTTCGAGGACATCGTGTACACGGTTCTTTTACTTTTGGGCATAGGCAGTTGCGGCATGTCTGAAATAAGCTTAATGTATTTTTATTATATTAATCTATTAATTCTGCAAATGGATCTATATCTTCAAAAATATTTTGAAATTCTTGCTACCATGTAAAGATAATAATCCTTTCAGCACCTACTGCATGTGGTGTTACTCATGCTAAGCAGTAGATGTTCTTGACTTGTCTTTTGGGATTTTCTCATGATGGTCTCACATAAATATGTTGTTGTAAATTCACAGGTCAGTTGAAAGATATGATCTACGAGAACATACATGGGCAAGACTTGACAGTATGACCACAAAGAGAGGGTCACTTTCTTTGGTTGCTATGAATGAGAAATTGTGAGTCTATTTATATTGACTCTTTTTAACCCTTCTATGGATTAATTCTGTATCTATTTAAAGCAATCAAAGTAAAACGGAAGATCATTTTAGTAACTGCCGCAAAATATATTAGTAAAACAACCCCTATGCCTGTGCTTTTATACAGGGCTTACAATGCGAGGACTGAACCTTGGAAAATTGTGTTGGCAGGTATGCTTTGGGGGGCTATGACGGGGACAGGATGGTATCAACAGTTGAGGTATTTGATCCTCGTGCTGGTTTGTGGAGGGAGGCAGAATCCATGAACAGTTCCAGGGGATATTTTGGTGATGTTGCGATGGGAGATTCAATTTATGTCATTGGGGGGCTGGATAATGATAATCAAATACTAGACACGGTATACAACTGCTCCCAAAAACACAACAGTACACCATTTTGTATTTAGCCACTCAGGGCTTCCTTGCTGTCAAAATTGTCTCAATTCTCTTTCATGTGATGACAGGTTGAGTGTTTCAGAGAAGGCCATGGATGGCAGGAGGGTTTCTCGAAAGCCATTGGGAAAAGATGCTTCCTCTCTGCTGTTGTTGTCTGATCAAGGGCCCATGGCAACATGACCACCTGGTACTGTTGTTTCTGTTCATATGGATATATGTTCTCGTAGCCGAGTTAGTTTTAAAAGGATGCCTCCATCAATTCAGTTTCGACCAAATTTTACGTTGTGAAGGGCCGAGATGATGAATTGCTTGGAGAGAAATTGACATTAAATTGACTGGGGACTCTCGAATGAAGAACGAACCGAATAACAACAATATATTACTGAAAGTTTCGTAGGAAATGCTCCTTTTTCATATCGATACACCACAGACAACAGGCATGCATTGCTCAACTGGAAAACAAAAGATCATCTAATACACAAACAATCCTCTTAACGGCCTAGAATGCTCAACAAATTATTCCTATATCAATGTAACTGACGAAAAAGCCAAGTGAAATTACCATCAAAACCTGTGTCTTCTGATAGCCAGCACATGATGGAGAGACCACAAGAAACAGCGAAAATAATATGCAACCCTTGCGAGCTTCCCAAGAATTGCATCAAGGTTACCAGAGACAGTACGGTCAGGTGTTGATACCATGAAATGATGGCAAGACAGCTATAAGAGGGTCTCCATACCCAACTGCATCTGTATTACACCGAACTAAGATGATCAGTTTCTCAAAAACCCAACACGATAGACAAGATGAATTTATTCACAGCCGGATAATATAGCAGTTCATGTTTCACCAGCATCAATGCCTCTTGCCAATTTCAAAATTTTCATTGCACTGACTTGATGATTTTTATATCCCACAGCTGTAAATTCTAATGCAATGTCAAGCAATTTCTCAAAAAAAGATTTTTATTGAACAAGGACCTTGTTCTCTACTGTCATTGCCAAAGCATAATTAGCCACCGAATAATAAGGTCAAAGGCCAATGGAAGCAACTGGCCCAAACCCCGCCAAAAATGAACTCTGTTGCTTCAGAAGTCAAGTTAACGAGCAAAGACCTCACATACCAGCACCGCCATTAAGAGAATAGGAAGAGTGGAGTTCAACGAGGAAAACTTTGCTTGATGAAAGCATTCCAGGACCAAAATGCAACATTATGTAGAGACAGCAAGACACCTATTTATATTCATAATCAAGTGAGCCCTTCCCTTTCACATTTTCCCTAGTAAGTAGTTAAAAAGGTATATTACATGTTTGAGCCTCAGAGGAAAACGCATAAACTCCTAAAACAAACTCTGTATGATAAACA
>Ga0325400_1005187_pt1 | contig 12221 bp, 10 predicted proteins | sample PopdelMetagenome_2_FD_205662 | JGI IMG/M metagenome (GOLD analysis project Ga0325400, IMG submission 205662) | Populus deltoides microbial communities from Bellville, Georgia, United States - Xylem-PdKOR-R1 | ecosystem: Host-associated > Plants > Phyllosphere > Stem > Wood/Secondary xylem...
TGTCTAGTGCGAAGAAATGGATCAAAATTGGTCCAAACTCAAAAATCATGATTATTGAACAATATTCGTTCTACATGCAGGACGAGGGGAGGACAAAGGAGAAGAGGGAGGTGGGAGGGATTACCTGGCATGGAGGAAGCCTGCTGTGATGAGAAGGTTCAGTTGGTGGCTCAGGAGGCTTCCATAGAGGGAATGGTGGCTGGTATCGCTACTGGTGAAGGAAGAAGAAGAGTTTGTAAAGGAGAAAGAAGCTCGTAGTGGCTCCTCCTGAAGAAGGGTGGTCAACTAATGGTTGTGCTAGTGACTTATGGAGGAGTTGGTGGTGGAAAAACCAGAGGTGATGGCGGCTAGAACGACGATTGGCGCTGGCAATGGGAGGAAAAAGGAGGAACCTTTGGCTAAGACAGAGAGAGAGAGAAAGGAAGAAGTTGGCAGAGAAAAAAGAGATACTAGCAATGGGCTCTTCCTAACATGAGTTGGTCGGCTGGTGGTTCGGCTAATGACTTGGGATGAAGCTGATGATGGGCAAGTCGGTGATGATGGTGATTGGGTGGTTGGAACGGCAGAGAGAGAAGGAAAGAAAGAATGGCAGAAAATCAAGGGGGAAAGGCTGTTTTTTTCCAATATTTGCACCTGATTTTCTCCTCCTTTCAAGACATGAAATCCTCATCTATTTATAGGGGTTGGAAGAGGGATGTTTGGTCTCCACTTGTTCCAAATCTTAGCCCTTAGATCGACTCGGAAGGATCTCAACTATTGGTTCAAAGTAGGCATCATAGGCTGTCAAATTTGTTGCAGATGAGGGGTTAGTTGGGTTCGCCACTTTAGGGCGGTTCCACCACCTCTATGACGTCAATTGGTCAAAACTGACCACACTGGGGTGTAGTGAGATGTTATGTGATCATTTTATTGTAAGTTTTGTCCAATTTAGTGGAGAAATGAAGCGTCAAATGCCTTAGAAAGTACGTAACTCAAGCAGCTTCTCTAGATAAGAAAATGAACAGTTAACACAAAAACAACATCGTTTAGGCTAATTTCATTTTAGTCATTTGATTTGCAATTTATTCTTCATTAATCCCCTGATTGGTTTCAAACTTTCAATTTTGTGCAATTGTACCCCTGCATAACTTCAATTTAAGCCCTATATTTCAACGTCTTGGTCCTTAGTCTCAAATTTATGCAATTTTACGCCTAATTGACCATCAAACTTTCAAAGTTCTTCAATTTCACCATTGATTTTAGCCAATTGAGTCTTTATAGTTTGGTGCCTTATGCAAAATGGTCTTTGGTTATGAATTTCTTCAGTATAGCCCTTAATTGATCCCAAAATTTTAATTTTCTTGTAATTTAACCCATGATTTCATTCAATTGACTTGGTAAAAATTAAATTTGGTCTCATAAAATTCCATTCTTCTCAATTAAGCCCAAATTGAGCTTCCAAACTTAATTTTCACCAATTAAGCCCCTAATAAAATTAATTTGACCTATTTAAAGTATAATTAAGTCCTTACACCTAATTAAATCCTTCAATTTGACCCAAATTAATTCTTAAACATAATTAAACTTTAATTTGGCCCACGATTAAATCAAATTGGCCTATTAAAAATATAATTACATCATTAAGCTTAAATTTTAAGTAGATTTGTCCGATAATTATTTAATTTGACCTTAAATCTGCATTGTCTCTCCATTTTTAGGTAAAATGAGGTACTATTAAACTTCTGATTTTGTCTAAAATTACAGCTTAATTTTTCTTGCTTTTGGTAAAACGCTAGCCTTCTTGCTATTATTTTTAATATTTTTTTATTTTGGAAAGAAATAAGATAAATTTGGGGAATAAGTCAAAAATATATTATGATAAAATCATCAAAATCATGCATTATATACCACCTTCCATAACTGCAGCCCCCAATGATAGCCAACAAAAACATCAAATTTCAATTCAAAACTTACTTTTTAAACTCTTGAAACCCAAATCATGCTCAGGAAACAAGAACATACAATAACAAACCAGAAAAAGCATCAATAACCCTACTGTCATATCTAACAGATTTTAAAATCACTTTATTTTATTTAATCTAAACATCAAGCATATTCTAAATATCCAGCAACATTAACAAACAATTCCAAGCAGGATTAAACAAGGAAAAGAAATGATATTTTGTGCATTAATCAAAATTAAAGCTAAAAGCAATATAATGCAAAAAAATGTTCAGAAACACCATAGAAGATGTAAGAACAAGATAGAGATGTGCCTCATTGACATCCTCTACTAGGCTAAATGAATGTTGTATACCTTTCAAGTTTAAAAAATGGTTGCTACCTTTTGGTTCTTTCTTTTTCAACCTTGCTACTCTCTCTCAAAGTTGAGGAAATCCTTATTCTAGGCTCTTAAACCTTCACACTTAGAGCACTACAAAATTTACCAGTTTTACCAACGGATCTAATCTATTGGTGTAAGATTGCCACTTCATTGGTAAATTTTTACCGACCAATTCATCAATAGAAAACGTCTGTCAGCATAGCGTTCGTCGGTAATTTCATATCCTATCATTAATTTTGTCGGTAAAAAATAAAATAAAATACCGATGGTTTTACATACGGAAAATGCATGCCAAAAAAAATTCTCGCTGGAAATATTTCGTCAATGATGGTGGCATATGAAGTAAATATTTTTCTACTCCCGGTAAAATACAGACAGACTGTTTCCATCTATAAAGACGTCGGTGTTTGTGGCATTTCCAATAAATATTTTTCAACTTTTGATAAAATATCGACAGAGTGTTTCCATCTACAGAGACGTCGGTGTTTGTGGCATTTCCAGTAAGTATTTTTCAACTCTATGTAAAATACCGATAGAAAAATTCTGTCTGGAAATCCGTCGATGGTGTTTTAAAAAATATATTTAGAACAAATAATATAAAATAATATAAATTAATAGTAAAAAAACAATAATGAAAAGAAAATTGTATTAAACATCAAAAATATAATAATAAAGTTAAATAATATTCATCCAAATATTAATTACAAATTTAATGTGTTTCCAAAAAAAAATTAAACTAGAACAATGGCGGAGGAGGAGGAAGAGGATGGTTGTTCCCGGGACCATACGGACAAAAAGATGGCACACATGTATCACCCATTTGTGATCTAATGTCCATGACCATTTGGCAAAGTTGTTCATAATCCGTTGAGAGTCGATCGTATTGTTGTTGCAAAGCCACGAACTAATTAGATTGGGTGCTCGATACTGATTGGGAGCTCCCAACGATTGAGATACTACGGGTCACCCGCAAGTTCTCGGCCGTAGTGTTGGAGAGCTCGTATACCCGATTTTTATCGGGTCCACCAGACGATCCTACCTTCATCCACAAATCCAAATCAAAATTTAGATGGGTCGAAGGATCATCCCCATATCTCTCCCTTAACAGGCTATTACAGGTCTCCTGAAAATAAAAAGAAATCATCATATTCAACTCAAGAAAATAATAACTTACAAAATAAAATGCTTAAACGAACATACCACGAAGTGTTGAGCGTAGTTGTCAATGAACTGTTGCACCCCCTTTTGGCGATCTTCACTCCGCACGTGCGCCTCTACAAACAGCTCCATTTGGCTCGACTCAGGTCCAAGAGACGTAGCCTGTAAGAAAAAAAATTAATTAAGTAACAACAAATTAATTAACGATATATTTCATTTAAATTAATCTTACCATTCATTTCACATGTGCAGCAAAAGAAACGGAGCTGCTGGTGTGAGTGGTCATCAAACCATGAATTTGCTAGTTCTGGTTTGTCTACACCGGACTGTGAGCGTCGTGTGAACTGCTCGGAATGTATGGTGGTTTGAAATCCCTCCAAACCGCCACGTCATTCTAGCCTTGTAGACCGTTATCTCTTGCGTATTTTTCAGCTTTTTTTTTATTCATACCAAAAATCACGCAACCTACTTCCATAATGACAAATTAGATTTTAAACATAAATTTTTTTAATTAACAAAAATATCATATTGTTTTTAATGTTACCTAGTTGCCGCGTGATTTTTCCACACCTTCTCGCAATATTGTCATGCGTGTTGTCCCACTCGAATTTGTGCTGTGTATAAATAATTTATTTTAAAAATAATAATAATTTATTTACAATTATAATAATAATTTATTAAAAATAAACTAGAAATAAATTAAATTAATGAAATATTGATTAGTTGTTCATAAATTATGTTATAATTATATAAAAAAAAGAACTAAAATCAAAACAAACTTACATTGAAAGGTCGTCCTTCCAATGTGCCTCGTACTTGCGGGTGAATTTGATTCCGCTATGAAGGCACACCGCCACTACGCTGTGAAACCGTGCTGGAAGAGGCAGCATCGCGAGTCGACACAGGTGCCTCTTCTTGATCGACACTTAAGGACATGTTATCCTCACTACTAGAAGAACTAGCTGTTGATTTTGTTCTACGCAGCTGCATAATTTTATACGAATAATTACATAATTAAATTCAATTATTAAAAAAAAATTCGGCAACACCTCCCTATACTGCAGACTACCCAAAGTTTTCAAATCTGCAAATATTGACAATAGCCACAAACCAATTGACCCCTTTCAAAAATCTTATATATAACCTAACATCTATACAAATAACAATTAAAATTAATGGAAATAATTAAACACATATCATGCAATAATAGAGTAAAATTGAGATAAAATAATTAAATTTAATCCTATATATTCAATTACTAATTACAAGGTAAATTCAGCAACAACAATTAAAATTCAACAAAGTATTCAATTATTATGGCAATACAAAAATAAAATATATTCAAAAAATTTAAAAAAAAAACAAACTATAAAATTTAGGAATGAATAATTCTTACCTTAATAATGTTTTATTTCAAGTCTTTATCTACATTATAAAAATACACCAAAACAAAAAACACAACAAAAATAACAATAACTAAAACAAAGAAAAAATAAAAATAAAAAAACCATTAAGCATATTAAATGGAAATACATACCATTTAATTTGATGAAGATAGAACTAGAGATTACAAGCAAAAAAAAAATTTGAAATAAATGAGAGAAAAAAAATAAAAACGAGAGAACTGTGAAACGAAGTAGAGGAAAAATGAACTGAAGGGGTGGTTGCTGGGAATTATAGCGCAATTTTATTGACAAAATCACTGAGGACTATTTAAATAATATTATTTTTAATTATTCTATTGATGAATTTTCAAAAGTCTATCGGTAAATTTTAAATTTCGCACTAAAATTTTTAAATGACCCTTTAGAATTTTCGCAATCCGTCGACAAGTTCACGCGGTCAGAGATGCATTAATACCCATCCTTTGAAATTCACACAGTCTATCGGTAATTATGAACTGCACCGGCAAATGCCAATGGACTGTATCCGTCGGTATAAACATCATTGATTGTGGCATTTGCAGTAAATATTTTGCAACTCTCGGCAAAATATCGATGGATTGTTTTTGTCTGTAGAGACGTTGATGGTTGTGGTATTTCCCGTAAATATTTTTCAATTCTCTGTAAAATACCGATGGAATATGTCCATCTGGAAATCCGTCGGTTATCTTGCATTGTTCATGACAAATTGTGTTTGTATTGCCTATTTTTCCTCATGTAAACACTTAAATTACAAACTGACAGCACAAAACAATAACAATAGTGAACAATTATAAAATAAATATTTCGTGTTACAAAATAAAAAAAATGCCTTACACTTTCGTGTTTTGATAGTTAGTCAGAATGTTCTTCTTCTTCATCGTCAATTGAATCATCATCAGCTCCATCGCAATCTTCAATGTGGATATTATCATCTTCTTCATTGACATTTTCTTGTCCGCTAGTGCTCAGAACAACATTCAACTTCTCTGCGTCAATATCAACAAGACTATCATCGAATACACGAAATTTCAATTTTCTTTTAAGTCAATCGAAGGAGCAACTCGATATGGTTCAACCAACTCACTAACTTGAAAGACTTCATCTCGCACTCTTATATCTTTGTTCTCATCCTGAACAACCTCGACACAACCCCTGGGTTTTATTTTTAAAACAAATAACCAATCAACTCTTTATCGGTCCTTTCTAAAGGAAGAGGTGTATGTGTAATAAACTTGTTGACATTGCTTTGCGAAAACAAAGACATCGTTTACGTTGCGAGGTCTAGCTTTTGAGTTGATTTCGACTAGACTATAGTGAGGATCTACTTTGATTCCTCTGTCAGTGGTGTCATACCAATAGCATTTGAATAAAAACACTACATGATGCTCGCTATAATATTGCAATTCGATGACCTCTTCTAATTTGTCATAGTAGTCAACTTCAAACTCACTACAAGTCGATCCTTTAACACAAACACCGTTGTTATATGTCTTTCTTCCATGCTCGTATTCTTCAGTATGAAACACATATCCATTGACAAAATACCCGTTGTAGCACTTAACTTTTCTTTCAAGGGCCAGGCTTAGTGAAGACAATGAAATAGCAGCACTCCTTCCCATTTGATAAACCTTGTATATCATTTACAACAATGAATAGTAAACGAGAATTCTATAATGACATACAGTAACTTTGCAAGAGATAATGAGTTTGTGATAGTACTTACATGTGTTCTGAACCACGTGGTAAATTGTTCATCTTGTGATTAAAAGGTTTGAAATTCGGTCAGCTGTGAGTTATTGGATAGTAAATATTGTCGTTGTTGCCTATAAGGTTGTTCCAAATTATATGAGTTTATGATATTACAATATATAAATAGTACATTCTTAACAAAGTTTAAGTAGTACATATACTTACTGAATAAAAAGTGTCAGCTCATCACAGTTAAATAAAACATAATTGTGTGCTTGTCTGAACTCTATTTTAGACAAATATCTTTCCCTTATGGTATTTTTAGGTGTGGGTCATCTAAGATTGGAGAATATTGACAAGTTTTCACTGAAGGCACTTAACCACCATCATCATGATGTGGAACGCGTTTGATTCTCGTTCTCAAATGAGGATCGAAATAGTACGAGAAAAATGTGAGATCTCCTCAACAATATAGGTCTTACATATTGAAGCCTCAACATACGCCTTGTTCTTAATCCTTTTTTTTTAAGATTGAACAAGTACCTACATGGAATTAATCAAATATTTTCAATTAAGAAAAACAAAGAAATACTTTTATATATGAATTATATTGCAACTGTAATATCTAACCGTTCAAATGAATACATCCATCTATACTGAACCGGTCCTCCAACTTTTGCCTCAAACAGTAAATGTATGGGTAAGTACTCCATTGAGTCAAAAAATAATGGAGAGAATATCATCTCAAGTTTGCATGTTGTCTCGATGATATTTGTTTCAAGCATCTCAATGTGATTAACATTTAACTTACTAGAGCATATATCTCTAAAGAAATAACTGATCTCCGTGAGTGCATCCCATATCCCTTTTAGTAATAAATCACGATAAGCTAATGGAATAATTGTTTGCATAAACACGTGGCAGTCATGACTTTTCATTCCATACAATCTGCATTCCTCCATATTAACCAACCTTGATATGTTCGAGGTATGTCCATCGAGAAAACACAGACTCTTAAGTCATTTGTAGACTAGTAGTTGTGCATTTTTCTCTAACACGAAGTTTGGCCTGTAACCCATCAAAAACCAACTCCATATTTTTACGGTTACAGAACAAAGTTGTATCCAATCTAGCCTTGATGTTGTCCTTTGTCTTTCCCTTCACATCCATGATAGTGTTGAAAATATTCTCAAACACATTCTTTTCTATGTGCATGACATCAAGGTTATGGCGAAGGAGATTGGTCTACCAATAAGAAAGCTCCCAAAAAAATACTTTGCTTTACCCAATTGTGGGTCAAACAAAAACCAGGAAACTTTTGCTTACCTGATTGGAAATCAAACACAATGTCACCGTACTCTAATACAACATCATGCAATTCTTCACGAGAAAGATGCAGGGATGCAACATCCTTTTCAACTCTACCAACAAAGAAATCATTTCTATTCTTTTATATCTGTGATTCATTGGCAAGAAACGACGATGGCAGTAAAAAAAAAGTTTTACCTCTGTTTGTTAGCATGAATGCCTTATTGTTTTCCATGCAGTATGGACATGCTAGTTTTCCATGCGTGCTCCAACCTTAAACCATTTCATGAGCTAGAAAATCATTGATAGTCCACATCAAAACCGCCTTCATAACAAAATTTTGTTTCATCGATATATCATAATTCATAAGTCAAAGCTCTAGAGGACCACAACTGCGTTAACTCATCAATCAACAATCGAAGACAAACATCTATATTCTGGCCCGGACTGCTAGGACCGGGTATGATAGTAGATAAAAACATGAACTTCAGCCTCATACACATCCCTGATGGCAAGTTATAAATCGTGAGTATGACCAGCCAACAAGAATAAGGAGAAGAAAATGACCCGAATGGGTTGAATCCATCTGTACACAATCCAAGACACACGTTCCTTGATTCAGCTGAAAAAAAGGATGCACACTGTTAAAGTGTTTCCATGCTTCGTCGTCAGAATGATGCACCATCACTCCATCAACCACATTATGTGATTGTTGCCATATCATGTACTCGATAGTCCTTGGTGACATAAATAACCTCTGTAGTCTAGGTGTGATTGGGAAGTATCTATATTTTTTATATGCCACGAGAGTCTTTCCCCTGCCAGTTCTAGGTTTGTAACGAGAATGCCCACATGTCATGCACTTGGTCAGCTCAGCATTTTAAATGTAGTATAACATGTAGAAGTTAGGGCATATGTCAATTTTCTGGTATCCTAAATCGAGGGGTTTCATTATGGACTTCGCAGCATAGAAGTTCTCTTTCAGCCTGTTCCCTTCAGGTAAAATGCTTCTCGCTCATTCGATAATTTTTTCATAATCGGCCTCACTCAACCCGTGATCTGTCTTAATGGTGAACTACGGTCGATAATTTACTGTGGTTCGTGCAGCCATCCCATAATGGTTTGTCAGAATCTTTCAACTGATCAAAAAACATTGTTGCATCTGCATTGGGTTTTTCGTCTACGATTGGACATTGACTGACATTAACTTGATTCATTCTCATTGCATCCAAAACCATATTCCTATAAGGATTAATATTGTCATTTGTAACTCCATGCATGTTGCTAGTACTAGAAGTTGACCCAACCACCCTTTCTACTATGCTCTTATTATGAACAAATAGTTCTCTGTGTGCATATCAACATAGGCAATCCTCTAAGAACCCTTTGTGTAGAAGATGCATCATTACAACATCTGGATGCAGATACCTTTTATTTTTACACTTCCTGTATGGACACCTAATACCGCCTCCAGTAAAATTTCTGGGAATAGATATTGCGAAATTAATAAAACCCTAAACCCCGTTACAATAATCCATCCTCTACAATCCTTTGGGTGAATCTCGATACATCCATGAATGATCATCCATGACTTCTATCGAACCTCTATAAAATTATGATGACAACATGTATTAATTAACTATGTTAAGTAAATAAATTTGCAAAAATATTGGTTTACCTTGAGATTATCCAACAAACTAATTAAAACTTCTCATAAAAATTCATTATCAATTATCAACGTCAATGCAAATTTATACATATAAATTTATGGAAATTACAACTCCGCAATAGCATTGATAAAAATTAAAATGAACCCGTTAAACAAGCTATTAATTATTTCATCACAACAAATCTAATTCGGTAATTCAACAAAGTTTCAATAATTTACAAACAAATACAATTTTATAAAATCTAAAACAAACCATAACAAGTACAAAATTATACATTCATACTACAAGTTTGTTTGAGAAATAACAATAAAAAATGTACATACACTAACAAAATACATATACTAAAAAAACAATAAAATTGATATTTAAATGTTAAAATTAAAAAAGATAGATTTACTTACAAAAAATGATAAAATCCACAATAAATCCGAACACCGATGTTGTGACCATAAAAGTTAAAGAAAGATGACTTGTGTTGAGAAGCGGGGGGTATTTTTAGGGGGGTTGTTTGCAGTTTGGGAGGGGAGAGTTGGGATTAGGTAGAAGGAGAAATAAGGGAGGAGAGAGTCAGTAAAGTGGTGATATATTAACTGTTACCGATGGAATCACTAATAGACTCCTTCTGTTGGTGATTCTGTTGGTCATTCTAACTGTGAATTGGTCACGTCACTATACGGAGATCCCGGTTTAAATCCCTCGATCATTCCGTCGGTAAAATCGCCCGTAAAAACTTCCATGTCATCGAACCGCTTTTTTTTAATTCTATATAGTCCGTCTATAATTCAATCGGTATATACTGACTGAATTTCAGACGAAATAGTGTTTGTTGGTAATGATCATTGCAATTTACTGACAGAATTAGTCCGTCAGTAATTTCGTTGATTTTAGGTGAATTTTTGGTAGTGGAGTTCCTTTATCAATATTTTCTTCCCCTTTCTTCCTCTCTTTTTCCCCTCCATCTAGCTAATTTTTCAGGGTGTATTTATGGGGTTTCAAGCTAGGATTTTAATGGATTCAATCAAAGATTGATCGTCATTCATCAATGTTTGGCCCTTTGATCAAGATAGGAGAGTTTCGGGTATGTTTTTACAATTGTGAGCTCTGTATCTATGTTGGTTTTACAATGATGGTTTTGCAACATACTTGGTTTTGTAGATTTTGGTGGTTTTGCTAAACTTTGAGACTTAGGAGCTTGTTTCTAGTCTTTTGATCTTGAGAGAAACGTGATCAATCTTTGATAAGAATCCACTGAAAAGGCTTAAAGTGTGAACACATGAAAAAAATAGTAGTTTTGAAAAATAGGTATCACAACCATCAATAACTGAGTTTTTCACTTTTAAAATTTTGTCAGAGCAACTCTAATGTCATCGTTGTTGAAGCACACTTGAAGTTGGTATAGGGGGTGCACACCTTTCTTTTGGATCCAACCTTGCTCGATATAGAGGTCTGTAGCTTCACATCCATTCACTTGAAGGTGCCAACTCGATCAGCCTAAAATCTATCAATGCAATGATGGCTGATCAGGGACAAGATTTTGTTAAGATCATTGAAGAAAATGGGATGTAAATATTTGATGAGAGTAGCTGATCTTTGTAAAAGGGTTGTTTTTTTTTTATCAAATGGTTACAACCCCTGAGGTGGTTGGATGTCGCTGCATTCATTCGTCTGAAGATTCCTACTCAATCAGCCATAACTGCAGGAAAAAAAAAGATAAACAGTGGTTGAACGACGCGTCGTCTAAGTTAAACCCAAAAGATTAGGGTTTTTAAATATTGGATTTGGCAAACTTCAATTTAGTCCATGTTCTTCCAATTGCTTTTAATTGCACCTGTAATTGCCTCATAACTTTTAATTTCATGCAATTCCACCCCTATCAATCAATAGTCAACCCCAAAGTTCCACCCCTATCAATCTCAATAGTCAACCCCAAAGTTCAATGTCTTTTCCAATTAGATCCTTAGTTTCTGGTTTATGTAAATTGACCCTCAATTTACCATCAAACTTTCAATTGTCTTCAATTTGGCCTCTGATTTTGTCAATTTATATCCCTGAAATTCCGCGCCTTTTACGGTTTGGTCAATTAGGCCCCTATCAAGATTTTTATGTTCATCGTCGATGTCAATACAATAGAAATGTGATGGTTTTTCAATCTAATCATGCTACCAACAGCATTATCAAATACATATTATTTAGTCTTCTTTAAATAAATCAATCTAGGACATATGGTTCGTGTATAAGCTGTACAAATTTCTTTATTTTAGACAAATTGAATTCGAAGCACTGCACATGATCCTCTTTCTTACAGTTTCCAAACAGGAGAACGTACTGCAATTGATGAATTGTATTGAAATAATTTAAACCCTTCTAAGAAAGCTGAAGGCATGGATACACTCACACACACTCTTACTCGAGGGAAGAATAACGATTCACAGAAATCTTGATATCGAATTCACATTGCCTTGCTCTTTCGGACCGAGAAGGAACTCTTGGGGAGTCCTCGGATGCATCAGCGATTCAGCACAGTTGAAGTATTGGCATTCTGTGGTTAGGGTTTGTGTGTCAAGGAGTGAGCGAAAAAAAATCTAAATTCTTTCTTTTTCTCTTTCATTTTTTATTTAAAAAAATAATAACAATGAAAGGTTTTAAATT
>Ga0325400_1005191_pt1 | contig 12219 bp, 10 predicted proteins | sample PopdelMetagenome_2_FD_205662 | JGI IMG/M metagenome (GOLD analysis project Ga0325400, IMG submission 205662) | Populus deltoides microbial communities from Bellville, Georgia, United States - Xylem-PdKOR-R1 | ecosystem: Host-associated > Plants > Phyllosphere > Stem > Wood/Secondary xylem...
CCGACCCCGAACCACTGCCGCCCCAGAGCCGGTTGTGGTCCACGCCCAACACCGTCCTGACCCCGCACCTGGCGGGGTCGGCGGGCAACGAACTGCGCCGGCTGGCCGCGCACACCGTGGCCGAGGTGCGACGGTTCGCCGCCACCGGCACGTTCGCCGATCCCGTGCTGCCCGAGACCGTGGCCGTCCAGGCCTGAGCGAGAACGGAAACCCCATGAGCACGACCCTGGAACAGGGTGACTTCGCCGAACTCTTCGTGGGCGCTCGGGCCGACGGTCGTCGCTGGCAACCGGTGCCACCGGTGCAGGACCGCGCCGCCTGGAACCTCCCGGCGGGCACCGTCAACGCCGTGGTCGAGGCGGCGCACGAGGCCGTCGCGGCGGGGGAGCAGGCGCGTCCGTGGTTGACCCCCTGGGCCTGGTACGGGACGACGGGCGTCCGGACCCGCTGGGAGAAGGAGCAGGGCGCCGTCCTGCGCGCGACGGCGCTGTCGGCCCTGGCGTTGGCCGCGACGGGGGACCAGGAGTGGCTGGACCCGTTGGCGGACAACGTGTGGCGGCTGTGCGAGATGACGTCGTGGTGCCTGCCCTCGCACTACGCCCTGCCCGAGGACGGGGCTCGACCGATCCTGCCGATCCCGGGTCGGCACGTCCTGGACCTGTCTGCCGGGTACACCGGAGGCACGCTCGCGGTCGTCGACCGGATCGCCGGGGACCTGCTGGAGGGGCGTTTCCCCGGGCTGCGGGCCCGGGTCCACCACGAGATCGAGCAGCGCGTGCTGCGACCGTGGCACGGCGAGGTCTACTTCTGGCACGGGGTGGGGACGCACCCCAACAACTGGGCCCCGTGGATCGTGTCGAACGTCCTGGCCTGCGCCGCGGTCGTGGAGACCGATCTACGGGCCACCGTCGATCGTGCGGTCCCGATCCTGGACCGGTTCCGCACCGGCTACGGCGACGACGGCAGCTGCGACGAGGGGGCCACGTACTTCTGGTGGGCCGCAGCCACTCTGGTCGAGGCCCTCGACGTCCTCGAGGCGGTGACCGGCGTCGACGGGTTCGACGTGGCCCCGGTGCCGGCGATGGCCCGGTTCCCGATGCTCATGCAGCTCTCCCAGCAGTGGCAGATCGCTTTCGGTGACGCCGGAGCGGTCGTGCCGGACAACGCGTCGTGGCACCTGCTGGCCCGGTTCGGGGCGAGGGTCGAGGACGAGGAGGTCGTGCAGCACGCCCGTTGGATGGGGTCGGCGCACCCGCTGGACCTGCGCAGGCAGCACGCCGCGACGTTCCTGCGCACCCTGGTCGAACTCCACGACATCGGGTGGACGGACGGCCCGGCCGTTTCGGGACTGCCCCGGGCGTGGTTCGGGTCGAGCACCGAGACGATGGTCGCCCGTGAAGGAGCCGGATCCACGCAGGGTTTCGTCGTCGCGGCCAAGGGCGGCCACAACGACGTCAGCCACAACCACGACGACGTCGGCGGCGTCATCGTGCACCTCGACGGTGAACCCGTCCTCATCGACGTGGGCGTGGGGACCTACCGGCGCGAGACGTTCCAGGCCGAGACCCGGTACGACATCTGGACGATGCGCAGCGCCTTCCACAACGTCCCACTGCCCGACGGCGTCGAGCAGTCGCCGGGGCTCGAGTTCCGGGCCGACGGGACCCGCTTCGAGGACCAGGCGGCGACTACCTCGCTGACCATGGACCTGGCTGCGGCGTACCCCGCGCAGGCCGGGCTGGACCGCTGCGTGCGGACGGTGACCCTGGATCGCGGCGAGCGGTGCGTGACGGTCGTGGACGACTGGGGTTTCGACCGACCGCGGCAGCTGACCCTGGTGTTCATGACGGTCGTAGAACCGTTGCCGGGCGACGGTTTTCTCGAGGTCGGTCCGGCGCGGTTGAGCTACGACGCGGAGCGGTTCGAGGTCGAGGTCGAGGCGATCGCGACGGCGGATCCGAAACTCGAGAAGGTCTGGGGTCCGACCGTGCACCGGACGCGACTGGTGGAGCGGGTCGCCTCCGGTGCCGGTCGGCACCGGTTCTCCATCTCGCACAGCTGAGTCGGCCCGGCGGGCCGGCGTCAGACCGGCAGGTGCGGGACCGCGGCCAGCAGGGTGCGCGTGTACTCGTGCCGCGGTTCGGCGACGAGCTGGGGTGCCGGTCCGGTCTCGACGATCCGGCCGGCCCGCATGACGCTGATCCGATGCGCCAGGTGGTGCACGACGGCCAGGTCGTGCGAGACGAACAGGTACGACAATCGGTGCTCGTCCTGCAACCGCACGAGCAGGTTCAGGATCTGCGCCTGCACGGAGACGTCCAGGGCGGAGGTGGGCTCGTCCAGGACGAGGAACTCCGGGCGCACCACCATCGCGCGGGCGATGGCGATCCGCTGCCGTTGACCACCGGAGAACTCGTGCGGCGCTCGACCCGCCACGTCGGCGGACAACCCGACCTCGACGAGCACCTCGGCCACCCGGCGACGGATCTCCGACCCCGGGACGCGTTGGGCCCGAAGCGGTTCGGCGATCGAACGCCCCACCGCGAACCGGGGGTCGAGGGAGTCGTTCGGGTCCTGGAACACCATCTGGACACGCCGACGGTGCCGACGCAGCGCCGGCCCGCGCAGGTTCGTGACGTCCCTGCCGTCGAACTCGATCCGGCCGCCGTCGGGGCGCTGCATGAGCATGATGGCCCGGGCCAGGGTGCTCTTGCCGCACCCGGACTCCCCGACCAGGCCGAGGGTCTCGCCGCGGGCCACCTCGAGCCCCACCCCGTCCAACGCGGTGAACCGCCCGGTCCCGTGACCGAAACCCTGACGGACGTCGTGCACGGCGAGCAGGGGCGCGCTCACGAGGCCACCTCCAGCACGGGAGCGACGTCCTCCAGGTGGTCCTCGGGGGAGATCACCGCCAGCGGGGTCCGGGGGGCGACGCCGGGGCGGGGGATGCTGCGCAGCAACGCCGTCGTGTACGGATGCCGGGGGTCCGTCAGCACCCGGTGGGAGGGACCGGACTCGACGACCCGCCCGCGGTAGACCACGTAGACGCGGTCGCAGACCTGCCCGATGACCCCGAGGTCGTGGCTGATGAACAGCACGCCGGCTCCGGTGGCGTCGCGGGCCTCCCGCAGCAGCTGCAGGATCTGGGCCTGGACCGTGACGTCGAGTGCCGTCGTGGGTTCGTCGGCGACGATCAGGGACGGTCGCGCCGCCAGCGCCATGGCGATGACCACCCGCTGTCGTTGCCCACCGGAGAGCTGGTGGGGGTAGTACCGCAGCCGCCGCTCGGCGTCCGGCATGTGCACCTGCCGCAGCACCTCCAGGGCCCGGGTGCGGGCCCCGGCCCGGTCGCTCACGCCGTGCAGCAGGAGGACCTCCTCGATCTGGCGACCGATGCGTTGGCACGGGTTCAACGCGGACATGGGTTCCTGGAACACCATGGTCGTGTCCTTGCCCCGGATCGCGCACCAGTCGCGTTCGGAGAAGTCGAGCACGTCGTGACCGGCCACGGTCAGCACCGAGGCCTCGACGTCCGCGGCGGTGGGCAGCAACCCCTGCGCGGCCAGCGCGATGGTGGACTTCCCGCTGCCCGACTCCCCGATGACGCCGACGATCTCCCCCCGGCCTACCCGCACGTCCACCCGGTCCACGGCGGTGGTGGCGCCGTAGCGGATGCTCAGGTCGCGCAGTTCCAGCACGTCCGGTGCGGGGTTCACGACTGCACCCAGCTCTGAGGCAGCCGGGAACGCGATCCGTACGGGTCGGTGGTGTAGCCGAAGAACTTCGCGGAGTCCCACACCTCGTAGTTCTGCGGGACGGCCATCGGCACCAGGATCAGCACCTGCTGGGCCACCTCGTCGACGAGCTGCTGGACCAGGTCGGCCTTGACGGCCTCGTCCACGGTGGCCTTGGCCTGGGCGAGCAGGTCGCGGGCGGTGTCGGCGTCGGGGTTCTCCCGCCAGTGGTTCATGGCCCCGGCCTCGGACAGGAACGGGTCGAAGTAGAACGTCGGGTCGGCGCGGTAGCTCCAGGGCAGGGACACCAGGTCGGTGAAGGATTCCCCGGCGGTGAAGATGGGGGCGAGCTCGCTGGTCGGGGTCGCCTGCAGGTCCAGCGTGATCCCCGCCTCGGCGCACTGCTGCTGCATGAGTTCGTAGATCGGGTGCTGCGCCTGCGACACGTCGCCGAAGTAGCTCAGGACCACGGTCGGGTTCGGCTGCCCGGCCTCGGCGAGCAGGGCCTTGGCCTCGGCCACGTCGCGGGTGTAGTTCGGTGTGTCGCCGTCCGGCTGCGGGGCAGCCGGATCACCCGCGGGGGTGACCAGGGAGAGTTTCCCGTATCCGAGCATGGCGACATCGATGAGAGCCTGACGGTCCAGCGCCAGCGACAGTGCCTGGCGGACCCGGACGTCGGCCAGGGGGCCGGACTCGGGGTTGACGAAGATCGGCAGGCTCTGGGTGAAGTTCAGTTCCCCGAGCTCGAAACCGGACTTCGCGGCCTGGTCGGCGACGGTACCGTCGGTGAACGCGACGGCCTGGGCCGAACCCTGCTGCAGGGTGGCCAACCGGGTGCTCTCGTCGGTGATGATCGGCATCTGGATGCCGGCCAGGTGCGGAACCCCTTCGCCCCAGTAGTTCTCGTTCGCGGTGAACGTCAGCGAGACCCCGTCCTGCCAGTCGGTGAGCTGGAAGGCGCCGGTGCCGTAGGTCAGTCGCTGCCGGTCGTCCTCGCTCGCCGCCCCGTAGCCCGCGGCGCCGACGATCATGAACGTCTCGCGGTGGGCGACCGCGTTCAGGAACGTGCCGTTCGGGGCGTCGAACACGAACTCCACCGTCTGCGGGTCGACGGCGACGATCTGGTCCAGACCCCCGAGGTAGGCCTTCTTGCTCGTCGTGGCCTGCAGGTAGGTCTGGAACGTGTAGACGACGTCGTCGGCCGTGAACGGGCTCCCGTCGGCGAACTTCACGCCCTCGCGCAGCGTGAACCGCCAGGTGAGGTCGTCCACCTGTTCGTGCTCGGTGGCCAGGCAGGGCTGGATCTGTCCGTCGTCGTCGCGCACGAGCAACGTCTCGTAGGCCAGGTTCATGACCGACTGGGCGGCCAGGGCGGTGGCGACCATCGGGTCGACCCCACCGGCGGCGGGTTGGGTGCCCACGGCGTAGGTCAGGGTGCCCCCGTCCACGGGCGTTCCCTGATCGCCCCCGCCGGCCTCCGGATCCTGTCCGCCGCAACCGACCAGGGCGGCGAACGGGCCGACCAGCGCGGCTCCGGCCAGGACGACACGACGGCTGGGGGTGCTCTTCTCGTTCACGGGCGGTTCTCCTGGTTCGGGACGGACGCGATGGGCATGAGGGTTTCCGGACCCCGGGGCGGGGCGGAGTTCTGCGGGGAATTCTCGGTGGGGTCCACCCGGCGGACCGGCCGGCGGCCGCGGGTGGGCAGGGCCGAACCGCGCCGCGGGGACAGCAGGGCCTGGACGCCGTCGGCCAACAGGTTCCAGCCGGCCGAGAGCAGCACGACCAGGACGGCCGGGGCGATCACCAGCAGCGGATCGGAGTACATGAACCGCTGGGCCTCGCTGATCATGCGACCGGCCGAGGGTTCGGGGGCCTGAACCCCCTGGCCGAGGTAGCTCAGGGCGGCCTCGAGCAGGACGACGTTCGAGGCGACCGCGGCGAACTGCACGAGCAGCGGGGTCAACGCGTTGGGCAGGACGTGCTGCAGGGCGATGACGGGCGCCCGGACGCCGGAGTTCCGGGCCGCGGCGACGAAGTCACGTTGCCGCAGGGCCAGGGCCGGTGCCCGCATGACCCGGGCGAAAGCGGGGGCGAAGATCGCGCCGAGTGCGACGATGAGCGGCAGCGGACCGTTGCCGATGATCACCCCGACGACCAGGGCCAGCAGGATCGCCGGCAACGCCAGCAGCGCGTCGACGAGGCGCATCAGCACCGAGTCGACCCAGCCACCGAGGTACCCGGACAGGACCCCGACGCTCGCGCCGACGACGCAGGCCAGCAGGGCCGCGGCGCCGGAGATCAGCAGCGACGTGCGACCGGCCAGCAGCAGCCGCGTGAAGACGTCCCGGCCGACGTTGTCGGTGCCGAGCCAGTGGGTTCCCGACGGACCGAGCAACGGGTCGGCCACTGTGGTGTTCGGGGGGAACGGGGGCGCGATCGTCGCCCAGAGGGAGGCGACGAGCAGTGCCCCCAGCAGGACCACGCCCACGACCAGGGACGCTGGCCTCGCGTTGGTTCGGTTGCGGCTCAACGGGTCACCACCCTCACGCGCGGGTCGATCACGGGGTACAGCAGGTCCACCACGAGGTTCACCACGACGTAGACCAGGCCCAGCAGCAGCACGGCGGCCTGCACGACGGGGTAGTCCGAGGCGCGGATCGCGGTGATGAGCGCGCTGCCCATTCCGGGCAGGGCGAACACGGCCTCGGTGACGACGGTGCCGCCGACCAGCGAGGCGAGTTCGATCCCGACGACCGTGGAGACCGGTACCAGCGCGTTGCGCAGCGCGTGCCGGACGACGAGCCGGGACGCGCCGGCCCCCTTGGCCCGCGCGGTCCGGACGTAGTCGGCGGAGAACTCCTCCAGCAGCGACCCGCGGGTGTAACGGGTGACGACCGCGGCCAGCACCAACCCCAGCAGCAGGGACGGCAGCGCCATCACCTGCAGGTTCCCCAGGGGGTCCTCGGAGAACGGGACGTACCCGATGAGCGGGGCGCGCAGGGTGGTGGAGTTCACCAGGATCAGGACGGTGCCGATCGCGAACGGTGGGGTGGCCAGGAACACGAACGACAGGACCCGCAGCACCAGGTCCCCGGCGCGTCCGGCCCAGGTGGCGGACAGCACCCCGGCCGGGATCCCGAGCAGAACTCCCCAGAGGGTGGCGAGCCCGGCGAGTTCGAGGCTGACCCAGATCCGGGAACCCAGCAGGGCGGAGACCTCCTGGGGCTGGGTGATGGCCCGGCCGAAGTCGCCGGTCACGGCCGAGCCGAGCCACTGCACGTACTGGGTCAGGAACGGTTGGTCCAGGCCGAGTTCGGCCCGCAGCCGGGCGATCTCGACCGGGTCGGGGTTCGAGGGGTCGACGAACGCGGCCACCGGGTCGCCCGGGATGAGCCGGACCATCGCGAACACCAACAGCGAGAGCAGGAACAGGACGAGCACGGCCGAGCCGACTCGACCGATCAGGTAACGGGGCACGCGGCTGCCTCCTTCGGGTGGACCAGCACGTTCTCGCAGGGGAGTCCCAGGGCGAGGTTCCGGATCTGCCGGGCGACGAGTTCGTGCAGGCGCTGCGGCATCACCTCGGTGTTCCCTCCGACGTGCGGGGTGATGAGGACTCCCGGGAGGTTCCAGAGTTCGTGGTCGGGTGGCAGGGGTTCGGGGTCGGTGACGTCGAGCGCGGCCCGTAGGCGCCCGGAGCGCAGTTCGGCCACCAGAGCGTCGGTGTCGAGGACGGCACCCCGGCCGACGTTGACGACGAGGGAGCCGTCGGGCAGGGCGGCGAGCGCGTCCGTGTCGAGCAGTCGCCGGGTTCCACCGTTCAGGGGGAGGGTGCAGACGACCGCCTCGGCCTCCGTGAGCAGGTCGGGAAGTTCGGTGATCGAGTGGACGACGGTGCCGTCCGCGGTGGTCCGGGCGGTGGCGGCGACGATCACGATCTCGACGCCGAAACCCCGGAGGCGTTGCACCACAGCCTGTCCGACCCCGCCGAAACCCAGGACGAGGACCCGTCGACCGAACAGGCCGGGGCTGCGCCGGTTCGCCCACGTCCCCGCGGTGCGGACGTGGTGGACCAGGTCGCGGTGACCCGCCAGCAGCAGGGTGACCGCGAGTTCCGCGGTCTGCTCCTCCATCACCCCGACGGCGTTGGCCAGCGCCGCACCCGGCGGCACCAGCTCGGGAACTCCCTCGCTGCCGAGGGACTGCAGCTGCACGAGTCGGGCCCGGGTCAGCCGGGGCAGGGTCCGGGCCAGGTCCTGCGTTCCGACGTAGCCGGGGTTCGGGGTGCGGCTGGTGGTGTGGAAGGGCAGCACCACCAGGTCGAGGGTGGCGGGGTCCACGGGGTCACGCCCCTGGTGGTCCCAGACGACGAACTCGGGAGTGAGGTCCGCGCCCAGTTCCTCCCGCAGCCGGGGGACCGAGAGGTTCGGGGGCAACGCGACGACGAGATGGCTCAGATGGCTCACGTCCAGCGCACCCGTCCGTCGACGACGGTCCCGCGGACGCCGATCGCCGCGATCTCCTCGGTGGGGACCTGCGTCGGGTCGGCGTCCAGGAACGTCAGGTCGGCCAGGAAACCCCGGCGGACACGCCCGAGGCGGTCCTCCATCCCGGCGATCCAGGCGCCGGCGGTGGTGACGGTGCTCAGCGCCTGCGCGACGCTGATCTGCTCGCCGTCACCGATGACCCGACCGGATTTCGAACGGCGCTCGACCAGGGTCTGGACGGCCTGCAGCGGCGAACCGGGCAGCGGACGGTCGGTGCTGGCGACCAGTGGGATCCCGGCCTCCAGGAAGGAACGGCCGCGGTACAACCACGGCGTCCGGCGCGGTCCCATCTGGGCGGCGAAGTCGTCGCCGGAGTCGTACAGGAACGACGGCTGGCTCAGGGCGCTGATCCCGGCGGCGGCGATCCGGGCGATCTGGTCGTCGCGGACCAGGCCGAGGTGCTCGATCCGGTGCCGGCCCCGGTAGTCGGTCGGTCGTGGGGTGAGTTTGTCGGCGGCCTCGAACGCGTCGAGAGCCAGGTCGATCGCAGCGTCCCCGATGGCGTGCACCGCCAGCTGCCAGCCGGCGGCCTGGGCGTCGACGATGTAGCCGATCATGGCCTCGGGGTCCTCACGGAAGGTCCCGGTGCCCTCGGTGCCCTCGTAGGGTTCGGTGAGTTTCGCGGTCCGGACCATCATGCCGCCGTCGAGGATGACCTTCATGGCTCCGACCCGGAGCATGTCGTCACCGAAACCCGTCCGGACACCGAGGTCCAGGGCCCGGCCGAAACCCTCGCCTCGGGTGGCGGGGTGGTCGCGCAGGGCGTCCGAGCTCGGGAACAGTTGCATGCGGACCGGCAGCGGTTCGACGTCGCCGAGTTTGAGGTACGTCCCGACGTCGAGCGGGTTCAGGGACCCCAAACGGCCACCGGCGCCCGCGTCCATGCAGAACGTGACACCCTGCGCGGCAGCCGCTCGGGCGGCGATGCGGACCGTCCGCCCCGCGTCGTCGAGGGAGTAAGGCAGGCGTTGGTGCATGACGACGTCCTGCAGCTGCTCCTCGAGCAGACCGACGGCGACGTCGGGGTTCTGTCGAACGCCCTGGTCGTGGTACCCGTCGAGGACGGCGGTGGACACGACCGAGGAGTGGCTCGAGACGTGCCGCAGCCAGGCCCTGCGACGGCCCACGACGGTGTCGAGTTCGGCCGCGGTGAGATTGCGCCCCAGGATGCGCTGGTCGTACCCGCTGACCTCTATCCAGGCGCCCTCCGGACGGTCCGCCGCGGCCGCGGCGATGATCGCCAGGGCTTGGTCGGGGGTGCGGGCGGGGGACAGGTCCACCGCCAGCATGCCCTGCCCGGTGAGTTGCAGGTGGGTGTGCGCGTCGATGAAGCCCGGGGTGATCGTGGCGCCGTCCAGGGCGAGGGTCTCGGTGCTGGTGAACCCGTCGAGTTCCTCGTCGAGCCCCACCACGCGGCCGTTCCACAACCCCACGCGCCGGGCGCGGGGGCGTTCGGGGTCCATGGTCAGGACGTTCGCGTCCTCCAGGACGAGGTCGAGTTTCACGGTGTCCCTCCGCTCGTGCTCTCGTGTTCTTCCATGAGCTGCGCCAACTCGTTCTCCTCGACGTGGTGCGAGGCAGCGAGTTCGGTGGCCGTCCGCGCCCGGTCCTGCGGGGTGCGGTTCTGGCCGAGCTTCGCCTTGGCGCGGGCGTGGGTGACCGCGATCCGGAAACCCACCACCTGGGGGAGCAGTTGTTCCATCCGTGCGTGGGCGGCCTCGTCGGGGGACCACTCGGTCCGGTCGTCGTGCGTCCGGAACCGTTCGTGGTCGGCGACGAGGTCGAGCAGGTGCGCCCGCAGTTCCGCAGGGTCCTGCATCGCGGTGACCGTCCCGGTCAGGTGCGCGACCGTGAAGTTGTAGGTGGGGAGCCCGGGCCCGGTGTACCAGGACGGGCTGACGTAGGCACGGGGGCCGTGGAAGACGCAGAGCACCTGCGTCCCGGCCAGGACCGCGTCGGCGAGCGGGTCCGCGCGCGGCACGTGGCCGATGAGTTCGAGGTCTGCTCCGTCCTGGTGCAGCAGCAACGGCAGGTGCGCCGCGTGCAGGGGGTCGGCCACGAAGAGGGTGGCCAGGGAGTGCGAACGCACGAGCTCGGCGACCGAGGCGCGGGCGTCCGCCGCGAAGAGGGGATTGATCCACATGAGGTGTCCTAGTACAGTTCGAAACTGTGTTAGCTGACCGGCTGGTGGGCCTAGCTTCCTCGAAGGACATCGCGGAGGCAATCTCCGACGCAGTTCGTAACGGGGAGTTAACGCAAGGGGCCGCCCTTCCCTCCATCCGCGAGCTCGCCACCGACGTCGGGGTGAGTCCGGGAACCATCTCGATGGCCTACCGCCAGTTGCGCGAACGCGGGGTGATCACCACCGCCCACGGGCGCAAGAGCCGCGTCGCCGATCTGCCCGCGCTGCCGCGACCCACCCGGTTCCCGCTGCCGCAGGGCGTCCGGGACGTCTCGACCGCCTCGCCCGATCCACGGTTGCTGCCCGACCTCGGGCGCTGGATGACCCCCGAGCTCTACTCGCCCGTGCTGTACGACAGCGCACCGATGGACCCCGAGCTCGTGGCCCTGATGACCGAGCAGTTCCAGCAGGACGGGGTGGTCGGCGAACTCAGCCTCACCCACGGCGCGCTCGACGCCATGGAACGGATCCTCACCGGCCGGCTGCGTCGCGGGGACGCGGTGCTCGTGGAGGACCCGCAGTGGGTGTCCTCCTCGGCGTTGCTGCGCATCCTCGGCCTGGACGTCGTACCGGTCGCGGTGGACGACGAGGGCCTCGTTCCGCAGGAGCTGCGGGCGGCGCTGGCGAGTCGGCACTGCTCCGCGTTGATCCTGACCCCGCGCGCGCAGAACCCGTACGGTTCCGCGCTGACCCCGTCCCGCGGTGAGCAGTTGCGCGCGGTCCTGGCCGAGCACCCCGCGCTGCTGGTGGTGGAGGACGACCACGCGAGCCTCATCGCCGGAGCCCCCGCCACGACGCTGACCACCGGACGCTCGAGCTACGCCGTCATCCGCTCGATGAGCAAGGCCCTGGGCCCCGACCTGCGCCTGGCCATGGTGGCCAGCGACGCCGAGACGGCCGACCGGGTGCAGGGCCGCATGCTCCTGGGCCCCGGCTGGGTCAGCCACATCGTCCAACGGCTGGTCGCCGCGGTGCTGACCGACGACGAGGCGTTGCGCGCGGTGGCCGCGGCCGAGGCCACCTACACCGCCCGACGACGGGGGCTCATCGCCGAACTGGCTCGGCACGGCATCCGCGGGGTCGGGGCCAGCGGCCTCAACGTCCTCGTACCGGTCCACGAGGAGACCTCGCTGACGGCGCACCTGCTGGCCCGCGGGTGGGCGGTCCGGTCCGGGGAGTCGTTCCGGCTGCGTTCCGCCCCGTTCATCCGGGTCTGTGCGGCGACGATGACCGAGCCCGATTCCCGGGAACTGGCCGGGGTGCTCGCCGAACTGCTCGCCAGCGCCGGTCGGGCGCGCGGGGGGTGAGGAGGCGGGGTGAGGAGGCGGGGTGAGGAGGCGGGGTGAGGAGGCGGGGGGTGAGTAACCTGAGGTCTGTGCAGCGCAAGGCCACCTCGCAGGACGTCGCGGACCTCGCAGGCGTCTCGCGCAGCGCGGTCTCCCTCGTCCTGAACGGGCGGGGTGACGGGAACATCGCCCCGGACAAGCAGATCGCGATCCGCGAGGCCGCGGCGCGGTTGGACTACACGCCCAACCCGTCGGCGGTCTCGTTGCGCAGCAGTCGGACCCGGACGCTGGGCTTGGTCACCGACGCGATCGCATCCACGGCCTACGGCGGGGACCTGCTGCAGGGCGCCTCGGAACTCGCCGCGGCCGCGGGGCACCTGCTGGTCCTGGTCGACACCCACTACGACGCCGCGCGGGAGGCCGAGGCCTACCGCACCCTGCGTGAACGACGGGTCGACGGGTTGCTG
>Ga0325400_1005192_pt1 | contig 12218 bp, 9 predicted proteins | sample PopdelMetagenome_2_FD_205662 | JGI IMG/M metagenome (GOLD analysis project Ga0325400, IMG submission 205662) | Populus deltoides microbial communities from Bellville, Georgia, United States - Xylem-PdKOR-R1 | ecosystem: Host-associated > Plants > Phyllosphere > Stem > Wood/Secondary xylem...
AATTTTCTACTGTTCAGTTTTACGCTATTGAACATAACTCTAAATCCAACTTTTGGATCGAGCATAAACTTTACCATAAAATTCCAGAGGTATTAGTATATGTTGGAGTAAATTTTCAGGTGAATCAGAGTTCAGAAATGACTTGCAATATAGGTCAGAACAGGCTGTACAAATTTTATTATTTACTTTTTTTTTACTTGTGGACCTCTTATTTGACAAAAATTCTTTTTCTAAAAGGATGTGGTTTCTTGTTTTGAGAATTTTCTAGTTCCACAATAATGATTTTCAAGGATAGCAATGATTCATTAATGTTCCAGAACTCATATCTTATAAGGATTCCTTATTATCCTAACTACATAAGAAAAAAAGGTCTGGTGATATTTAATGACATATTAGTTATTGTTATTATTTTCTTTCATGTTTGGGCTTAATTAAAACTTTGTTTTAAGCTAGGATTTAAAGCTTGTTTAGATCAGGTTATGGGCTTTTCAATTAAAGGTTTTTGAGTCTGTTTTGTATGCGAGTCAGTTTAGCCCACAAAGATAGGTAGATCCATTAGGGTTAATTTTTCAAGAACTATTTAAACTCATGTAACCAAAATTTCTGCAACCATTGATTAATGAATATTACTTCTGAATTTTTCAATTTTAACGTGTGAGAGTGATTCTTGCATTCTTCGGTTCTTAAACGAACTGAATCTGACTTATCGAAGATTAACTAACTTCGTGACGTCATTCTACTTCATTCCAATAGTGCTGGTGTTTTGGGGCAGGTTTTCATTGTGTCACACTCCTATCAAACCTTTTTCGGCTTTCATGTATCACATCTCAATCTAAATTGTGGATTGCACGACCACGTGATCACAAGGTTCGCATCATATAATATAATCTTGTTTACAGTATGAGTCTTGAATAAAATACCTAATCATAAATTGAAGATTATCCTAGGATTTACTTGTATCAATAAAAATGAATCTAGCTTGTATTATGATTTAATAAACAAATAAACATATCTAGACTGATATCAATATATGTAATATATATGTACAAGATTGGAATTACTCATATAAATAAAATTCACACGGTTTTATATCAACCAATGGCAGACGTGTACCATGATAGGTCTTCATTGTCTAATTCACCACTACTACGCCACAGAACTGCACATGGACACACCCTTGCATTTCCGTGTAGTCACAAACATGGCTGTTGTGCTGTGTATAAATTATAGTCGTAGGAACAGACAGTACTGGTAGCCAATTCAAAATGAGTTCCGTCAACCACGTCAGATTTGCCAATTTCAAAGTTCCGGCCCGCCCAGCAGCTCTGTTCTGCTTGTGTCCCATAATTTGTACTCTTCAACTCGGTAAAAATCCTTCAGAGTTTAGTCCTGACTGGGGTAAAAATTCTAAAACGTTGGGGTAGTTGTTTCCGGCGAATCCCAACCTGCGATACTAATAAATCTCTTTCTAATTACTTTCCACTCATCGAACGGATAACCATAGGGAATCCAGATCATGCCTGTTCACTGAATTAAGTAAAAACTTCTTCAAGATGACAAACCCCCCACCACAGCCATTTGTTCGAGCACACAGAACCCACATATACAAAACTGTCATTTCAGTAAGAAAAGGGGTTTAATCCCTTCAGGAATCCATGCATATTTATATAACACAAAGAAAAGAGGAATTCATGTCATTCAATTGTTCGACAAAGGCTGAACAAGCACAAATGTATGTACAAGCATATAATGACGGGTGACCTCCAGTCAGCTTTGCACAACTCTCAGCGTTTGGAGTGAGCTGCAACTATATGCTCTTTCTTAGCTTTGTTCAAGTTTTAGGGAACAAATACATATTATAGGGTAGCTTTTTTATTATTTTTTTCTTTCCAGACACACAATGTAGCTTGTAACTCCTGTTTGATTAGATTCATTCCATATGTTTTATAAATTTCGTCTCCTTGTCATTATAAAAGCTTAACCATTTTCAGACGTTCTTCATGTTCAGAGTCCAATTTTGCTGGAGAATAAGAGCCATGTAGATCCTCCACTATGTACTCCTACAAAATTTTAGAGCAGTTGAAGAAGACAGTTAAGCCCTTTTAAGATCTTACCACACTTGATTCTGACAACCAATTCAGGCAGGAATGAAGCAGAAGCAAACAGCAAGGATTCAGAGCTTACCTTTGTAAGCTCCCTCTTAATGAGGATGTGGTAATGCCTCTGCCAAATTTTTTGAATGGCCATTGTGGCAGCAAGGAAGCCATAAGCGATTCCCAGAATGGCAAAGAGGATGACAAAAACCACAACCAGTGCAAAGCATGCCTCCATGGAAGCAGGGAAACAGTCTAGAATTCCCCATCCATAACAGCAGTTCTGGCAGCCAGCCATCCTTGGATCATTACTATTGAGGGAGGAACAATGTAATATGAGGCCAAAAAACCCAAGAAGCACAAAGAAGGCCAGTACTCCTGTTACAATTCATGTACACAAAGCACAGACGAAAATGGTTAGAAGTAGCCAATACCCTGGATATCAATGCAGCAAATGAAACTCAGAGCACTAAACTTAAAAAACCAAAATCAAACTTCAGCAGCAGGAGCAATCAGAATTCTTAACCAAAGAGTATATTTCTACTCATAAAATCTGTCCTCCCAGCAAGCTATGTATATTTCATTGTTATAACCTTGGATATCAAATAAAATATAAATGGTTTAAAATTATGGAAATTGAAAGATGCTGCTTAAATAGCATTTAAATCAATACATGTCAGCACTGGAGATTCAGATTAAAAATTTGATCCTAGAAATAAGTCAGCAGAATGACACTTCATCCCCTGAAGTAGTTGGAGTTAATTACAAGTTAAATAGCAAAACAAAAGGAAAAAGAAAAAGAAAAAACAGTGAAACCACGAGCATTACCTATGCAATAATAAAATGGTATAGGATGCTTGGACAGTATACGATCCCATCCATCACTAAACGAATTCCTAAAGGTCCCATCTTTGTCCATAAGGTATGCAAAACCACCCATTGCAGCAATGACCTGAAAGAAAGATTTTCTCACATAAAAATCGTACATATAGGTTTCATTTGGTGAATTAGATGATGCAGCATGGTAAATTGAGAAAGGCAGATTTGTAATTTCAAGAAATTTCCTGCAAGGAGGATATTTGCTAGCTATCTAAGAATACAGTGTACCTTTAATTAGAAGATTTAGGTAGTGTTTGCTTTGCCTTGTTTGGTTAAATTGAAAATAATAAAAGGAATGGCCATAAAAAAACTAGGTGAACCAAAGAAGGCCCTTAGTTTCTATAGTGGAGGATTTGGATAACACTTATGTTGATGCTTTCCAGTTTTATAGAGAATTGGAGAATTAGAAAACACACATTTTTAAGAAAACAGTTTTCAATTAGAAAATGCATTTTAAATCACACATTTTTAAGAAAACAGTTTTCAATTAGAAAATGCATTTTCTTCTTTCCTAGAAAATTTTTCTACCAAACTGTAAAGTTTGGTTTCTCTTAACTAGTCAAATAGGAATACTTGTGTTTCTTATTTAAGAATCCAAGTCTAATTAGGAACAGCAATAAATCAAGCATATAAATATAATTGAGGCGTTTTGATTTTAGCATGACAGATTTATGTTGAATAAAGTGAAGTTTTTGCTAAATTATGTAAGTGTATGAGGATTTCAATCCAGGAGGGAATCCTAAACCCTTTAGTGGGAGGCCCAAAGTTTATTTATGTTTTTTTTTTTAAATTATTATTTTACATCTCTTTATTTTCAATTCTTAAAGCCTTAAAACTTTATATTCTACAACCTAACCTAATAAGCAACCAACTACAAATATTCCCCTAGACTTGCCCTACATCAATGGCATCAGGTCCTGGTTACTCCACTATGTTCTCACATGAGATTCTATAGAAGAATCTTAACCAGGTACAAGCAGGATGAGTTACTGTGTGAGATTGCATGACTAATTGATGATCCAGCAACTCATGTGGAAATTTCTGCACTGCAAAGGAGAGGCAGCCACTGAAGCCATCAAAACAACAGGCAATGATACAAAGACAGTATTATGCATCCTGATTTGAGTAAACAGCAAGTCCAAAAAAACCTACAAATTGTCCCCTACAACTTGTTCCAAATCCAAAAAAAGCAAAGACAACAAGTAGAAGACTCTAACCTACAAGCATCAAAGGTACATCAACAACTCTGTGAGTCAGTGCAAGAACGAAGAAAAACTAGAGCAAAATGTAGGAAAAGCTACAAACTAATCAAAATTTTAAAATCTACATTTTGAAGCTTGCAAGGTTTCTCTTTACCAGTCAAATAGGCAAATTTTTCTTTTCTTATTTAAGAATCCAAGTCTGATTAGGAATAGGAATAACCCAAACCTATAAATATGCGCACCTTTTTGCTTAATTCTAGGAGAGAGTGAGCCTCTCAATCTAGGAGCAAGTCCTATACCTTTGAGCGTGAGGCTAGAAGATTATTTTGTTTTTCCTCAATTTCTTTGCTTTCAGATTTGTTTTTTCAATTATTAAAGTCGCAAGACTTCAGATTCTACAACCTAACCTGATAAATATACAACTACAAATTTCCCCTAAACTTGTCCTGCATCAATAAGTTTACGAGGTACTCCATTATTTGCTCTTCTTTTCCACAACTCCTGGGTTGGAATAAATAAAGAGTAGCAAATAAAATAGTTCAATTACAGAATTCAAGTTACTTGTTAGTCCAAGAACACGTAATCAGTGCTTCTGTACAGCAATGTCCAAAGCTATTTACATGGGACATTAAATTGTTGAGCTTGAGCCAACCAGAAAGAAATGGCCCTTGAAAATCGGTGCGCACCGTTTATCTCAAGGGAAATAATCATCCAGGAATTGTAATAAAATAAGGTCAGCCGCTTTTCTTCTTAATGAAATGGACAAAATGAGGCTAATGGGATTATTTACCGGTTAGGAAATGCATGGGCTTCGAACATAAAATAGCAAAAGGAATGAAGAAGATAGGCTTGCCATTGCATAAAAGTAGTATACAGAAGATAAATAGGAATGACAAGGAAGTAAAGAGGGAAGTAAGATCACTCACAATTTGTACAGCAAAGAATACAAAGACAATATCCCTTGTAACAAAAAGTCTGAATTTCATTTTGCGCCAGGAGTTGTCCTCCGACAAAGCAACTCGAAGATGAAATTGAGCTTTACAAGTTGTGCAATGAGAGAAAGCAAATCCTTCCTGTTTAGATTGTCATTCATCATCGAGTAAATATCAGCTACTAAATCCAAAACCCCAAAAAGAAATTAAAGGAGTAGCAGTTATAGCACCAGAATTACTTGACCTTAACTGAGCGCCAATGATCAAGGCATGAACGATGAACAAACTGCTGGGTTCCTTTGCACATGCATGGAGATATCAATTCATCACCTATAAAATCAAAAACAAACATGATTCATGAATTCCTTTTCCTTTTTTCTTTTCTTAAAAGTCATGAATTCATAATTAATAATTTACAAGAAAGAAACGTGCCTGGTTCGCAGTCGGTTTCGAGACAAATACGGCAACAAGGAACAGAAACGTTTTCAATATCTTCATTGTTGACGGTAATTTCTTGAGTGGAACTTGCATCAGCCTGATTCTGTAGCAGAGGATCAGAATCACTGTGACTCTCACCGCTCCTCCCTAATTCTAGCTGCTGCTGCTGCATTTCAACCCCTTTCATTGACTCAAACCCTAACACAGAATTCACAATTTCCAAACAAAATAACAAGATCCTCTACTTGCCGATGGAAACTATCGGAATGACGAAATAAAATGTACGAAATTATATTTATTCAAACAAAGTTTCTTATTTCTTATTTGGTGTTTTCAGAACCCAAACGAAGACCTGGTAATCTGGCGACAAAAAAAATATTCTTTTCTTTACGTCTTTTCCTTTTATTAAAATTAGAAGTTTAAAAAGTAAAATTAAAACTGCTTACATCAAAAATGTAATTCTGGTTGTTTTTAAAAATATTTTTTATTTAAAAATATATTAAAATAATATTTTTATTATTTTTTAAAAATTATTTTTAATATTAGTATATTAAAATGATTTAAAAATATCAAAAACATATTAATTTAAAATAAAAAATAATAAAAATTTAAATTTAATCGATTATAAAACACAAAAACAAACAAGCCAGTTTTGCTGTAAACTTCATGTACTCACAAACACTTGCATTTTATTAATTTATATTCCAATCATAAAATTTTATTTTATTCTAATTAAGTTCCTAGAAGTTGATAGAGAAAACAAAGAGTAGTAAAAAAGAAAAAAGACAAAGAATGCTTTTGATTTGTCGCATTTCAGCTAAAAAAAGGTTGAACTTGAGATAAATAGATTGTCTTAAAGAAAAGAGTTCACTGAAGGTAATTTGTGTTTTAAATCATGCTATAAAAAATAAAACAGAATCTGAGAAGTTTGTTTTGATTTGATTTAATTTTGAATTTTTAAACTGATTAAAGTGTATTTTAAAGTTAAAACGAGGTTATGAATGTTATTAAGATGAGTTTTCTTTTGTGTTTTTAAGTGAAAACATGTTGAAATATGTGTTTTTAAAGTCCACAAACATTAACCTTAGTTTTTCGATCATTGGAGTTAGCTAGAAATTATTGTATAGATGACACATCATCTACCTCGATGGATGAAGATTCGTCCATTTCTTTTTTCCAAAAAAATATGTGTGTTGTCTAGGTCATCTATTTACCTCTAAACTAAATATACATATAAAGTACAATGATTATTCATATCAAATAAAGGAAGAGACTTGAAATTGTGAATAAAAAGAATTGACTGAGCTAGAAGAGTCTTTGATTGACTAGGAGTGTTGAAGGAGTAGTCAATCGATAGATCAAGCAACAAAAAGTCACGATCGATCAACAAATTTAAATGCATGCATAATTAGAAAGATATAGTCTTATTTAGAGCAAGAGTTCTCAACAAAATAACTAATCAAAAGTAAGAGATTAAACTAAGATTCAATAGTGTATCAATAAAAGATGATTTTAGCTTGCATTAAGATTGAATAAGTCTTTCTATCTTATATCAATATATATATAGGATTATAATTATCTATGTAAGTAGGATTCAAACTCTATAACAATATAAACAAGGTAAAATAGTGATGTAAATTATGGTCAGCCCTATATATTCAAATTCCTGCAATTGTTTTTCTTCCATAAGTTTTTTTTTCTTTTATTACTTTATTTTCTGCTTTCTTTACAACTTCATTTATTTTTTCTACTTCTAAGATTCCTACAAACTCCTTCTCTTTTAAGATAACTATTTTTTCTTTACACAGAGGTGATTTTAGAATAGATTATCTTTATTAAAGGTTAGAGATCTAAAATCCCCATTTCATTTGATTAGAGGTAATTATCACCTCGTTATAAGTTCAATCTAATTAAGACTTAATTAGCTACATAATATATTGACATGCTCAATAGGACAAAGATTCCAAATTTATTTTAAAAGCCATTAAAATATGTCTTTAAAAAGAAATAAGAGTAAACTCACCCATTCTATACCAAACAAATAGTCAGTACAAGTAATGAAGATATACCAATTTCCATCCTCTTTCTAGATTCTGGTGGATCGACCAATGAAAGTCATTTTTAGAAAAAGGTTTTCATTGTCTAACTCACCACTATAATGTAAAAATGCATTTGGACACACCCAAAATGCCCCTATATAGTGCATTATATTCTCACCAATTTTAATAGGTTCATTACCACCAACTAGAGATAGTCATATTGGTATATTAGTACCTCATACAAAGCCATACACATATCAATTATATGGATCAAACAACATCGTATGATGATCATAACTAGTGGTGACAAATTCTAGCCACCTAGTCATGGTTGCTCCTAAATATGAATCTTATTATTAGCATATAAACCTTCTAATGTTGATATGAGGACTCTTTAAACAAAAAGTAAAGAATATAGCTAACACAACCTAACCCATCTTATTATCCAAATTGCTACAACTTCACCTTTCAATTCTTTTCCTAATCTTGACCCTCCCCCTAAAAATATTTCTATCAAACCTTTTCAGTAACTTGGCATTTCTCCTTTGTAAATGGATTAGCTAAGTGAAATTATATATATATATATATATATATATATATAAAGTAAAAGAAAATATTACAATGACTTATTTAAGCAACCTTAATGGAAAGGGCTTTAAAAGAACTTTATTAGAATCAACGTCCTTCATTTTCTTTTTCTTAATAAAGCCAAAATAAAATAGTTTCTTTTGCAATTTATTTCAATAATATGGAGTGCATGGATTTTGTTGGTACCATAAATGATCCTTTTTGTGGTAGAAAGATGCATATAATTTGAATTTTATAAGTAAAATAGCCATAATTATGTTCACGTGCAATTGTTGTGGGTTCTTTTGTTTTTATCTATATTAAGAGAACTTTGAAAAAAGATTCAAAAGATAATTGAGTACGAGGCTCCAGGGTATACTAATTACTAGGATTTTAGTGTTTTGTGGTAGAAAAATGAATATAAATTGAATTTTATAAGTAAAATAACCATAATTATGTTCACGTGTAATTGTTGTGGATTCTTTTGTTTTTATCTAAATTAAGAGAACTTTGAAAAAAGATTCAGAAGATAATTGAGTACGAGGCTCTAGGGTATACTAATTACTAGGATTTTAGTGCTTTTATGTTCAAACTATTTTCTGTACTATATGCAATTACTTTTATTTATTTTTTATGATTTGACTCACTATTAACTACATTAGAGTTACTAAAATCTAGCTAGCTTGCACACTTTAACTTGAACACGACTAAACTATACAATATGCTAAGATTGATTAGAAAGCAGGTTGTTAAGTCACTAAACTTGTAGTTTTTATTGTTTTTGTCATAACCCAATTCTGGGTTATTTCCCAAAAAAATCAATTTCTTTTTCAAAATAAAAATCAAAAAATAAAATAAAGCCCGGCAATGTGGAGAAAACAGATCAAGAAAGACTACAAAAATAACCAAAAATCAAACTGCATTTTTTTGGAGGAAATTCAAAGCCTAATTGTACCTCATTATGCCCAAAAATGGAGAAAAATGCAAATTCAAGGTGAAATTAAATGATTATTGGATGAATTTGCATAAAAATTAAGTCCAATGACATAATTAAATTTTTAATAGGCCAATTTGATTTAATCATGGGCCAAATTAAATTTTAATTATGTTTAAGAATTAATTTGGGGTCCAATTGGAGGATTTAATTAAGTACAAGGACTTAATTATACTTTAAATGGGCCAAATTAATTTTATTTGGGGCTTAATTGGTGAAAAATTAAGTTTGAGAGCTTAATTTGGGCTTAATTGAGAAGATTGGATTTTTAAAAGACCAAATTTAATTTTTACCAAGTTAATTGATTGAAATTAGGGGCCAAATTGCAAGAAAATTGAAGTTTTGGGGTCAATTAGGGGTTAATATGACAAAATTTGCAGCCAAGGACCATTATGCAACAGGCGGCAAACTATAGAGGTTTAATTGACAAAATTCGGGGGTCAAATTGAAAAAATTGAAAGTTTAATGGTCAATTAGGGATGAAATTGCATAAATCCAAGACCAAGGACCATAATGTAAAAGGCGCATAAATCCGAGGCTGAAGTTGAAGTTACATGGGACCAAATTGCATTAAATCAGAAGTTTAGGGTCAATTAGGGATTCTATTGAAAGAAATTGAAAGCTGCAGGACTAACTTGAAAATCGGTGAAAATCCCTAATTTTAACCCAAAACGATGCCGTTTTGCGTTAAAAAAAAAGGAGAGACCAAGCGACGCGTCACCTGATCACTGTTCATCATCTTCCCCGTGAAGCTGTCAGGGTAGCAGTTTTGCAGGTGCATTTAATGCCTCGTTTGTGCCCCAAAATTGACAAATCGTGCACCAAAATGGTCACCTGAAACCCCTCTATCCACGAGAATTATCCGTTCAGGCCTATAAACATTAAAACTGCTCCGACGATCGGCCTAAAGTGGCCACCTTGGGCAGCCTTGGACTGTCAAATTTGGCAGTTCGAGGTGCACACTTTGAACGGACGGTCTGGATTCTTCCATTCAAATCAAGGGCTGAAAAGTTTTCCCTCGTGAAGACAAGATTGCCCTCTTCCACCACCTATAAATAGGAGCAGCTTTCATGTTCGGAGCAAGAAGAAAATCGAGTGCAAATTTGACAAAAAATCAGCCTTTCTCCCTTGTTTTTCATCATTTTCTGCTTTCTCCTTCTCAGCGCCTTCGGCCACTACTCCCGCCACCGTCTCTCCCACTACAACCTTCATCACAACCAAACACTCAACAACCTCACGTGGTGGTTGCACCACCTTCCCCCTTCTCTCTCTCTTCTTTGCGAAAATCTCTTTCCTCTCTACCATAGCGGCTCCAGCAGTAGCAGCAACCACCCTCTCCAGCGGCTTCCACCCTTACCAGCAGCAGTAGAGGCAGTGACTCTCTCCTCATCCGCTCCAACCGCCAGCGACCGCAGCATCGACCGTGACAGCAGCAGCACCTGCAACTCGAGCAGCAACCACCCCGGCGGCTCAACTCTCCACCGTAGCCACCGCTTGCACCACGTCGTCCTCCTCGGTCAGACCACCCTCACGCCAGGTAACTTTCTTCCTCCTCTTCCTCCCCCTTTTCTTCATCACCACTGTCCACTGCGTGAACAGTAGGCGTGAATTATAATTCACGTTCTACTGTTCACATGACCAGTGGCCGTGTCTAGCCCAGCCCAAATTTCTAGGCTGGGTTCGGCCCGACCCTAAAGAAATAAATAAAAAGTGTCGGGCCGAGATCGGCCCAACCATTTCGGGCTGAAATCAGCCCAACCTTTTCTATGGCTGAGCCTGGCCCAGTTAGCTGGGCTGGCCCAGCCCATGTAGATTTTTATTTTATTTTATTTTTATTTATTTATAATAATATATTATAATATTAAAATATTAAAAAAAACGAAAAATTCCAAAAAAATTCAAAAATCCTTAAAAAAAAATTGTGATTTTCTCAAATATTTTTCTACCAATTTTGCATAATATCGGATTGTATATTTACATTGTAAAATACAAAGCCGGTATTAAAACACCCGTTTTTCTCCGAAATATTTCAAAAAAAAAACAAAAATAAAAAAATATATATTTTGTTTTCATGCATACGGCCAAATCCTAAAAATTTTCCAAGCATATTTTCATTAAAAGATTGCATCTTTCTCATGTTTTAAAAATCCAAAAAATGGATATCATAACTAGTTTATGGTTATCCATTAGGGTTTGACCAAAATATCAAAAACCTTTTTCAATTTTTCTTTTTTCTAGGATCCAGACGTAGACTTTAATATTTGATGGGTGTAAAATTACACGATAAAGTACGCCCTCAGGTATTAAAGATATAAGGTATAAATAAATACGATGCTAAAATTTAGACTTTAGAACGGTTAGGATTTAATCTAATAAGGTAGAGACTTTCTCATGAAGAGAGATCTACCTTGAACCCTAGAAAAGACCAACAAATAGAAACTTGACTTAGAAAACAATCAAATAACAATGCAATCTACCTTAGGTAGGGTGCACTGGGGGTGATGCGTCTTCCCTTTGCACAACCAGTCCCTTACCCAGACTCTTGCAGACCATAGGTTCCTAGTTACCATAATACTAGGTGGCGACTCCTAACGAACCAAACAAATGAACTAGAAAATTGGCAGCCGACGCCGCGCGTTGACGTGCGACAGTTTTAGCCTACCAATTTTTATTTTTTTTAATCTAACTAGAATTAATGAGTATGTTGGTATTGTTTAAACTCAAAATTAACAAAAACTAAAATGGTTAAAATAAGGTTGCAAACTCTAACTAAATCATAAAATTGAAACTTGAAAGAGTGCACATAATATTAAAACTATGAAATTACATTCATCGGTTCAATATTTACAAATAAGGGAGATTTTTGATAGTTCTAACCATTATCCTTAGAAGAATTACAATGAGGAAATGATATTTGGAAATATGAACTTAGACAAGAACGCATGTACTTGCAAGTTATTTACACTCTTGTTTTTAAACCTTACAAAATAAAAATAAAAGTATGAAAAGTTTGCTAAAAAGAAAGCACATGATGATAACTCCTAGCTTTTTAAGGTTATTACACGAATTATAGT
>Ga0325400_1005193_pt1 | contig 12217 bp, 6 predicted proteins | sample PopdelMetagenome_2_FD_205662 | JGI IMG/M metagenome (GOLD analysis project Ga0325400, IMG submission 205662) | Populus deltoides microbial communities from Bellville, Georgia, United States - Xylem-PdKOR-R1 | ecosystem: Host-associated > Plants > Phyllosphere > Stem > Wood/Secondary xylem...
CCATGAATAGTCAATTTAAACTTTAAAATCCCGATGCCCTTAGACTCAAGAAGATCTACCTTTAGTTTCTGCACATAAAAGTTCTCCAGATTGGAAGGTCCCCACGTACGATTGTGGTCCATAGAACACAGCTCAACGAACAATATTGTATCATCCCCACCGCTTTTTCTTGGATAGTGTTGTTGGGTTTCTCTTCTTTCTTTTTGGACGGGGGACAGTGTTGGATTCTTGAAAAGATTGTTATTAATTTATAGCTTTCCCAATACATTAGCAGTTAGCAGTTAATTGAAAACAAGAACGCTTTTCTACTCATTAGTTAGCTGTTAATTGCTCGATCTGCCTTCAGATTTTTTTTTTAAATCCCTCTCGCTGCTATCAATAAATTAGAAGTTAAAAGAAGACTGGCATGCACATAGAAAATCTTTTTGATTCATAAAAATAATAATTTTCAGTACACCATTGGAGCTGTCAGGCAAGGTTAGCTGGTGGGTTAAGCGAGTGATTCTTCCCTCTCGAGTCTCGAGAAGATGGAGCCTGTAAGAATACAACTTTCTGACCAAGTTTTTCCTCCGACCACTTGGCAGTTGGTGCCCATGATATGGTCAAATATTGCAAAACAATATCGACTTGACTTCAAAACCGGCCCCACACCAACCATCGTTTTCTAGAGGGGCCACGTGATTTGGCAATTTTTTTTTTTATCTTCTCAACAAAGGCATCAAATTGCAAGTATTTTGCAGCTGAAGTTTCACAGCTACTGTACAGAGGAAATTTCACAAGGCATTTGAGGTCTTGGCATGCACGATGAATGTCCTGTCAGGCTTAGAAATGTGGTGGTTTTTTTATTAAAAATATAATATTTTTTAAGTATAAATTATATTTTTAAAAGTTATAAAAATATGATTTTTACTCAAAAAAAACATAAGCTATCTTCCATTCAAACATCCTCAAAATGGAATGGATGGCAGCTATGATCAATGTTTTTGTGTTTTTGATAGTAATTATTTTTTAAAAATATATTAAAATAATATTTTTTAATTTTTAAAAATTTATTTTATATCAATATACTAAAACAATACAATAACATAAAAATAATTAATTTAAAATAAAAAAATTAAAATTAAAATTAATTTTTTTATAAACAATCTTGAAACACAAACAAAAATAAATAGGTTCTGATATCATCCATCAAAACTTAATCTGAGACCATGTAAGGGGTTTCTTGTAAAGAAGACACATGGTTTATCTACATAAATTCCCGGTGTGTTCTTGATCTACAAGTAAAAAGGGTGTTCGTTTTTCAAACTATAAAGCACCTTGATTGATGGCAACATGCTCTCTTCTGCACTACTATTTATCTAGCACGTGTTCACTAATGATATATATATATATATATTAAGTGAGTTTGAAAAGAATATATAAAATCTAATGCATTCTCAAATGTTTCTTCATGGTTTTGATATCCTATATCAAAACTATAAAAAACAGATAAAAATTAATTTAGTTTTTTTATTCAAAATATATTTTTAAAAAAACTTCTAAACACAGTCTAAATACATCATTAAACACAATCTAAATTCAAATAAAAAGTAAAAATTATATAAATACACGGGTTCTACGTGAAAATATCTTGTAATTTCTCTCTTGTGGTTCTAAACGATCTCCTGCAGCCCATGAACGATTGTTTTGTTAGCTTTTTGAGCAGAAATCAGAATACAAAACAGATGAGCCCATTCTACGATTTTCAAGGCTAAGCCCATATGAAAGTCGAGATCTATCATCTTTCTCAGAATGGCCTTAACAGATGCCGAATAACCTTGCCCTCCTCTGTTTCCATTCCCATCTACCAGAACATTCAAAACCCTACCGTAACTCTTGCCACTAATTTAGGTTTTGTCAAAAACCCACCCGAGTCATGGCTCTACATGGATCTAGCTCTTGCTACAAAGTGAGTTTTAATCCTCATTATTACTCCTTTTTTTTTTTGGTATTGTTATCTGACTCTCTGCTTGTTAATCTATCCATTACCACCCTTGAAACTTCATTTCTTTTTTATTTTATCTTCAAAAGATTTGAAATTGAATGTTCATTTTAATCAACCAGCAAATCCTGAAATTTCATTATGTTAAATTGAGGTTCATATAAGATTATTCTAATGATCATTAGCTTGCACGTTGTTGTAGGTAAATTTTATTGATATAAGAGAGTTTAAGAGACAGCAATGTTCATGGATCAATAGTTTCATGAGAATCCATAGTTTCTCTTCACCTTCCCTGAAACCAAACATATTTTCGTCTGAAAGACATCATTGTCTTAAAAAGTTGCACATTGGAGGAGGAACCCGTAAGTTTCTTTGCTTTTCCATCTCTTTTTTCTTCTTTATAGTCTGACCTTGTTATTGGGCAAGTGAACCACAGCACTTACAGATGACAGCAAGTCTAAAACTGCTATTTTTTTAGTTTTTGATGATATCTGATTGATTATATTTATGTCACTTCAGTGTCTCTTCCATATTGATGTTCCATCTTGTATTGTCCTCGTCTCTTGTTGCGGCGGCAAACGTTTAGACATATTCTCAGATGGATTGATTGGACATTTTTATTTCATGGTCAATGAGCTTAGTAGGTTCTAGGAGTCACCCCCCTTCTAACCATGAAAAAAAAAGGAAAAAAAAATAATAATCCAAGACTAGCGAGATAATTAATTGGCTTATGATTTACTCCTCGCAAGCAAGCGGAAGTGCCCCTAGTTGAACGGTGTTTATTGCGGGTCTGCATTTCTTCCTTTTTTTTTGTTTATCAGTTGCCTGCATTCCTCCTGTCTAAATTAGTGCTCGGTTGGAGCAGGTCTCTAATTGTATATTTGTATAGCACAGAACCCTTTGCACAGCCTGCCCGCTTATTGTCATTAAGAGCATGTCAAGTAAGAAGTGAAGATTCAGAGGAAGTGTCAAGTGGTGAAAGCATTGTATTGGATGAGCAGACCTTAATGCGTGAGCTTCAGGTTGCCATTGAAGAAGAGAACTATACCCAAGCTGCAAAAATCAGGGACAGCCTTAAGGTACTCCAGAAAGATAGCAAGGCTTCAGTACTGGCTGCAAATGCTCGGTTTTATAATGCTTTCAGGAAGGGGGATCTGGCTGCCATGCAATCCCTTTGGGAAAAAGCAGATAATGTATGTTGCGTGCACCCAGGTGCTAGTGGGGTTCTTGGTTATGATGATGTCATGGAAAGCTGGGAGCTTGTATGGATGAACTATGATTTCCCACTAGATATCGAGTTGAAAAATGTTAGAGTGCATTTCAGGGGAGATGTAGGTTATGTTACATGTGTAGAATTTGTGAGAACAAAAGGTCGCAGTTGGGGGGCACAATTTGTAACAAATGTTTTTGAGAAGATTGATGGTCAGTGGTTCATCTCCATTCACCATGCCTCACCTGTTGACTTGTAAGCTCCTCACAATTCCATCACAATACATGCAAAAGATGATTGCCCCTATTTTTATTATGTAGATTCACTTGCATCACAGTTCAGTCTTGGTAATAAATGTTGGTTGAACAACTGCACACGTGCTCGCATGGCTTACAAAGTTTCAGCAACCCTCTCTCAGTGATCTTAACACCTTAAATCTATTACCTATAGAGTAGATTGTGAGAAATGTTTCTGAAAATTGCATTTATAATCAGGTTAGATCTTAAAAACTATAGCGTATCGTGTATGTTAAAAGGGTACTGTTATGTTTGGGTATGTGCCCAAAGTATCTCTTAAACAAAGAGGATCATTCACCAGGCATTGGATTGCAGGATATGGTTTATTTAGCGTGGTGTTCTTGACAGCCTGGGCAATTGACATCCACTTATTTGAGCTCAAGATGCAATTCCGGTGATTGGATCAAACATTCAAACAGCTGCTATGATATCATAGTAACATTGTCAAGAATGGGCTTTGATATCCTGCTAATATTGTGAAAACTAAGATGAGCAAAATCATATGGTTGATGTTTTCTTTTTGTAGAGCATAAACTCAGCACCAGCACATTTCTGGTTAAAAAGAGCCACTATTAAGTACGATGATACCACTTCTTTCTTTATCATCCATAGTTCTTCCCCTTTCTAGCCACAACCCGCTTCATTCAGCGTCTTACGAAATTAGATTTTCGAATACTGGCAACAATATCATGATGATTTAGAAAAGCCCCGTTACTTTAAGGCCTCATAATTTACCACATCAAGCTACAGATTTATCATTTCATTCTAAAATGGAAAGCTTAACATGAACGCCACAATCTTTCCTGTTTCAAAAGATGTTTTGCACGAGGCACTATATAGTCGCTGTTCTGTGATGATAACGTAATTTTTTTTTGCCTTCTAAAAACTGTGCTCTCTGAATTTCAGATCTGTATATTTCATGGCATTGTTTTCTTTACACTCAACACGGGTGATATTAGTGGTGATTACAGCTGACGAAAAATCATTCCGACCCAAGTCAATGAAAGCCAATGCGATCAATCATGAACGCCCCATCTCTAATCCCTCTTTGCCATTTCAAGAACTTTAGCAACTATACACCAACAGCAAACAGCCTCCTGGCACGAACCCACTACACCCTTTCAAAAGGGGAAAGAGGGGGGCTTAGAGTGTATTTCACATGTGTCTTCCCTGGGGGCATGGTGTGGATCTTCTTTGTTACATCACTGGAGTTCCTTGGTTCCTGTTGAAACTTTTCACCGGAAGCATTGCTGACATCCAGAAGATCAGTTGATTTTTGACAGCTTATAACCGTGACACCAATGAAGAATGCCTGTAATGAAGAAATTGATGAACTGAATTCAATCGAATACATTCCCTTTTCCACTTGTGCCAAACTGAAGATAGGCTGATCTTGTTGGTTTGCTCCCTGCATGAGTGGATATACAAAATAAGATGCCTGCCTATATAGTGACACCACGAGAGCGGTGAACATAAATTCTCAGCTAAAACACAAATGCAGTACCTCAGTGAAAAGTTCAAAACAATCTGGCATAAGGCAACTTTTAGATGTCCTTGGAATCTCACTACACTGGCTTCCATTGGAGAGCATGCGTAGTTTACAACCAACATCCCAACCTCCACAGTCGCATGATCCACCAGATCTCCACCGATGTATCAATGGAGAAGGAACTCCCTCGTTTGGCAAGCTATGATTACCACCGGGAAGTATGACAGTAGTAGCACTATTTGAGTGTTCGGTTTTTCCCAAGTTACCAGAACATTGACTTTCTGGAAGGCACTGTGAGGAGCCCTTGTGCATCAAGTTTTCATTTTGATCAGTCTGCTGCAGGTCGAGGCCTGAGATTTCATTAAGCATTTTGACAACAACTGCTGCAAGCTCCCTATTTGCCATGAACCTTGGCGATGCCTGATCTGCCTGACTTAGGTCGACACCAAACAAAACAGACTCTTTCACCTTAATCTGGCAAATAGAGCTTGGTCCAGTCAAAGCAGAGATAGAAGAGCTATTATTAACCTTCATGCGGCCAATCACATTGTAGACATAGCCACAGCTCTTCTCTTTACTACCTTGATTTATCCAGCTACCACTCTTTTTCTTGATTTCATCAATTGTATAGAATGTATAGTCGCAGCCTGAATCATTCTTCTGAGGTGATGATAACTTGTTCATGGTGGCTGCAAGAATGTTGCTATTGTTGCCAACCGCAAATCTGAACAAAGGAACTCCGTTCCTTATTGTAAGCTGCAGGAGAGCTTTTATTCTTGGTGGCTCATGCTTTTCATCCTTAAGTGGTTCAGTAGCATCAAATCGTTTCAAGTTGAAGGAATTCAAGCTATCCTTTAAAGAGTCATTTTCAGCTGAAAGAAGTGTCCTCGAGCTCCTGGACTTCAGCAGAGGATCTAGCATCCTTCTCAACGGGCTGGATCTAGCTCTGTTATGACCACTTGCCTTCTCTCTGTTTGAATTATCCAAACAAGCAGAACCTTCGGATATCACGGGGCCAGACTTCGTGGAAATGTAGGTGGAGCTCAACTGTGGGACAGTTGAACTCTCCTTGAAGCTGAAACTCCTACTCATTCGACTTAAGCTGAAGCTAAACCGGCGATTTGGTGAAGGATGCCTGCCTTTTCTTGCCATCACTTCCATTGTTTCTTGATCCAAAGTATTTGAAGTTTCAATTACACTTCCTTTCACAGCCGTACCACTGCTCTCTCCTGCAAATTTATCTTCAGACAGTCTAATTGGCATCTTACTTGAACATGCAGATGTGTCGGATGCATCAGCTGACGTCTCTGTACCCCGTGTAACCATTGCAGCGTGCAGCGATTTGTGGGGTTCTGTGTCAGTTTCCTTTCTAGAAATCAGCGAGCATGAGTGCAGAATTTCAGAAGAAGGTTCTGAAGACTGAGCTTCCACATGAGAAAAGACATCTGACAAGCTCCGTCGATGTGTTTCATTCAAATCCTTATCCAGCGGTGTCCTTGATTCCTGAAGGGAGCAATTTGTGGAGAACTTTTTTGGTTCAAGGAGAACTATGTTGTTCTCCATGGATTGGTGTTGAGGAGAAAGATCAATAGAAGATTCTTGCAACTCCTCTATTCCCTTCTTAGTTTTACCATCAGCAACATTCTTTGCCTTAGAACTGGGCGAAACATCATGGCTTCTCAACTGTGATGATGGAGCTCTGATCCTTGATTTAATCGTTTGATCCAATGGTTTTCTCTTTACTTCTAGTCCTTCCTTCTCCCCAGCTCTCTTCTCGGCCGCACTGTCACAAGCGCTCATATTCACCTTGGACCTGATTGAGATACTGTCATATCTTGAGTTTGAAGACCGACTTCTAACTTTAGAAGTGATCTTCTGATTTACATCTTCTCTTTTCCCCTGTTCAAGAATGACATCTGAATTATTTCTGCCAACAGACTTGTTGGTCCTTCGTACTTTTTTCTGCCCGTTCACACTGCTCTTGGAAGAAGTTTCAAATTCTTGAAAGCATGAAGCATTCTGGATAGGAGGTTTGGAAGCTCGAGAAACATGGTCTCTGTGAGAAGAGTTCAGACTTGAAGAAATAGAAGGATGCTGCTTGCTTCGGTGAGAGAGAGTGTTATTGTGAACCGCATTTGGAAAGGTAGCAGACTTCATAGTAATTTTACTTGGCAAATTGCTGCTAGTCAATGATGTGCTATTGCTATAACTTGCTGCAATCCTCCATTTCTCTAAACGTGACCAGTCCAAAACTCCAACATTCAAAGCCTTATCCTGTATACTTTCACTTCTCTCCATGCGCTGGAGATAACCTGGCAAATCTGACATATACTTTACAAGCTCGTCATCCTTTCTTGAATTTCTCTTGACAGAGTGCAGCTGGTGGTTGTTCCCTGAAGTTTTTGGTTGGACCAAGATCCTATCATTTGCATGAAGTTTCAGTTCACGAGGCATGTCAACACATCGCTGACTACCATAATATTTTGCTTTCAACTTGTCTTGATGTTTTAGACTCTGCATTGCTTGGGTTGGAAGAGCAGTATCCAAATGTTGCTGCCATCTAGAACTCTTCTTGAGCTCCAAACCGAATCCCCTTTCGCTGGAAGGTTCTGAGGATGTCCGACTTGATTTCACATCAGATGAAATTTGGGACCCTTCCATTCTTCACTGACTCATTTTACCTGCAAAAGCACAAGGAAAAAGGGTTCTGATTCACTCTCCAGCAACTTCAGTTTCTCAAAATTCGCAAGTTCACAGGTTGTTAGGAAGCTGAAATTAACTCAACCTCATGCCTGCAAGAGAATATGCATGCATATGTTTTTTTCACGAAGCAGAATGGAAGCAAGTAAAACATGGAAAAATTGAGAAGTGGCTAGAAAGACAATAGCCCGTGAGCAAGAACAGAGATAAATCCTAGGGGGAAAAACAGCTACTGGGATTTATGGAATTAGGTTCCTGGTTGCTGGGACTGTTTCTTCACCAGTCGTGGAATCCTAACACTAACCCTTATTCTAAATTTCAGATAAAGTAATAGAGATCCCTTCAGATAGTTTCCCAACAAATCACCCAGCCCATTTCAAGAATCCACTGTTTTCGTCAATGGCAGTTCATTTCAGTTTAAAAACCAGAAAGAAATAGTGTCAATATTCTTTGGCTGTTTGACATGGGAAATCCAAATCATCTTTCAACAAAACAATCGATTTTCAACTTCCAATAATTTTAATCAAGCTAAAATCAATATTACAGTTAATTAAAAGAACATGCATCAGGGAAAAAAAAACAAGAAGGAAATTAAATCAGAATGGGCGGTCAGGTATCTCCTTGTTGATCTTCGTCTCTAAACTGATGCAATTTTCATACTTTCTTGCTCCAATTCAAACAAAAACCCATGTTCACAATCAAGTCAGAAAAGTAACAGATCTAAACAAAATGCAGGTTCATCCAATAATTTGGCGACAGAGAAATCTAATAGAAAAAGAAGAACCCTGAAAATCATGCGTTTTCCACTAACAATGGAAGCCAGTCTAGCCATTAATCATCATTTGGTGGAAAAGACAGATTAATTATTATATCACAAAACGAAACATGAATATTTCCACATCCAGGATTTCCCTCCAGTTTCTCAGAAACCGAACAGAGCTAGGAGCAAAAACGAAGACGGGACTAGAAAACATACCAGAAAACAAAAAAAGGAGGAGGAAATGCAGGTTCAAGAAACGAAAAAGAAGAAGAACGCGAGCCCCGAAAAAGATCCGATACGTAACAAAGCAGGCAGTCGTCTCTCAGTCCTGATGGGGCACTGGAATCATTGTCATTATTTATCTTTCTTGAAAACAAACAAGTGTAACGTAGATTATATGCAAAGAAAAGAATTACTCCTCCGGCAGGAATCAACAAACAAAATAATAAGTCTTCCTTCTTTACTAATCCTCCAGGACAAGGGTTTTTTTCGTATTCCTTCGAAACGGCTAAAAAACAAGGAGAGAGACAGAGAGAACAGCGAGGTGGTGAGTGAATAGAGAGTTGGAGACAGAGAGTGGCGTTTTGTTTCGTTATCAATGGTCAGACGCATAAAAGCAAAGAGGGAAAGCAGAGAGAGTAGAATAGGGCAATACACTAGACTAGACTACAGGGCTTAGGCTAGCGAGGTAGGGTCCCACAAGCATGACTTCTTTCTTTGTAGCGAATCCCGAAGCTCAACCGTGGGGACACTAGAGGTGACGTTTGCGCCACACCCCCGCGCTTTTGTTTCCTTTAGCGTGGTTAGCAGTTGGTGTTTTTTAAATAATTTTTTTTATTAAAATATATATTAATAATTTTTTTTATTTTTTAAAAATTATTTTTAACATTAACATATTAAAACAATTTAAAATATATAAATTATATTTAATTTTAATAAAAAAAAAATTTTAAAAACACAGCTCCAACGCTTTCCCAAACGTTCCATTGGAATGAGTATTTCTCTGTGGGGGAGGTTTAAGGATAAGGCAAAGGTTAATTAAGGGGGGGTTTTAATTATTTGTTTTACTACTAATAATAACTCTGCTTCTAGACGTTTCAGATTTTTAACAGGTGAGGGCAAAGAATTATATAAAAACCTTCTTTTTATTATTATTATTATTATTACAGTAGTTATTATTTTTTAAAATATTTTTTTTATAAAAATATATATTTACTGTATTTACGTTTTATTAGCAGTTTCAGGGGTTGCCTTGATTATAGTTTTGGACACCTTTCCTCATTAATTAATGCAATAAAACATTATAAATACGAGTTAAAAACGCTTTTTTTTATCACAGTACAGAGAAAGGAAAAGGGTAGAGAAGCTGCTTTTACATCCTGCAAGACACAGTAGTACTAATCTCTTCGAGCTTTTTTCTTTAAACAAAAAAATATCTCAGTGTGTTTCAGAATAAACATTATAATTACGACAATTTAAATAAATTACCTTGACTAGAATAGTATTATTTGCAAGGATATAATAAACATAATAATAAAAAATGTAGCAACATATTACGATTTGTCCGGAGGATAGTTATTAAAGTTATTTACTCTTGCTAAAGAGATAATTACGAAGACTTAACTAGTCAATTAGCCACTAAATTATATATATATATATATATATTTGCTGGTAGCTAGCAAAGTCATAGCATTTTCCATGTTCATTGTAAATTAGATCATCCTAGTTTGAAAAAGAGGCAGTCTACAAAGGAAAGCAGTGGCCTCCTTTGAATAAACAAGAGCATGCTAAAAACCCCACATGAAATATTTGATTGCGGGGAATCTTGTGCCCATTTTTCCTTCCTTATCTAATCCCCACCTCCTTCAAGCTTGTCGTATACCAATCTTGGCATGCATGCTTTCATTTTCCATCCCTTTATTGCTAGGCGTTTTGTTTTGAGGCCGATCTGATCGATCTCGACTTTGATAAAGAAGCTTAATGTGAGGTTTCCTCGTACAGTGAATTAATCGCGAAAACAAGTTCCTTTTTTCTAGTGAAATGGACAAAATATGCAGTTGCAAAGGAGAGTTTGTTTTACCTTAAGGATCAGTGCCCCTCTAATTCCTATAGTCATGTCTTTTTCTGTCGAGGGTAATCATTCGACGCAGTTGTCCAGCTTGTGGTTTTCCATGTATATGATTTCTATAGTAAAGCCTATGGTGATAAATCCACAGCACAACCTGCCGGGAGTTTCGTCGGTTTCTTTGCTACTTGAGCCAAAAATCACCACCACGGCTTCTAATAGCAACGATGCTGACGGGTCAGCTTAGACACCATCAATTGTGGATTGGTTTCTTTCTTAACCTGCGTTACTATTTGTCATTTTCGGTCTTGGACTGCATCCGAGAGTGTGCCCAAGCCTTGGGCTGCAAGCTGGATCAGGCCTTTTGGTCTTTTTTTTCTTTATCGTTTTCTTTTGCTTGGCACATAAAAAATATTTTCGTATTGCGTACGGCTCGGTGTTTTGTTAATTATATCCCATCATTATAAAAAAAAACAACGGTGAATATCATCGAGTTTTGCTCATTGATACCAAAATGTGAAAATATTTTTCTGTCTTAAAAGATATAATAATAGTTCAGTTTGAATGTATGTTTTAATTTCTCTGTTAATCTAAATTTAATCCAAACCAAGAATTTAAGTATAATTAAGAACAGATTTTATTACCACAGTATATCTCGTTTACACAAACATGCATTTTCTGGGAAAGACAAAGGATACATACCAAAGATCATACGCAGAAATATGACATCACAAACATTGATAAAATTAACTTTGCAGAATCACAAAACGATGGATGACAAGACAGAGACATTTACTCAGCCGCTGATCTCAATGGACTTGACCTCAGGCTTCTTCTCCTCGGCCTTGGGAATCGTAACAGTCAAAACCCCATTCTCCATTGATGCCTTCACTTCATCAACTTTAGCATTCTCAGGCAACCAGAACCTCCTAAGGAATTTGCCACGACCTCTCTCAACACGATGCCACTTATCGTTTTTATCCTCCTTCTCAACACTTCTTTCTCCACTTATCTGAAGAACCCTTCCTTCTTCAATCTCAACTTTCACTTCCTCTTTCTTCAGCCCAGGAAGATCAGCCTTGAATACATGAGCTTCTGGGGTCTCCTTCCAATCAACATGCGCGCTAGCGAAACTTGATATCTCATTAGTACTTGAACCAAATGGTGACGAGATGTCAGTGGAAAGTGGGTTGCTAAGCAATGATCGAATCAGAGACATGATGAGAGCTTGTTTTTGTTTCGAGTATTTGATAAAATTTGGTTAGCAAGTGAGAAACCAACACCTTTTCTTTCACCGATGATGGATATCCAAGGAAGGGGATGGTCATATAAATAGGGAGTGTTGTGGGGTCTTTGAAGTTTCTGGGCGTTTAACCTTCCACGGCCTTCTGTTTCTTCATCCTTCGTGGCAATGTCTTTTGAATCCTCTGGATGTTCATCATGGCTTCTTTTTTTCTTCTGGATACTTCCTTTGGGCTTTTAGGTTATTGGATCAGGATAAAGTGAATAATTTCAAATGTTAATAAATTGAGCGTTTAATGCTGGAAGTTCTTAAAGAACCTGACGCCCCTGATCATCCTGAACATAGGAGAATAATGGGCGTTTCGCTCTTTTGATTAACTTAATGGGCTTGTTTGTTTTAATATACGAGCTAGTGTTTTATTTCTCTTTTGAGATTAGTCTCCATCATAAATTCTTCTTCTTCTTCTTCTTCTT
>Ga0325400_1005196_pt1 | contig 12214 bp, 5 predicted proteins | sample PopdelMetagenome_2_FD_205662 | JGI IMG/M metagenome (GOLD analysis project Ga0325400, IMG submission 205662) | Populus deltoides microbial communities from Bellville, Georgia, United States - Xylem-PdKOR-R1 | ecosystem: Host-associated > Plants > Phyllosphere > Stem > Wood/Secondary xylem...
AGTTCGTAAGGGTCAAGTAGTAACAGCACCACAAAACTTTGCAGTGGTGAAGAAGGCTGGAAGCCAAGGGCTCGAGTGGGTATCATTCAAGACTAATGACAATGCACAAATCAGTCAATTGGCAGGACGAGTCTCTACCATCCGGGCCTTGCCTGACGAAGTGGTAGCAAACTCATTCCAGATCTCAAGGGAAGATGCCAGGAGGCTTAAGAACAACAGGGATGAAGTTAGTGTTCTTAGTGCATCCCGTCAATCAAAATATGAAAGGGATTAAGATTGCATCTATGCAATTGCAAAAGGCTTTATGTATGAATCACTACGGAGAAAGAAATAAGACTTAGCGGCATAAAATGTGGTCTGGTTTTGTTCCTTGTACTATGCTCGTATTATGCAGAAAATAAAATGTTCTCTGTTTTTTTAGTCGGTTCTGCTTTCGTTACTATGATTTTTCCTTTCCATTTGATTAAAATTAAAAGCTTTTCCATCTATGAGGTAAAGGAAAATAAATAAATAAATAAAATGTTAAATATATGCCCTTATGTAAAGAACATATCTATGAAAAGACATTAACCTGATGTATATATTATTGATTTATGTGCTTTTTTTTTTGTTTACATCATGTACTTAAAATATACTTAACCTGATGAGTAAGATTCTCGCTCAATTTAACAAAGGTTAAAGTGGGTTAAAGTGGATCGAATGAAAAACTTGATCCAACTAGATTTTTTTTTTTTTTTGATCAAAATATAAGTAAATCCAACTAGATTTTATGATGATGAATACTTGATGATAGTATGAAATTATTATCCCTATTCTTACATTATGTCCAAAAGGACTATAATGAGATTATGTTGCATGACAATATTGCCTCTAGTAAATACTTAACAAAAAAACAACATAAAAAATTGAGAATGAGTTACCCCCGCACATGTAAGTTTTTTTTATTGGGCTTTGGCATCTGGGCTGAACATCACTTTGACCAAGTATTGCTAAGTTTTTATTTTGGTAATGAATTAGAAAATAATATAAAATTATTATATTTAATAGCTTGATTATATAGTAGATAATTATTGAATTTTATAACAAAGTATAGATTCCATCTATGAGATTTAAGTCAACCTATGAATGAGATGTTCTTCTAACACTTGTTAGCACTTAAATCTGAAATAATAGAGCAAATTGAAAAGTAATTCTCATTCAATAGTATGCATGCAGGCGAGACTCGAGACTTCTAGCCTTTCATATAGTATTGTAGAGTTGTATATGTGAAGTAGTTACATCATTCTTCATCCGAATCTACAAAACACAACGAAGATGGATTCAACTTATCTCTGGAGCTCTTTGTGTTACCTTTGCCTCTATCATTTTCTTCAGCTTAACATGGATTTTTTTCATCAACATGGATTCAACTTTCTCCTTATTTCTTTGTTTTTTTTTTTTTTTTCAATTCCTTTTTTGACAACTCCTTGTGCTATAATGGTGACTGAAGTGTAGATTGATCAATCGCCACACTTCTTTTAGAAAAGGATATTACATGTAAAAGTCCCCTTTCTCTAGCTTGTCCAATGGGGGAAAAGACATGCAATGACTTCCTATCTACTTTGGAAGTTAATTAAAGCCCTTGAAGGCAGTAGCCACTAGCTAGTGCTAGCATGGAAAGCAAGAACATAAATGTTAAACTAAAGACGGGCCCTTAGTTTCCACTGGCACTACTTGTTTCAACTCTGAGCGTTCTTTGTCAACTTCAGCTTTTAAACACTTCGCATCATTCATTTTCTCTTCTTTGCTTTTTCCCCATAAAACACTATAAAGACCTGCGACCAACATGAGCCCACCCAAAACACTACAGCACAAGAAGTGGACAAAAGAAATTAAACAATGAAATAGTGATCATTAAATTTATAAAATTAGTGTAACCCAACTAATTTTATACCTTTATAGCCCAAAATTTAGATTCTCAAGCTATTTGTTTCCTCAATTGGGACCTTAATTTATTAGAAAATCTCAATTTATTTCCTATCTAAAAAAAGTAATTTTTTAAATAGAAATCATCAAGTTCTCTTCAAGAAAATTTCTTTTGAATGCATAAATTTTAAAATCTAGACAAAATGAAAATGTTATATTAATAGATATAGATGAGAGCACCCAATTGAGAATTTTCAATATATCGAGGATCTGATTGAGAAACAAAATTCATATGGAAATCCAATTGAGAATTAGTGTATAACTTGGAAGACTTGTATAAGGTTTGAACAAAGAATTAAAGTACCTTCCCAAAGTGATGATCTCGCATAGTAGAATAGCAGAAAAGAACATTGTAAAGACCAAAGTGACTGGTGTAGACATGGCTAAAAACACTGGCCCTTTCTTCTCTATAATCCATGCTTGCAAGTAGAATGTAACACCAGTCACCACAATTCCCTATCACAAATTGAAATTATCTGAATTAATAATATATAGGCATTTTCTACAACATGTTCGGATAATGATATTTGATCTTTAAAGATATTTTTTTCTAAATGGCTAAACAATAACATAGAGATCACCAATCAAGAATTTAAACTTCTTGATCATTGTGTTTCAGCCTAGTGGGTTGATTTGAGATTTGGGTTGGACTAGATTTTATAAAAAAATAAAAAGAAATTGATAAAATAAAAAATTTAGATTAATCAGTAACCTGATTAATTCAATTAAAATTTGTTGATTTGAAAAAAAAAATATTGTTTTGATTTTAAAAAAATTAATTCAAATTAATCTAAATTAACTTACTTAATTCATAACCTAAGCATTTACCTGAGTTAATATGTAAATTATATTTAATAACTATGCCGTAATAACAACGAATTAATGGTTCATAATATTATAGAAATTAAATATGAAAAGTCATTTTGGCAACTAAATTAATAATGAGAGGCAAAGAAGTATAAAGAACAGAAAAGAGAACTTACACAGTAAGCCACAGCAAGAAGTCTAACATTCCAGCCCAGCTCCCACTCACGAGGATCTCTTTCAAAGCCAATGGCAATGGCAAATAATTGAATTGTGCTTAGAAAGCACTGAAGAGTTATGAATAGAAGCTTTGATGGGTAATCTTTCAGAACCCGTCCCTGTCTCAAAACAGTAGCAAATTAGGTCATCATTACTAAAACCTCATACATGTTAGAGTATTCTAAAACATTGATAAACAGAAATTCAAAAGGTGGTCTTGGTGTTAGAATTTACAAGGGTTAGAATAGTTTATTCAATTATAGAATCATAGACACATAGAAGTGGCTAGACTAGATAGAGCTACCTGCAACACGAGCCATAAGCCCCATAAGATGTTGGACACGAACAAGAGGAAACAACCCTTTATCCTGGTTTGGCTAGAAGGAACATGACTTACAATTCCATGGCTGTTATGGCTCTCAAAGAGGTGATGAATACACAGAAGATTAAAGTGGGGACCCTTGTATAAGGCAAGGGTTATTGCACCGGCAATACATGCTATTATCCCAACAATCTTCGCAATCCCTGAGACTGACCTCAATTTCAACACCTCCATTCTATAATCAAAATTTCATAGTTAAGTTTAATCCAAAGAAACTTTAATTTTAATCACAAACAAAACGTTTCAACTAATTTACAAATATATAAAATCGTAATTTATATTTTTTGTTAATTTTAAACTATAGTGTGTGTGTGTGTTAATTAATGTATAAGGTTCCTTAGTCCATCCACGCTATATACATTACGTTACCAAGGTCACCATAATTAATTAAGTGTTAGCCTGTTAATCAGGTGTTCATTGTCAATGCCATGAATAATGAATGATTCTTAAGAGATTACTTGAGTTTTAGAGGGAGGGAAAATGAGTAGTAAAGCTATTTTTATTGGTGGGCTATAGTATAAATATCCTATATTTAAAATGGATAAAAGCAAAATTGACGAGAATAGCTGGTGATTAACATATTAATGAAGACGAATTTTGATAATTAATTGATATCATAAAAAAAAAGATAAAGTTAAGATTTTGAATCAAATTTAAGAAACATTTGAATCAAATCACTTTATTAATTATCGTTCAAATCACTAATTTATCAGCAAACATTTGAATCAGATTCCACTGTATATATTCGTATGAAAAAGTGCTTATAATATCCATTAGTTTAATGAGTATATTGTACTAATTATTAGCCATTATTTATTTAATATATGTTCTAAGGTATTCCTACAGAATTTATACCCATCAAGTTTAGTGGTAGGGATAAATTCGAATAAAACACAGCAAAGAACTCGAACCAAATTGGGATCGATGATGTCATTGCTCATTTTAGATGCATGAAAAGCAATGATGTGACTAGTCTAATAATTGTTTGAGGAAGCACTAGGAGATCATAAATCTTCCAAACACAAGCAAAATTCTATGTTATTAAGTAGGTATCTATGTGTGAAAATATATTCAATTTTAGTAGATGTATTTGGAAAAAAAGAATTAATATTGTGTCACGCTACAGCTGTGAACATCAAAGGGGAGACACAAAACCTAGAGCCTCACCCTTCTTGCTTTTGCAATAATATCTCTAAACTACAAATACTTTAGTGTTGAACATCAACTTGCTTGTACTTAATAATGGGAGTTTGCCACTTACCTAAGTAGGAGTGCCAAGAAGAAAGTGACGACAGGAAGGCAGTTTGAAATTGCAGCAGCCAAAGTTGCAGATGCATAGACGATGCCAATACCAAATATATCCAAGCACAAACTAATCCTAAAATGGAAACCACAAAATTAAAGAAAATTCTCGAACTCTATAGAGACTAATTAGTTGATCATAAACACTCAGAATGAATATATTTTTTCTTAATTCTTTAGCCGGAAGAAAGTAAAGATCATGCACGTGCTCATGCTACATAGCATGAAGACAGTACATGTATCCTGGAGAAGGAAGAAAGTAGTTGTAAATTGAATTTGAATACATACCCAAATAGAGAGAGGAAGAAAATTTTGCAGAAGGTCACGAAGGATAGGGTTGGTCTATTTTTCCTATAGAATTCAAGATAAAAGTAAGGGTCAGCTTAATTTCAACATTATGATTAACTAATAAAGATCAAGAATTAGTTCATACAGGAGGGGAAAAAATGATAAACAGCATGAGAATTGAATTGAATTATACCATTCGAAATAGAAAGCAAAAGGGGCTAAGAAAAGAGTTGCTGCTGCCTGTCTATAGAAGACAAACACATAGTTGTTCATGCCACCATTGAAAGCAGCCTTGGATAGCATGAACATACCACCATAGATTGATTGCACTAAAAGCACAGCCAAATAAGGCTTCTTTTCACCCATTACTCAAATAAGATAGGTATATATGAGAACTACAAGTTTTTTTTCTAAGATTATGGTAGCTAGAACTTCAGTAATGTTTAAAGCTAGAAACAATAAATATACGGTGAAAGCTAGCTTACATGTTTGGTTATGATCATCAAGGTTTATATAAGTTCAACATTCAAAGGGCAATGATGAGAATATCCAATGAAAACTACTGGCCTCTTCTATTGGGATGTGTGTGGCCAAGATAGGAGGCTACTTTACTACTATAATAAGGGACCACCAAAAGGTTTTCTTATAATGGTGTCTCTATTCACTACTCATGCAGTCATTCATTTTTCATTTGTAACCCTTTTTCCATGAGAGGGACTTTGGTGGTATATCCAACTATCATATTTAGTTTCTTATCATGTGAGTATATACGTTCCCAAAATGGAATTTTCAACCACTCTGCCTTTGTATTTTTTTTTTTTTCCAAGAGGTCAGGACTTCTCCTTTGTTTTCACATAAAATAAAGAAATACAAAAGTTTTTGCTAGCTGTGAAGAACTTCTTTAGGGGGTTTGTATCCTTTGCAATTTTTTTTTAATTTTTAAATTTTTGGAAATAAAAATAGAAAACTTATTTTTTGGATTTCAAATAAAAAAACAGCAACCACTACAATTAATGTTGGATTTAAGGATTAGGTTTTAATACTAAAAAAGTTAGTGAATTTTAAATTTGAGGGACCATTATGATGGTAATAATATGATGAAGAATAAATAAAGAAATAACAGCAAACAAAACCTGAGACATATACAAACACTATCTTTAAAGATATTTTCTCCATACAATATTATCCCTTGTGATTCAAAATGTTCTTCCTCCAAAACAAGGGATGTATAAACAACAAGATAAAAATCATAAGGAAAAACCCAAAAAGGTTTAAAAAGTGTAAGAGAAGTGCATGGTATATATAAGTTGTTAGTTTGTAACAGTTAATGAGCAAAATAAATCAGGAAATGAAAGAGGTGTAGCTGTTATAAAAGTTTTTAAAGTAAAACAGTTATTAGGAAAATGTAGTTATTATCGTTAGGGTAATGTCGGGGTTGCCGCACTTTAAGATGTGAGCCTTTTGAGAGGTATGTTGTTGGGAAATGAGATAGTATTGGGTTTAATCATAAAATTATGATTAAATTTCAGGAGTCGCCACATAGTATTAAGGTTACTAAGAAACCTATAATATGTGAGAATCTGAGTAAGGGACTGATTGTGCAAAAGAAAAACGCATCACCCCAAGTACATCCTACTTAAAGTAAGTTGCATTGTTGTTTGATTATTTTTCTAAGTCAAGTTTCTATCTGTTGGTCTTCTTTTAAGGTCTAAGACAGATTTTCATTCATGAGAGAGTCTCTATCTTATTAGGTGAAATCATTGTCATTCTAAAGTTCAAATTTTAGTATCGCATTTATTTTTTACTTTGCATCTTTAATACCTGAGGGTGCCCTCTATTGTGTAGTTTTACACCCCTAAATATTAAAGTCTACATCTAAACCCTAATAAAAAATAAACAAAATGATTAGTAACGGGTTTTTGATATTTTGATTAAATCCTATTGAATAATCATAAATCGGTTACAATATCTATTTTTTTGTTTTTATTAAAACATGAGAAAGATGCAATTTTTTTTTATGAAAACATGCTTGGAAAACGTTTTAGGATTTAAGTGTATGCATGAAAACAAAATATTATTTTTTTTAAGGGGAAATTAATTTAAAAGTTTTTAGATTTTTTAGATTTTTTTAGAAAAATATTTAAGAGAAAACCGGGTATTTTAATACCAAATATATATCTTTCAGTGCAAATATACAGCATAATATTATACAAAATTGGTAGGAAAAACATGTGAGAAAATCATAATTTCTTTAAATGAACTTTGGATTTTTTCATTTTTTAAAATATAATATAATATTATATTATTATTATTATTATTATTATTATTATTATTATTATTATTATTAAATATATGGGTTTGTCCCGGCCCGTCAAACAGGTTCGAACCTAGTCGGGTTGGGCTGACTAGAGGCCCAATAGATCTGCGCTCCTTTTTTTTTCTTGTTTTATGCTGGACCTGACCCAGCTTTCTAGTATAGGTTGAAACAGGTTCAGCTCGAGGCCCACATGGTCGCTGGCCTAGCCCAGCTACCTCGTGAATTATAATTTATGCTACATGCAGAAAGAATTATGGTTCTGCAAGCAGTGACTCTACCATAGGTAGTGGATGAAGAAAAGAGAGGGCAATAAAGATTACTTGATGTTAGGGCGGTGCAACTACTGGTCTGACTAAGCGGCTACCGTGAGGCTGGTGGAGAGAACGACGATTGGCATCAATTGCTAGAGTAGGAAAAAGATGAAATTTATAGAGGAGAGAGAGAACTTTGTGGTGGCTCCTTCTAACATAAGGTGGTCAACTAGTGGTTATACTAGTGACTTATGGTGGAGCTAGTGGTGGAAAAATTGGTGGTGATGACGGTTGGTGGCTGAAACGGTAGAGAGAGAGGGAAAGAAAAATGGAAGAAAAACTAGGGGGAGAAAACTAGTTTTTTTCATTTTTTTTTTTCACCCAATTTTCTCCTCATTCCAACCATGAAATCTATATCTATTTATAGGGGGTGGAAGAGAGACGTTTTGTCTCCACTGATGCCAAATCTTGGCCCTTGGTTCGACCCAGAAAGATCCTACCCATTGATTTCAAGAACTTATCATAGGCTGTCAGTTTTGTTGCAGGAAAAGAGCTGGTCAAGTTGACTACTTTGAAGCGGTGCCACAACCACTATGATGTCCATTAGTAAGAAGGGATTACACCGGCGTGTAGTCAGATGCCATCTGATTATTTTTGTGTAAGTTTTGTTCAATTTAGTACGGGGATGAGGCATAAAATGCCTTGAAAATGAGGTCACTTAAGCAGCCTCTCTAGAGAAGAGCATGAACAATCATCAACTCCAAAACAATGTTGTTTTGGTGTTTTTCACTTTAGTCTTTTGATTTCTGATTTCTCTTAATCACACCTCTGATTAGCTTTAAATTTTTAATTTTATGCAATTACACTCCTGATGAACTTCGATTTAAGTCCCATAATTCAACGCCTTTTTTATTTTGATCATTTGTCTCGAATTTCTTCAATTTAACCCCTAATTGGCCATTAAACTTTTAAATTTCTTTAATTTTACCCTTGATTTTAGCCGATTGGGTCCTTAGAGTTCGACACCCTTTTTTATTTTGGTCATTGACTGTGAATTTCTTCAAGTTAGCCCTTAATTGACCCCCAAAACTTTAATTTTCTTGCAATTTTACCATGTTCTGAATCAATTGACTTGGTAAAAATTAAATTTGATCTCCTAAAATTCCAATCTTCTCAATTAAGTTCAAATTGGGCTCTCAAACTTAATTTTTCACCAATTAAACATCTAATAAAATTAATTTGACCTATTTAAAGTATAATTAAGTCCTTGCACCTAATTAAATCCTTTTATTAGATCCAAATTAATTCTTAAACATAATTAAACTTTAATTTAGCTCATGATTAAATCAAATTGGCCAATTAATAATCTAATTGTATCCTACGGCTTAATTTTTATGCAGATCCATCCAATGATGATTTAATTTGACCTTGAGTCGTCTAATATTTAGGCTTATAATTTGTCCAAAATTGCAACTTAATCTTTCTATATGTTTGAAATCCTCCCCAGCCTGCTTTTCCAAGTCGCTAGTCTTCTTACTTTCTTTATTTTATTTCTTTATTTTTATTTTGGAAAGAAAAAATGTGAATTTGAGGAATAACCTAAAAATAGGTTATAACAGTCAAAATTGCACGTTCTTTATTGTTGTCTGCTTCTGTTCCTAGTGAGTTTTAAAGAAAAGTTGTTCTTAGTATTGTAAGTTTGATTAATATAATTTTATCTTCTCATATTTCTAGTTTTTATCCTTTTAAAAAGTTGTATAGGTATGCCCCTGATTATTCCTCCTTTATATTTTTTTGTTGTACTTGTTTCATTCTTCGTTCTCATGTAGAACACAATAGTTGTCCTCTCAATCTGTTATTTATGTCTTTCTTGGTTATGGTGAAGCTAAAAAAGAGTATCGTTGTTTTGATCCAATAACTCAGAAACTTTATGTGTCTCGTCATGTTATCTTTCTCGAGCATATACCTTTCTTTTATATTTCATCCACTACTCATAACTTGATTAAGTCTAATTTTATTTGTATAGATCTTTTTTTCTGAGGATTCTGGTAGTTTATCATCTCAGGTTTCTAATACCTCAAATACCCCTCCTCATGTTCGACCAATTCATACTGATCATTTTGCACGGTATTGACTCTTTACTCTCTAGCACACCTGAAGCTTCATTCTCCTCTACGGCCCCTCCAACTCTGTATAAGATTGTGGTTCTACCTCTACATCAATCCATACGCATTCGTAAGTCCATAAAGTTACTAGATTATTCTTATTCTTCATTATTTACTTCTTTTTTAGCTTCTATTCATTGTCTCTCTAAACTTTCTTCTTATAAAGAGGAATTCTTGATTCTTTTTAATAGCAAGCTATGGATAAAAAACTTTCTGCTTTGCATAAGACAGATACTTAGGATTTGGTTCCTCTACCTCCCAGTAAGAGTGTTGTTGGTTGTCATTGGGTGTATAAGATCAAGATTAATTCTGATGAATTTATTGAGCGATACAAAGATAGGTTGGTTACAAAAGAATACTTTCAACTGTATTGTATGGATTATGAGGAGATATTTGCCCCTGTTACAAAAATAACTATTATTCATACTCTTATTGCAGTAGCTTTGGTTCGTCAGTGACATATCTCTCAACTTGATATTAAAAATGCTAAATGGAGATCTTCAAGAAAAAGTTTATATGGCGCCCCCTCCTAGTGTTTCACATGACTCTAGGCATGTTTGTAAGCTCAAGAAAGCTTTACATGGTCTTAAACAAACACCTCGTACTTAGTTTGAGAAATTTTCTGTTGAGATCTCTTCTCTTGGATTTGTTTCTAGTAGTCATGATTCTGCTCTTTTTGTTAAGTGCATTGATGCATATCGTGTCATTTTATCTTTATATGTTGATGATATGATTATTATTGGTGATGACATTAATGGTATTTCAGTTTTAAAGACAGATTTAGCTAGATAGTTTGAAATGAAAGATTTGGGTTATCTATGACATTTCCTGGGTATTGAGGTAGTTTACTCACCTAAAGGTTACCTTCTTTCTCAGTTAAAATATGTTGCAGATATTCTTGAGCTGGTTAAACTTACTGATAAGCAGACTGTAGATACTCTTATTAAGGTTAACGCAAGGTATTCTTCTTTTGATGGTTTACCTTTGTCAGATCCTACTTTATACCGTACTATTGTTAGGAGCTTAGTATATCTCATTATTTCTTGCCTAGATATTGTATATGTTGTTAATGTTGTTAGTCATTTTGTTGCTTCTTTTACTAGCTACCAGTCATTGGGCAGTTGCTCTTTATATTTTGTGATATCTTTGAAGTACAGTCTTTTAGAATCTTTTATTATCATCTACCTCTTCCTTGGAGCTGCGTGCTTACTCTCATACTAATCATAATAGTGATTCTACATATCGCAAGTCTATTACTGGTTTCTATATCTTTTTAGATGTTTCTCTTATTTCTTGAAAGAATAAGAAATAATCTATTGTTTTTCAATCTTCAACCGAAACAGAATATCATGCTATGATATCTACTACTAAAGAGATTGTTTGATTATATTAGTTACTTGCAGATATGAAAGTCTTTCTTTCTCATTCTACTCTTATGTATTGTGACAACTAGAGTTCTATTCAGATTATTCACAACTCGGTTTTTCATGAACGAACTAAGTACATTGAGATCAATTGTCATTTTACTCATCATCATCTCAAGCATAACTCTATTACTTTGCCTTTTGTTTCTTCTTCTTTGCAGATTACAAATTTTCTTATCAAGTCACATTCTATTTCTCGTTTTCATTTTCGTTTTCTAGTTGGTAAATTATCGATGCTTGTAGTTGTCACATCGTGAGTTTAAGAGGAAATGTTAAGAAATATATTTTATTTTGTTTTATTTATTAATAGTAGAATATTATTTTTATTTTAACTTTTATATAATCTCTTTGAATGGAGTTTAAGATAATTTTTCTTAAGAATAAAGTGATTATGCAATATCAAATATGAAACCCTAGCCTTTTTCTTTTTTTCTTTTTTTCTTTTTCTTTGTTTAATTTGGATCGTTGAATAGCATGGACACCAAGCTACATTATTTGTTTATGTAGTGTTCTAGTTATGTAGCTTTTCTTGGTTTGGCATATCTGCATATCCATAAATTTTGTAGATTCGTTTTTGTTTTGTTTTTTCCTCTCTTTTTTTTAGTGTTTTAATGCAAATTATTGCCTATAAAAAAATTTAATAAATAAGATTTCATTGAGGTGAACGGTTCCGCTTTATAGATATGCGTAGACCTTGATATAGATATGCGTATTTTGTGGTTACGTACGTGATTGATAAAGTAAAGGTTAACATTCCTGGTTCTCATTTTTCGTCCGTTTATTTATTTGTATATGATTACTTTTTCTAAAGCATGATAATTATTATTTTTAATTATGTAATGGCCAGCAAACATTACATAAAGAGCTTTTTAGTATTACTCAAAGAATAAAGAATTCGATGATGCCTAGCTATTTCAAAGGCTTCAAGAACAAGAAACATCCTTCTATTAATTTAATCGATTATAACCATCCAATTTCAACCATTCTCATAAAATATGGCAAATTTTTAAATACCCATATCCCTATATATATATATATATATATATATATATATATATATATATATATATATATATATAAATATTTTTTTTAAAAAA
>Ga0325400_1005199_pt1 | contig 12211 bp, 3 predicted proteins | sample PopdelMetagenome_2_FD_205662 | JGI IMG/M metagenome (GOLD analysis project Ga0325400, IMG submission 205662) | Populus deltoides microbial communities from Bellville, Georgia, United States - Xylem-PdKOR-R1 | ecosystem: Host-associated > Plants > Phyllosphere > Stem > Wood/Secondary xylem...
AAAAAAAAGAAATAGCTTAGTTTTTTTACTATGAATTGATAGGTTGAGCAGTTTTAATATATTTCTAATAGCGTATTGCTTGTAAGCTGTGATGCCACTCTTCAAGCTTGTGATACACACACACACGTGTTACAAAGGAGAGTTGGAACTCGAGACCTTCCGGTGTGTGAGCATATCAATATAGTAAAGGTCTAGTGCAATATTCTAAAGCATTATTTTATCTTTTACTCCACACCAATCTCTCCTTCACTAACTGCCAATAACCCGTGAGTCCGTGGCTGAAAGAAATGAAGCCTGACTTCTGTAGCTACAGGCAGTAAATACTCCTCCTCCGATATACTAATTTGCATCATGAAGCAAGTTCTTGTTGTTGCTGCTGTGTAGCTTCCCTAAGCACCACCTAGTTTGACCTCAGTATAATATCTTCGTTATGGCCTTTACCTAGAGTTTAAGCAAGTGCCTGACATGCTAAACCATTGGATCAGGTCTCAGGAAATGCACCTTTAACTACACATTAAGTATCCCATCTCTTTTTCCTTCATTTAATTTGACCAAAAATAGATTCATAAATGATGGAACGAAGTAAAATGCACATAGATTCCAAGAACAGGAATTATTTATGAAGGCATCAAGGAATTAACATGGACTAGACCTCAACCATTTTTTATTGGCACACGCTGAAGTCTACGACCTCTGGACACTCCACACTGAGTGAAAGCAAACCTTGAATCTTGTTATGGCCTCAAAGAACTTTGTTGGAATGTGTAAAACCTGCAAAATCAAGGAGTTGCAGATGTCGAGCCACCTATTACACTCAGCTCAGTATGGCAACAACATTTACCTATATCCTTGCCAGTCGGAAGCTTAATAGTCCAGTCACACTCGTTTGTGTGGATTACAATGGTTATTCATCAAATTAAACTGAAAATGATACAGTTTGTGAAGCAATCATGCATAGCTACACATCCCATAAACACAAAACTTCCCTTTCTTGCACTTCTTATTGCATCCACCACAATGTCTTAATTTTATCAAATGATCATGTGTTCACACACTTTCCTTTGCAGCATGATTCAGTGTACTTGCACTTGTACCCTCACATTCCACAGTTGAAGCGATCTGTCTTAACGTCAACACATTTCTCATTGCAGCAATCTGGCCCTGGAATTCTCTTCAGTCGACAAATGCGAGGCAATTTATTGCATGTCGAATTGGCTATCGTGTTCTGCTGGGCAAGAACGCGGCCAACCCCCCGTAAAGAAGTTACAGCTTCTTGAATTTCACACAATGAGAGTTGACTTTGCATGTTTGAGTTTTCGCTGTAATGATCTGAATGCAAAGCTGCAACAGTAGCTATGGTTGCAGATAGAGCAAAGGAGAGTTTTAGCAACTTCATGGCCACTAAAATGAAGCCAGGTTGGTGGAAGAAAATCTTACTGATGGGGCCTTGTGGATAAATTTTTGTGTGAAAGCTGCCTATAGGAAAATGAATTTGCAGCCAACTTTTTCTGTGTGATCTTTGATCCAGGAGATTACTTGGAAATCACTAAATACCTTAAAACTTTAAAGAAATAAGTTGATTAAATGTGAAGAAAAGTTGGCCTCCTATTGATTCTGTACCCCCATTATTGTAAAGTAAAATTGAAAGCAAGTTCTTCCAAGCACTTTTAGTACTATTTCAAGCATTCTGTGTCTACATGGTATATTACTATATTGCACCCATAGTTTTGGGTTTGAATATAATACCTTTTTAATGAACAACAAGGTCCTGACTACACTCAAGTGTGGAGTTGATTTTATAGTTAAGAATGTAATTATTTTTTTTTAAATTAGAAGAATTGTTTTTTAATATATCAAACCAATATAAAAGATATAATTTAAGATCATTCATATAGAAAACTTAATCTTACTTAATGCATAAATTAATTCAAAAACATCTTTTACCATTGAAATACAAGTATAAGGTCTGAAGCAATATGCTATATCCTTATTTTATTTTATTTCCCATTTTTTTTTAATGTTAAAAGGAACACCCACACTTAGCAAATATTTCTCTAGTAAGAAAAAAATAAATTATATAGGAGTGGACTCAATGTGACCTAGTCAACTTGACAGATCCAAAATTAATTTGGACAACCAGTAAAAATACAGTTGACTACAAAAAATAAAATTCAAGTCGACATCCATTTTGTAAAAAAATATTGACACAACTATATATTGAATTGATCCGGGTAAATTTTCTAAATCCGTGACTCAAGTCATGAGACTATGATAACCCCATCTAAATCAAATCAAAATAAATTATGAAGCCTAATCCCGCTAAAGAATGAAATTGAAAAAAAATTAGAAAAAAAGATTAGAAAAAAAGATCCAGGTCAACCTGAGATAACTTGTCAAATCCACGACCTATGTTATAAGACTAGGATAACTCCATAGAAAATAAACTGGAATAAATTATGAAGTTTAATTCACAATCAACTCAATATTGAAGGTTTGAGTTGAAAAGAAATTCAATTAAAAAAAACATAAAAAATAACCCGAGTAAACCTACCAAATTCATCATCCAAGTCATAAGACTAAGATAATAATATAGAAAGTAAACCGAAAAACAATCCTAGTCAATATGTCAAGCCTGTGACCCAAGTTATGAGACTAGAAAATACAAATTTAATTTGTTATTCATTAAATATCAATTTTCTATTTATTTATTTTAATTAGGTTGACAATTTCACCCATAATGTTGTAACAAAGCAGGAAATCAAAGTTTAATTTAAATTATTGGGAGAGTAGAATAGTTAACGTTTGAGATTGTGATAATAATTACTTTTTTAAATGATTTTTAGTTATAAATATATTAAAATAATATTTTATTTTATTTTTTAAAATTATTTTTTATGTTAACATATATATAAAAGTAATTAAAAAATATATACAAATTCATTTTAAATAAAAAAATTCAAATATTTGATAAACTCAGTTTTAATTGCGTCCCCACACTATCAAAGTAGAAAGGCAACGAAATACGTGAGAGCTGACTAAGTACATATATTTTTAAGTGTTGACCGATCGTCTTTTCTTGCATTTTCTGCAAAAAGTAATTGATTTTGAATACAAATTTTTAAGTGTTAAGAATATCAATTGTTAAGTAAATAATTAAAGCTATTAAATACAAATAACGAGACATATATACATGCTGGCTATATATATTCACATTGGTTGATCCTAAGTATGGGATTTTCAAGGTTATGCTTTTGGCAATTCTCCATATTTACACTTCGATTAGTAAAATCACAAGCACTCTCACAATTTGATGGTATGAAATATAAATTAAGCCAACAGAACTATGGTGTTCCTTAGAGAAAGAGACTCAGTCTTGCAGAAACATGAAAGGAAATATACTCTATATCAGAGAATTACACAGTTTGTGACGCATTCATGCATAGCTACACATCCCATAAACACAAAATTCCCCTTTCTTGCACTTCTTATTGCATCCACCACAATGACTTTTATCAAATGATGGGTTCACGCACTTTCCTTTGCAGCATGTTTCAGTGTACTTGCACTTGTAGCCACACATTCCACAGTTGAAGCGATCTGTCTTAACGTCAACGCATTTCTTATTGCAGCAATCTGGCCCTGGACTTCTCTTCAGTCGACAAATGCGAGGCAATTTATTGCATGTCGAATTGGCTATCAGGTTCTGCTGGGCAAGAACGCGGCCAACCCCTCGTAAAGAAGTTACAGCTTCTTGAATTTCAGACAATGAGAGTTGTCTTTGCGTGTTTGAGTTTTCGTTGTAATGATCTGACTGCAGAGCTGCAACAGTAGCTATGGTTGCAGATAGAGCAAAGAAGAGTTTTAGCAACTTCATGGCTAGTAATGTGAAACTAGGTTGGTTAGAAGAAGACCTCATTGATGGGGTTTTATAGGGAAATTTTGTGTGAGAGTTGACTACAGGAAAATGAATATGGAAGCTTTGCTTTTTCTGTGTGGTCTTGATTCGGAAGTTTACTTAGAAATCACTAAATACCCTTAAACAAATTATAAGTTGATTAAATGCCAAGAAAAGTTGGCCTCCCAAAGATTAATTCCGTATCCCCGCTGTAAAGTAAAATTGACAGAAAATGACTCCAAGTATTTTGATGTTCATTTTAGAAATGTGAGATAGATAATTCCAACTTAGGGATGTGATGATGTTCATATTAGAAAAGCTGAATTAATGTGTACTGAAACTGAAGCCAGAAGAAGTATGAAGACAGTATAACGCCACTTTCTTTACCCAAAAGTAGTTTTTTCTTGGAAAATAATTTTTTTAAAAAAGTAAATTTTTAAAAAATAAATTATTTTTTTATGTTTGGTAGTATCATGAAAAATAAATTGGAAAACACTTTTCAGTTTTGACCATGTTATGGAAAATGAGTTGAAAAATAAATTGTTAATATTTTTTTCAAGTTTATTAAAATAAAGAGGAACAAATCTTAATTACAAATTAAAAATTTGAATGAAAAAAATCTAATTTTATAAATTATTTTAAATAAAATAAATAACACTCAAAATAATAGAGATTAAATCTAACAGATAAAAAAGTTAAAAGATGATGAAATTAAAAAAAAATTATAATTTCATAAATTATTTCAAATAAAAAAATAACAATAAAAAAAATGAAAACAAAATTTGATAGATAAAAAAATTCAATTAATGATAAGATAAGGAGGAAATTTCAAATTCAAAATCAAATTTGAGTGTTATTTGATATCAAAATTTGAGAGATATCAAATTTGAGAGATATCAAATTTCAAATTTCAAAATAAGGAGGAAATTTGATATCAAAATCAAATTAAATCAAATTCTAGAGGATAAAATATATAGCAATCAAAAGTTTGAGGATCAAATTTGATATAATTAGCAAATAACATGATATTTTTAAATTTTTTACAACTTCTGGAAAGTGTTTTCCGTTTAAAATAAAAGGAAAACACTTTCGTGGAAATCAAGCTAAATTTTTCTTTGACTGAAATATTTTTTGTTAATCAACTTTTCTAATAACAAACAAACACAAATTAATTTAAAAAAAAATCATTTTTCATAAAACAAACAATTCTAAATGCTTGAATGTTTTCACTTTTCATAATATGGATAGCAAACTTTCCTGTCCTGAGAGGCCCTTGTTAAATCATTTTCCTGTCCTCCCATTCCAACTACGCCCCATTTCCATCTCTCAATTTAATGTAATTGTGTAAAAACTAAATAATAAGAAAATAAGAGAGTGAAATAATTAATATGAATGTACTCCACCAGCTCAAATATGTCTAGGAAATATTGATTGGCAGCTGGAAATAATGATTACTTTAAAAACACATAATTGATAATTATATAGTTTCTAATTTGTAAATAATGAATAAATCAATTAATACGACATCAATTTCTTATTTTCCTTTATTTTATGAAAGAAAAAAAAAACCAATACATTCAGAGCAATCTCTGTGCATTTATTAGCCTTGTTTTTTTTTTTTTTTGAAAAATCGAGTTATAATTGATACAAAAACATCTATTTTTAAATAAAAATGGATTGAATTATTTAGTGACTCTTAAATGAGTGTTATCTTTATATGTAACGTTTTTAAATCTTAATTATTAAAATAAGTTAAGTTGAAAAGAGCGGAGATTGATTAGAGATTTGATTGATTCTAATTATGAATCTTATCTAATAATGTAACACGTAATCAATCATAATTAATTTAAGGTTATCTTAAGACTCCCTACATCCATTTTTACCTGTCGTTTTGCGTTTTTAATTATCCATTTTATTTAACTATTTTAAAATCATTTTTTTACAAATATTAAATTTTCTAGTACTGTGTCCCTTTGTGTCTTTTAAATTTGCAATCCAAAAATGCTTAATAATTTGACAATTGATTTTTTAAAAAAATTATGTTTTTATTTAATTTTTTTTTCGAAAACACCAATAATAATGATACGATTGGAGTATAAGCGAAATAATATATAAGAATTTTTTTAAAAGAAAAATCATAATTTTATTAATATCAAAATAATACAAAATAAATTACTTTCTTAATATTTGTCACAAATATATATATATATATATATATATATATATATATATAGACACACACACATTAGGTCCAGTGATTGAAAATGAACTCTAAAATGAGATAAGCGAGTATTTATGACACAAAAATATCGAGGCTAGACATTGACTCGCGTGCACTTTAATTATTTTTTTAATGTAAAAAAATATTTAAATGTTATTAATATTTTTTTTATAGAAAAAAATTAAATTATATGAGGATTTACCTGATATAACCGGTTGACTATTTTTTTAATATTAAAATAACAACATATTATATTGACGTTGGACAATCCAAGGTAACGTGTTAAATTCATGGCCTGAGTTATGAGATTATGATAATTTATAGAAAGTAAATTAAAATAAATTATTAAGTTTAATTCTCAATCAACCCAATATTAAATTATAAAATTAAAAAACAATCAATTAAAAAATGACCTAAAAAACAACCCGGGTTAACATGTCAAACAACCCGGATTATAAGACCAAAATAACCCCATGAAAAGCAAATCATAAAAATTATAAATTTCAATCCCTAACCAGCTCAATATTAAATGATGGGATTAAAAAAAATCAATTAAAAAAAATATAAAAAACAATTCGAGTCAATCCACCAAACCTATGACCCGAGTAATCAAACTAAAATAATCTTAAAGAAAAAAATAAAAAAATAACCTGATTTAACCCGAGTTAACCTGTCAAATCCGCGACTTTGATCTTGAGACTAAGATAACCCTATATAGAGAAAGTTAAAACAAATTATAAATCTTGATTCTCAATCATCCCTGTCGGACCTAATGTTGAACAATGAAATTTATAAAAATCTTAATTAAAAATTTAACTCGAGTTAACCGTTAAATACTATTATGGAGTCATGAGACCAGGATAACCTAATGAAAAACAAATCATAAAGTCTAATTCCTAATTCCTAATTAAACACAATATTAATTGATGAAATTGGGGGGAAAAGTCAGTTAAAAAGAAGAGAGAAAAAATGAATCAATTAGGTTAACTCGCGACCTAGATCATGAGATAAGGACAACCCAATTAAAAGCAAGTCCAATGTTAAATGACTCGTGACATAGACAATGAGACCAATATAACCTTTTAGAAAGAAAAAAAACGACTTGATTTAATCATGGTTAAAATGTCAAAACCCGTGACCTTGATTTTAAGACAAAGATTAAAAAATAAATCAAAATAGATTATGAAACTCAATTTCCAATCGACCCAATGTTGAATGATACAATTTTTTAAAAAATCAATTAAATTAAAAACACAAAAAACAACTCGAGTAAAGATATTCTCATAAAAAATAAATCAAAATAGATTATGAAACTCAATTCTCAACTGATCCAATGTTGAATAATACAATTTAAAAAAATCAATTAAATAAAAGACACAAAAAACAATTTGAGTTAACTCAGGTTAATCCGTTAAGTATTATTTTCGTGTTACAAGACCAAGATAATCTAATGAAAAGTAAACAAAATAAATAATGAAGTTTAATTCTTAATCAAATCAATATTAAATGATGAAATTGAAAGAAAATCTAAGTCAACTAGGTTAACCCATCAAATTTGTAATCCGTGTCATGAAAGTGTGACAACTAAATAGAAAAAAATTTAATATTAAAGAATAAAATTAAAAAATATTAATTAAAAAAATAAAAAAATACAAATCAATTGAAAAAAAACAAAGAAAAAAATAACAAAGCAAAGCAGTATTCCAATGAATAGTGCTTTGTGAGGAGGGGTACATTAAAACCCCCTCCTCTTTTAGTTTATAGTTAATAAATTGTTTTTATGAAGGAATTAACTACAAAAAAATAAAAATATAAAGTAAATAAATAAATATTTTAGAGAAGGGGAGAATGTTTTAACCGTTAGATGAAATTATTGATATAAAATCATAATGGAAATTATGAATGTCACTGATTGTTCAATTTGCCAAACAAACTGGTATACCTTTTAGATAGAATAAACAGTAAAATTTATTTTTGTCTAATTAGATCGATAGAATTGGTCGATCATTTTATTGACTAGTTGAAGTTTTAGAAAGATTTATATGAACTGGTGAATTATTTAAATTGAGTAAATAAAATTGGTTTAATTTTGTTTCAAACTGAAAAAAAAAGGATGTTTTTGGATTTATTATAAAGGAAAATCATATTAAGATGTTGGGATGTTACATTTTAGTCTTTCATCAATACTAATAGATATCAATCCTTTTCAAATAATAAGATATAATTTTAAAATTCTTATTCAAAGGTCATAATCTTTCATATCTGGAAACATAGAACTCTTTAGAGAAAGAATCATATTTACAAATAAAATATCAGCCCTGATAGTAGAAAATCAAAAAAAAAAAAAAAAAAAAAGAGGAGAAAAATATCATCCATATAAATGAAAACAAGAAAAAATCAATAAAAAAGAGGTTGCACGGGGTGTTTTGTTGGCTGTGTTGAGTGAGAGAGAGTGGAGACAAAAAAAAAAAAAAAAAAAAGGAAGAGACAATATAAATTGTTTTTAATAACGAGTTACTAATCAATGATCTTTGAGTTTTTATTTACTATCATCTTAAATTTTTTTTATTGGATCAATATTTCAGATGGATTTTGTTACACCAAACGTTACCTCTCATTATTTGTTGTCATATGGATCCTCAAAATTTACACCGGCACTTTCTTAACTTGTCTGTTTTTGTGGCTGGTGGTTGGTCCTAGAAAGGAAACTAGCTAGTAGTAATGGCGAGGAGTCCACTAAAGAGAAACAACATTGTAAGAACCGGCTTTCCTTGACAGTCCATCTTTCTTTCGCAATTCAAACGTTACAGAAATCGCTTTCTCATGGAGTTCGTCAGAAGTGTTCGGAGTTTGAAGTCTAAATAAAGATTAAAAAGAGGAGAAACAGAAGGGATGCCTTCCAAAATTTGGTTCTCTGTGAAGAAATCATTGAAGTGCGAACTAAAGCTATCAGACGTGCATGATCCAAGGGCCAAGAGCGATCTGAGCAACATTCAGACAAGAAACTCAATCAAGTCTGGATGTTCAAGGTCCTTGTCAAATCTACGAGAGATCATTCATGGGAGCACGAGGTATACAGGGAAGCCACTAACTAGTAGCCCAAGATCTCTAGAAAGCACTGATTTTCTCAACTCCATAGCACATGAAGTAGTCCTTTGTGACACTAAATGTGAACTAAAGATTACGGGTGGCAGAGGTTGTGACATGGGTGATTCGTCCTTTGAGGATATCCTTAAGCTACGGACACCTCGTCCTAGAGGACATGACATTGTGTCCCCCAGAAGGTCATGTAGCTATTCAAGGAAGAAACATGGTGATTCTCCTATATATTGTAATGGAAACGGTGTATCTTCCAAGCCTAAAAGCTCTCATGATGCAGATTCTTATGGTTCTCCATCTTTAGTTTGCAAGAAATGTCATGCAAAATTTAAGGAGTTGGATGCTTTTGAGGCACATCATCTTTCAAACCATGCTGGTAAGAGGCCTCAATCCAACAACTTCTGTCTATTAATCTGTGTATAATCAAGTTTTTCCTGCTTTTTTTTTAACAATAATCTTATCTCTCTAGAAAGTCATTCAAATCAACATGTTTGAAGGTTCATCTTAATACGCTGGTTTTCAGAAAATTTGGGTGCCTGCATTTGTGTTTTCTTCTGCACAAATCCATCTTCTTATGATGAAAATCAAGAGAAATAATCTAGAGTTATTATGACAACAGGTCTACTTTAGAGCCCTTTTATGTCAAAATCTTGAATATTATTGTCAGTTTGTCTTATAGATTTCTGTTTTCTGAAATGTCACTGCTATTGTTATGATTGCTGCAGTTGTGTTGTCTTTTCTATCAACTTATTGCTGATTATAACTTTACTTATTTGACAGTACTGTTTCAATTTTTTAGAAGCACGCAGTCCTTTTTATTTAATTTTTTTAGTTCAATTGGCCAATAGAATCCACTTGTCATTATCCTTCTCCAGTTACTGAACTTGTGGAAGGGAACTCATCTAGGAGGATAGTAGAATTAATCTGCAGAACAAGGTGGTTACAATCTGAGAACAACTGTGTTACTATAGAGAGGGTTTTGAAGGTCCACAACATGCAAATGACCCTTGTTCAATTTGAAGAACATAGAGAAATGGTGAAAATCAAAGCTAGCAAACTGCCTACGAAACATTCGCGTTGTCTCGCCGACGGCAATGAGCTTTTGAGGTTCCATGGCACAACTGTTGCTTGTTCTCTTGGTCTGAATGGCTCCTCTAGCCTTTGTAGAATGGAGAAATGCGGTGTATGCCAGATTTTGAGACATGGGTTCACTGACAAAGATGTCAATGGCATTGGGGTCGGAATTTTTACTACTTCCACAAGTGGCAGAGCCTTGGAATCTGTAGAAGTAAGTCAAGATAACCAAGATGTAAGAAAGGCTTTGTTACTATGTAGAGTTATTGCTGGTAGGGTTCATAGGCCTTTGGAAAATGTTCAAGAAATTGCAGGTCAATCAGGCTTTGATTCACTTGCTGGGAAAGCTGGTCAAAATTCACATCTACTTGAGGAACTGTATCTGCTAAATCCCAAAGCTCTCCTTCCTTGCTTTGTGGTAACTTGTAATCATGAATGTTAAGAGATCAAATACAAGTTGTGCAAATTCTTCTTTGCTTTCATTTTCTTGATTCTTTTCTCCCCACTTTGAAATACAATTTCAAGTTTAACTGTAAATCGTTTTGACGTTAAAAATAAATTTTAAAAAATAAAAAAATATTATTTAAATATATTCTCAGATAAAAAACAACAAAAAAAAACATTCATGACTTACATCTGCTCACAACGTTTGTCGATCAGTTCAACTTTAATGTGCCATGAAATAATGGATTATTTTAAATGCACGTCAAGACCAGAACACATGAGCGCACATACATTCTATGTTATTGAATAATGCTTCATTTGTCCCATGTCTCGGCCTTCTCAATTCTTTCCATCGTCTTAAAAATTTTGAGGGCATGGGTTAACTGATTCTTAATAGGACGCAGCTCCGCATGTAGCCTCGTTGCTTTAAAGGAGAAAAATAGTTAAAAACCCTAGGAATTCAGATTTGTTTTATACAGAAATGACCCTATGAGATGCAGATTTTGTCCCTTCTTCCATGGTTTTTATTTTCTGGTAACCACCGATCAGCTTATCTGTAGGCTGTCGACACTCCTGGTGGAGGTTCAGCGTGCATTAAACACTGCATGGTCCCCTGTCCTCTCACTGCACAGGTTGGTCACTTCCAAAAAGTCAATTAATTTGAGTTTTTTCTACTGCTCATGGACACTGGCTGACTGTAGATTCAAATTGTCCGAGTAAATAAATAGATGTTATGGTTTAAAGTATTTTTTATTTATAAATATATTAAAATAATATTTTTTTTATTTTTTTAAATTATTTTTAATATCAGTATATCAAAATAATTGAAAATATAAAAAAAATAAAATTTTTAAAAATATAGTTTGTACCGCGTTTCCAAACAGGAATTTAAGCTTGGATGCAACCTGTTTCCCATTGGAAATTAATTTTTTTATTTTAAATTAAATTTTTAATGTTTTTAAATTCTAATATCAAAAATAAATTTTAAAAAATAAAATATATTATTTTAATATATCTTTAATAAAATATATTTTAAAAAGTAATATCAATCACACTCACAAACATATCCAAAATTATGCCTTCTTATTACAATTTAACACTAGCACATTCAATCCAAGAAACTAGATCACACTCGTGTGTTCTGGGTATGATATTTTTTTAAAATAAAAAATACTCTATAATTTGTTTTTTTAATAAAAAATTATAATTATAAAATCAAAATAAATTAGGAAAAAACTCATAGTCTTTTAAATCCATGAGTTAACTTGGGTTAATTTGTTAAACTAGCGATTTGAATTATAAGATCGAAATAAATTTATAAAAAATAAATAAAAAAAATTATGAAGCCCCACTTCCAACAGATTTAATATTTAAGGTTAAAATTAAAAAGAAAAAAACTAAATCCATGAGATTAATATACAGCCCAACAAAAAATATCACAAAGCATAATTCAAAAAATAATATAATATTAAAAAATA
>Ga0325400_1005200_pt1 | contig 12211 bp, 3 predicted proteins | sample PopdelMetagenome_2_FD_205662 | JGI IMG/M metagenome (GOLD analysis project Ga0325400, IMG submission 205662) | Populus deltoides microbial communities from Bellville, Georgia, United States - Xylem-PdKOR-R1 | ecosystem: Host-associated > Plants > Phyllosphere > Stem > Wood/Secondary xylem...
TGACTTTATTATAATTTCTCTTTTAATTATTAATTGTAGTTTTTATATGAAATTTATTAAATCTAAATATTGTATGATTTTATTTTGTATAAATTTGTAATTTCTTTTTTGTAGAAATGAGTTCCACGCAGAATGAAAAATGCAAGGGCAAGCACTTCACATGGTCTAAGCCTATGTCTCACATGTTACTTGAGATATTAGTTGAGGAGGCACTTAAATAAAGCAAACCTTCTTCCACCTTTAAAGCAGAATCTTTTGTTAAGGTGGCTACAGAAATCAGTCAAAAGTTCATCGTGCAATGCGAGCCTAAGCATGTGGACAATCATCTAAAGACTGTGAAAAAAGAATGGGGAATAATAACCAAACTTAAAAATAAAAGTGGCTTTGGCTGGGATGATTGTTTGAAGATGATTACAGTTTTGAAAGATGTATATGATGAAGAAGTAAAGGTATGATAAATATTATACTCTTTGTAATTTTTATATTTACTTTTGTTTCTAAAATGTTATACAATAAACTAAAAAATTACATATTCTAAACTTTATGAACAGACACATCCCAATCATGACAAGTATCTCAACAAAAAACTTGATATGTACGAGGCAATGACAATTGTTGTTGGAAAAAACATGGCAACCGAAAATTATGCCAAATCATATGCTAATGTCAACTTGGAAGAGAACACTGAAGAGCAATCAATTTCAATTGAAAATGAAGGGGAATATGAAGAAACTTCTAAGGGAAAAGAGACATCTTCCTCTAGTACACAAAAGAGGCAACATAGGAAGAGAAATCGCATGTATGAAGATGATGGTGTTGAAAAGTTGTCTAAACAGATTGGAGATGTAGCATTTGCAATTCAAAGCCTCAGCAAAAATCAACTTGATGTTAATGCGTTGTATGCGGAAGTGATGAAAATTGAAGGCTTTGATGAGATCACTCTTGGGGATGCATTTGATCATTTGGTCCAAAATGAAATGTTGGCAAAAACATTTATGGCAAAAAATGCTAATTTGAGGAAAATTTGGGTTCAGAATTTTGTGAACCAACACTACTACAGGCCTGCTTGCTAAGATGGTTTGACTATGTTTAAAATTTGGGTTCAGACTATGTTTGTTATTTTGACAGGTATGTTTACTTGTTTAATTCGATCTAACATGTTTATGTTTGTAATTTGAACTAATATGTATGTATATGACATCGAAACTTAATATTTATGCATGACTTTGTTTGATGTTAGATATTTATATTTATTTCTTGATGCTTATTTGATATATATTAAAGAATATAGCATATAATAAAAAAAATTCATCATTATACTTTTTAGATTTCATTCTTTTATTGTAAGTGATTAAATATTTATATTAAATATTATATATATATATTAGATAAACTTGAAAAAAAATTAATTTATTAATAAATTATTTTTTAGTTCATTTTTCTTAATATAACCAATCACTAAAAAATATTTTTCAATTTATTTTTCATAACACTACTATCCATTATCAAAAATATTTCCTTGAAAATCACTTTTTAAAAATTTACTTTACAAAAAGTAACAATTTTCCTTCAAACAAACGGTTGGAATGCATTGAACATTAAAGCAGAGAAAGTGGCATGAGGGTCCCTTCCTCCGTCTACTAATGATGGCTGTTGGCAGCATCTTCCACGAACCACCACTGTCAATCTGACATGCCATGGCTAATAAAATCCCACAGACGCTTCTGTCGGCATATTGTATTTAGTTTAACTTTTTGCAGATTTTTCCTTTTACATTTTTAGCAACAGAACATCATAAATTTCTCACTGTCAATCTGTCTAACCTAAGGATATTAATGCTAGACCTTTCGTCGTCTGCTGCATATGTAGCCAGCCAACTCCCTCGATCCGATGTTCGCATTGAACGTAGGACAGAGTCAAAGATGAAGCAACTTATTAATCTATATATATTGAATTTCCGTAATTACTCTTTCTAGAACACAAAGAACTCACAAGAAAAATTACTAAATTCCGTAATGTTTTGGAATGGGGAGAAGCATTCAACTTGAAAGAAGAGGGTTAGACTTCGGTTGTTTATGAAATTAGGATTGAAACTATATTTTTAAAATTTTCGAATTTTTTAATTTAAATTAAATTTTTTATATTTTTATATGATTTTTATATATTAATATTAAAAATAATTTTAAAAAATATATAAAAATATTTTAAATCATTTCCATAATTTGTTGTCCTTCGAAAGGTTGTTTTCTAGGATTTTACTTTTTGAATTCCCCTCTAAAATCTGGAATATTCTGCTATTTTTTTTGCTATATAAATTTGTTGATCCATTTATTATTATGTTACAGCTCTGATTGCTTTAGGGATAATTAATATAATTTGTGAACTCAGTGATTGCTCGTTTCCTTCCTTCCTTTTAAGAGGAGAAAATTACTCTATTCATTTTGAAGTTTTGCATGCTATTTATTGCTTCTTCTTCTTTTCCCCGTAGTTTTCAAGTATACGGTTTCAAGTATCTTAATACTAACCTGAACACCCAAACAATTAGTCAATAAAAACTTTTTAAAAAATAGAGGATTGTTATTATAATTGATTTAATAACTAAAAAGTCCTTATAATTTAATGTTACAACTAAAAAGAAATTTCAGAAAGTCCAGTCAACCCTATGGAACCAAAAACTTTTAACAATAAAAACTTGTTGTATATCATTTTTATTTTATTTTTACATAAAAAGGTAAAATAAAAATTGAAATAAATGATAATAAAAACAAAATTTTAATTTTTTTTTAAACACTTTTTTTTTTTAAAAAAAAAGCACTGTCATGCCTGGCTAAAACAATTCCACATTAGCCTCTGTCAGCGTTGTAAGTATTTAGAATAAGTTTTTGCGCATTTTTATTTACATTTTTCGTAAATTTCTCACTAGATTTTTACCCACAGAACATCTTGCAAAGGCCTAACATGCATTTCCCACCTAATCTCATTTGATTTCTCATCAAAATTACCAAACTTGTTTGAATTTAGTTTGACACAAAATCACCTCTTAATTAATAATCTCATAAATACTAAATCTCATTTTGATCAGGTAAATAGTTTTGTTTTTGAATTATTAACTTTAGTGATTTTCACCATTTTTACTCCATTCATGTTGTGGAATTTATACTTTCCAGCCTCATGCAACTTTTAGTGATTATTTTATCATAAATCACGACTGATTAGAACCCAAGACTGAGCATGCCTTTTGTCTTCTTGATTTGAGACTTTCATGTGAGTAAATTATTGTTTCTGAAGATTTGAGACTTTCAAGCTTGCACTTCTTGGCCAGTTTGGTTAAGAAGAACAAACGAGGGAAAAGAAATATGGGGTTTTCTTGCTCTTTTCTAGTTTACTCACAGAGAATTGAAAGGGACAAAATAAGATGAAGTTCATTGAAATGTATGGATTGGTATAGTTTAGGACTTTTTATTTTTTTAGTTTAACGTGGGTGTCCGGGTCAACTTGCGTGCACCTCGACTAATCCCACGGGTCCTGAAGTTAACGACCATGTAAGCCTCCAGTGGCCATCATATGAGCAACCACAGGGCTCGAACCTGAGACTACAGAGGAAGCAAATATCTTGATCCCAAACTCTTACCACTAGACCACTACCTAGACTATAAGTTGTGTGCATGATATTGTGTTCAGCTTTTCGGATATCTTAATTCTAAACTCTTATCATTATACCACCGCCTAGATTATGAGTTGTGTGCATGATATTGCTTGTTCGGCTTTTCGGGCTTCCTAGATTTCGACTACTGTATTGCTCATCGCTACTTGCAGAATGTTTATCAACAATATTTAGAATAAAATCTAATATCCCCAGTTTAGTTGGGAAAATGGAGAATTTATATGCTTGCTACTACAATTATATATTCTCAATACCTCCCTTTTTTTTATCTTTTACAACTTCTTTCTTTTACTTTTTTTTATTAAAATATTTTTTATTTTAAATTAATATTTTTAAATATTTTAATCTCCTAATATCAAAAATAATTTTTAAAAAATAAAAAATATATATTATTTTAATATATTTCTAAATAAAAATAATTTAACAAATTAACCCACTCAGATTTATAAACGTTTTGGAATGATGAGATGCGTTAACTTGAAAGCTGAGGGTCCCTCCCTCACTGTATTGATTGATTGATGGCAGCTGGCAGCATCTTCCACGAAGCACTTCGGTCAAACTTGGCATGCTGAAGCTCTTTTGGAAACACGAGTTTTTTTAAAAATTATTTTTTTATTAAAAATTAAATTTTCTATATTTTTAATGAGTAAATATCAAAAATAATTTTTTTAAAATAAAAAATATTATTTTAATATATTTTTAAATAAAAAACATTTAAAAAAATAACTGTAGTTATATTTTATTATTTTAAAAGGACCTTCATTCCAAAATTTTTATAAAATTAATTGTGAAGAATTTTAAAGATAAAATGAAATGTTATTTTGAAATGAAAAGAACATTAAAGCAGAGAAAGTTGCATGAGGGTCCCTTCCTCCCTATACTAATGATTGATGGCTGTCGGCAGCATTTTCCGCGAATTGCCACTGTCAATTTATCAGGGTATTTAAAAATGTGATTATAGTTATTTATTAAAGTAATTTTTATTTAAAAATCTATTAAATTAATATTTTTTTTATTTTTAAAAAATTATTTTTAATATTAATACATTAAAAAAATTAAAAATATATATTAATTTTTTAAAAAATATTAATATCAAAAATAATTTTTTAAAATAAAAAATATTAATTTAATATTAATCTCTTTTAAAATACTTTTAAAACATAAAAAATATATATGTACACGTTAGCCTCTGTCGGCGCTATATGTATTTAGAATAACTTTTTGCGCATTTTTATTTACATTTTTCGTAAATTTCTCACTAGATTTTTATCCACGGAACATCCTGGGAAGGCCTAACATGCATTTCCCACCTAATTTCATTTAATATCTCATCAAAATTATAAAAGTGGTTTGAATTTAGTTTGACACAAACTCACCTCTTAATTAATAATCTCATTTTGATGGTTTTGTTTTTGAATTATTAACTTTAGTGATTTTCACAATTTTTACTTCCCTCATGTTGTGGAATTTATACTTTCCAGCCTCATGCAACTATTCGTAATTAGGCTATCACAAATCACTAAACATTCAATCATGAGCCTCTAATAATAATTAATATAGATTACAAATAAAAAATGACCCAAGAATGGAAAAATACTAAATGTCCAATTCCAAACTCATGGCTAAATAATAATGAAAATAAACTATTAATGAATATTGATGTCTAAAAATAAAGAAAAAATATTGAGCATGGGCTAGAGAGAAGTATGGTGTGAAACTGGTTATTTGAGAATAGATAAAGTTGTTTTTTAAAGTATTTATTATTTATAATTATTTAAGATGAAATGAAGTGTGTTTTGAAATGATGAGATACGGTTTCAAATTCAAAACAGGGGATCCCTCCCTCTTTGATTGATTGCAGCTGGCAGCATTTTCCACGAACCAAGGCGAAGAAAATGACCCTTCCTTCTTATCTTGCGTGTCCAAATCCATCTAAGTGTGCAGCCACTGTCAATTTGTCATGCCATGGCTAATAAAAGAAACACCAGCAGAGATATTGCTAGACCTTTCGTCGTCTGCATATGTAGCCAGCCACCTAGAGGAATATCTCTACGGTTGTTTTTTAGACTAAGATTACCTTGCCTTTCAAATCTAGAAGATATATATTATCTATATTAAAACTAGAAAATCTTAAAAAGAAAATAAACTAAGTAATTAATTGATAAACTCACATTAAAATACCAAAATAAAGCAAGAAATCTAGAAAAATAAACATTTTAAAAAACATGATATAAAAAAACAAACATATTTAATTGCATTTCCTAATCTTACAGTCTTCTGCCAAGTCTTTCTTTATATAACAAGATAGCAACTCATTGTATCCATGAAAACCATGTGTTTTTTTTCAGCTAACTTCTTATCAAGATATCAATCAATCAATCATACGTAACACCATGGTTTTATACATAAAGCTTTTATTAAAAAAAACTTTATGTATTTATCTATAATCTACGTTATTTTATATCTATTAAATTAAATAATTTATTCTAAATAATCTTTCACATAATTTAATTAAAAAAAATAAAAAAATATTAAATGTCCAAATACAAACTCATACCTAAATAATAATGAAAAAGAAACTATTAATGAATATGGATATGTTAAATAAAAAAATATATACTAATAAATATTAATATTTAAAAATATAGAAAAAATATTGAGCACGGGATGAAGAGAAATATGGTGTGAAACTGATTGGTTATTTGAGAATAGATAATGTTGTTTTTTAAAGTATTTATTATTTATAATTATTTAAAATAACAACTATGTGTAAATATAACAAATTATTATATTAAAAATATCTAACTTTTTTTTTAAAAAATAATTTCAACATTCATTTAGGTCGCGTTTGTTTTTCAACTGTTTTTGCATTTGTGGTGAAACAAACGTAGCAAAATATTTGATAACAAACTAAATTGTGTTTTGTACTGTAGGACTCACTAAAAAATTGAGTTTGAAATATAGTTTTTGTAAAGCAGTTTTTACATGCTTTTTTAATTGAGTTTCGTAAAACTTTGTTTATTTTTGTATTTTAAAATCATTTTTGAAAAAAATTAAAAATTTTTATTTTTTCTTTGCTTTAAATTGATATATTTTTTGTGTTTTCAGATCATTTTGATGTGCTAATATAAAAAAAAACTTTAAAAATAAAAAATATTATTTTAATATATTTTTAAATAAAAAATATATTAATCGTAACTACACTTCTTCCATCGAATCCTATTTTTCAGAGATGCTCTAATGTATTTAGTTTAACTTTTTGCAGATTTTTCCTTTCACATTTTTCGTAAATTTCTCACTACATTTTTATCTAAGGATATTAATGCTAGACCTTTCGTCGTCTGCTGCATATGTAGCCAGCCAACTCCCTCGATCCGATGTTCGCATTGAACGTAGGACAGAGTCAAAGATGAAGCAACTTATTAATCTATATATATTGAATTTCCGTAATTACTCTTTCTAGAACACAAAGAACTCACAAGAAAAATTACAAAATTACACTGTACCCACTCTCTGTCTAATGTTATTTTAAAAAAAAAATTACAAGTCTTCTTCCAAGTCTTTCTTTCTTTTTGATGCAGCAAGTTGTTAAGGACATGATTTTTTTAAAAAAAAAACAAATATATATATATTTAATTGCATTTCCTAATCTTACGTACAGTCTTCTGCCAAGTCTTTCTTTATATAAACATATATGTTTGAGTTAAAGTATTCTAATGGCCGGCCAGTTGCTTTCTAGGATTCGACTTTTTCAATCAATGTGATGAGATTTGTCATATGATTTAGTATCATTGCAGTATGAAGTCATCCATTCACTACTTGTTCAAGGCCCTCAATTATATTTCTCAAATGGGACAAAAACAAATGGCAGACAAGAGAGCTTGCGACCTGCACATCCGATGTGATCACCCCCTAACACATATAATCAGATTAATTATTATTGATCCATGTTTATTTGAACTTATTTGATATCATATTTGTATTTGATTTCATATAAAGAAAAACACTCAAGGTGGCTGCGTTTTCCAGAATCACATGAACTAACCCCTGTTTTTAGCTAGGTTTTCTTTGCCGATGGACTTTTGTTCGAGTGTTGTGCTAATAAATACATAGGTAGCACCGCACCCTGATGTGCCTGACCATATTAATAGTTTACAGAAGTGTTTGCCATGTGATACTGCGAGATGCCCCCTTGTTTTCTGCTGCAATTCTTTTTTTTTTCTTTTTTTTGGTCTGGCTAAACGATGGATATTCATGAACATCATTAGAAAACTAAAATAATTACTGAATTTGACATTAATCACCGTGCACCCCAACCTATATCAGAAAACTGATTTCTGATATTCTTAACATAGTCTACTTCATAATGATTTTGTCTTAATTGGGTGGTCACAACTGGCAATTAGGTTTCACACTAATTATCTGTCTTGTTCTTGTGTGCACCCACCTCTTGCTCAATCGGGTCCTTCATTTTAAAAAATTACTCTGTGTCTACTCTCTGCCGAAGTCTTTCTTTATTGTTTGTTTTTCTTTTTTTAATGAAGCAAGTTGTTGAGTTTGATAATGACAGGATTTTTAAAAACACAGTTAATTGCATTTTCTTCGATGTTTGGAGTAAGCTAGCTGGTCATTATAATCTTACAGCCAATTAGTCTATATATATATGACCAGAGTTAACGTATTGGTTCACACTAATTATTTGTCTTTTTTTTTTTTTTTATCCATGACGGACACGTAAACAAAATTCTTTTTTGATTCTATATCTATATGAATCTAAATTTACATATAAATTTATCTTTTCAATAAATTAATTAGAGTTTAACACAACAGTAACAACAAAGCTAACTTTATAATAATTTAATTGTTTTAATATAAAAAATTACTATAAATTTATAATAGTGAAGCAATAACTAATTATAAAAAAAAATACAAATTACAAAAAAAAATAAAAATAAAGAGTAGTTTCTTTTGGTAGCAAAAGAGAAATTTTGAGCACGAGAGAGAGAGAAAAGTATGGTGTGAAATATTAAAAGATAAAATGAAGTGTGTTTTGGAATGATGAGATACATTCAACTTTAGACCATAGTGGCATGAGGGTCCCTTCCTCCCTATACTAATTGATTGATGGCTATTAGCAGCATTTTCCACGAACGACCGCTGTCAATCTGTCATGCCATGGCTAATAAAATCCCACGGACGCCTCTGTCGGCATATTGTATTTAGTTTAACTTTTTACAGATTAATAAATATTAGAATTTGAAAAGTAAAATATATATATATATATATATATTTTCTATTGTTAGTTTATTATTTATATTTTAATTAATTTAAGAGTAAAAATTAAAATTAAAAATAAGAGGTAAAGTAATAAAGAAGAGAAAAAAGAACCCTAACAACCGTAATCTTAATTATATATTTTTTTGCTGACCAGATTTGTCGCTTGAAGTCAGGTGTCAACTACTCCTTCAAGGCTCTCAATTTATATTAGTGAAACCAAAGCAGATTTTTACACAAGAAAATGGTGTAAGCACATATTATAATATTTTTTTTAATTCTAATATATACACGAAACCTGAATAGAAAAGAAAAAACATTTCTTTCATGTTAAGCAATGATTTACATTTGATTTCTCATCAAAATTATCAAACTTGTTTGAATTCAGTTTGACACAAACTCACCTCTTAATTAATAATTAATCTCATAAATACTAATCTCATTTTGATCAGGTAAATGGTTTTGTTTTTGAATTATTAACTTTAGTGATTTTCACAATTTTTACTTCCCTCATGTTGTGGAATTTATACTTTACAGCCTCATGCAACCATTCCTGATTAAATTATCACAAATCACTACACATTCATTCAATTATTAGCCTCTAATAATAATTAAAATAAATTACAAATAAAAAATTACCCAAGAATGGAAAAATATTAAATGTTCAATTACCATCAGTTTCACAGCCATGCCTAAATAACAATGAAAAAAAAAACTATTAATGAATATAAATGTCTAGTTAAATTAAAAAAAATATTAATGAATATTGATGTCTAAAAATAAAGAAACAATATTGAGCCCGGGACAGAGAGAAGTATGGTGTGAAACAAGTTATTTGAGAATAGATAAAAGTTGTTTTTAAATTGGTTGTTATTTATAATTATTTAAAATAAAAATAATGTGAAAATATAAAAAACTATTATATTAAAAATTTTTAATTTAAAAAAAACGTTTTTAACAATTAATTTAAAGTGTATTTCTTTTAGAGGTTGTGATTAAGGTTGAGGTTAGGTAGATTTAATTATAGACAAAACTTAAATGTAAAAATTAATTTTTTTTAATAAATTTCATACACAAAACTAACTTCTAAAACCAACAATCACACTCTAGAATATGAAGTAGATGTTTGTGATTGTATTTGGAAATTTTTTTTAAAATAATTAAAATTTTTTATTTTAAATTAATATATTTTTAAATTATTTTAAAGTATTAATATTAAAAATAATTTTTAAAAATAAAAAATATTTTAAAATAAAAAACATTTTTTAAAAAAACAATTAACACATTTTCAAACATCAAAATAAAGTGTGTTTTTTTTGGTAACCCGGGATATCCAGGTTAGTTTACGCTGTATCATGACTAATTTCCGGATTCACTGAATATTCTATAAATTCAATAAACAAATAGAATACCACAAGATAACATTAATCCCAAATCCCCTAAATTTTCTATAAGCCCAGTAAACACAGATGTATAAGCTAAAGCTTAAACCCAAGATATAGTAGAAGCAACCACGGCTACAAGAGCCTCGGTGTAAATAAAGTGTGTTTTGAAATGATGAGATGCGGTTTCGAATTCAAAACAGGGGGTCCCTCCCTCTTTGATTGATTGCAGCTGGCAACATCTTTCACGAACCAAGGCAAAGAAAATGACCCTTCTTTCGTATCTTGCGTGTCCAAATTCATCTAAGCATGTTGACAACTTTAAAGCAGAGGATCCCTCCCTCTCCCTATATCCTCTTGACACGTGTAATGAATCCAAGAAAGTAGTGTTAGTACTTATTAACCATTATACCCTCAATTATTAACCATATTACTAGATAAATGGCCCGCTACGGGTCGATTTTTTCTGTCCCAGAGCACTACTATTGGTTTGAAAAGTTCGCTTCTTCCATTGCACACAGGATTACATTTGGCTTGCAACAGCTTTTTATTTAGCTCCTTGTAATCAAAATTACCAAGTTATTTCTTTGTTATTTGTCTTTCTTTTCGGCTGTTTTTTTTAATGCTATTTCTTTTTAATCTTCTTGTATTTATTATTATTATTATAGTAGTAAACTAGGTCAAGGACGATAACCATTTACAATTACCAACCACAGTGACCAGTTTATTTTTATGTTTCCAAACCTTTTAAAAAAAATTAAAATTTTTTTTATTTTTTTCTTCAAATTAATATTTTTTTATGTTTTCAAATTATTTTGATGTTCTGATGTAAAAAATAATTATTTAAAAATAAAAAAAATATTATTTTAATGCATTTACGAGTGAAAAACATTTTGAAAAGCAACCGTATCCACACTTCTAAACAGGCTAGCCGCCTTTAAGTCTTGCCCAGTAAAGCAACGACTCACGTATAGGTTTGCAAGGCCAAACCTAATTATGAACCTTTATTTTTTTTAAAAAAAATTCAACAGAGTGGGCAAACTTGTTATCTACCCCAAACATTTTTTAAAAAAAATTATACATCACCTGTATTAGTAGATAACGCATTGTTTGTACAACCCAGAATCCAGTTAATGTGGCAGCTGGAAAATCAGGGCTCTTTATTATTTTTATCAAAAAACTGATTTTCAACTTATTTCTGACCAAAAACATTTAGGAAACACCTTATAGACCTTCTTGAACCAGTTCATGGCCACCAAAAAATTGCCAAAAACTCGAAATCCACTCAAAATAAAAATATTCTCGAGTTTATGTCTATTTTTATTGGTGTTTTTAAAGTAAACAAACACCTAATTATAACCCCCCTCATTAAATAGAACCTTTTGATGGTCGAAATTGTTTTGGTGACTAAAGTCTTTCTCAACAACTACTTTTTTTCTCCGAGCTGAAATTTGACAACTCCCTCTCTTTCCTCCAATCGAGAAAACTAACATAATAAAAAAATAAAGTTAGGTACTAAAATGTATTCCTTTAAAATTTAAGGGACCGATCACCTAATATATATCTAACAAAAATAGGGGATTAAAATAATTTTTTTAACAAATTTTTTAACCAACCTCCTATGTTATTTAAGATTTTCACTTCAATTTTTTATCTTTCAATTCAACCCTCGCTCCTAAAGTAATATATAATTAAGATCTCATTAGGGCTTAAAAGTGCAAGTCACGTAAAATAAAATTTCAAAAACCAGCGAAAATTACAAACAAGAAATGCAGTGTTATATGAGAGAGTGCATGGTAAAAAAACAAAAAAACTAATCTCTTTAGATGTATTGTATAATATATGCCACAAACCATCAAAAATAAAATAAAACACGCTTGGATCATTTCCA
>Ga0325400_1005202_pt1 | contig 12210 bp, 4 predicted proteins | sample PopdelMetagenome_2_FD_205662 | JGI IMG/M metagenome (GOLD analysis project Ga0325400, IMG submission 205662) | Populus deltoides microbial communities from Bellville, Georgia, United States - Xylem-PdKOR-R1 | ecosystem: Host-associated > Plants > Phyllosphere > Stem > Wood/Secondary xylem...
TCAGTTGATTATAGCTAACTGGATATCATATAATTGGACTTGTAGAATATGTTAATTAAGTTTTAATACAATCTAATGTACAGTTGAAAAAAAATATTCATGGTAAAAACTAACTTCTTTCACTAATTATGTAACCCATCAGAATCACATCTTTGGACTCTGATTGCTTGAGCTTGTTTTTATTTTTTCCTACTTGTTTTGTGTTGTTTATAATAACTTATTTGATATTAAGGTAGCTTTTAATGATTGCAGTTTGAAAAAGAATAAATCTTAAAAAAATATAAGTTGTACTTTGTTTTAAACCTAAATTTTTACTGCAATTTAAGATTAATAATAAATTTAAATAATAAAAATCAAATAATTTTTGAAGTTGTGGCTAATCTAAAAGCTTCATTTTTTTTTTAAGTTTAAGCTATTATATGACACTGACTATTATGCTATGTTTATTTTTTTTAATTTAATTAGATAAACAAAAATAATAAGATTTAAAATCATAATTGCATGATCATCAAAATTATAATACTTTATTAAAAAAAATATTCATTCTTCTATCATTATTTTTTATTTTCTATATTTGAAAATCTGTATTAAAAAAAACATATATTCAATTTTTTTACCTAATTCATTATAATCCATCGAGCCACACCGTACATTTTAAAATTTAACCCATTATGTAGTGGAATTACATCTTTGGGCTGTGATTGCTCGAGCTTGTCTTCGTTTTTTCTTGCATGTTTTGTGTTCTTGGTTTATAATATAACTTGTTTGATACTTAGATATTAATGTAGCTTTAATGGTTGTAGTTTAAAAAAGAATAAATTTTTTTAAACCTAAATTTGTACTGCAATTTAAGATAAATAATAAATTTAAACAATAAAGATTAAATAATTTTTGAAGTTGCGGTCAATCTAAAAGCTTTATTTTCAAACATTTTAATAGTTTAAGCTATTACATGACCCATTAACCATTATGTTATGTTTATTTTTTTAATTTAATTAGATAAAAAAATAATGAGGTTCAAACTCATAATTGCTATGGTCATCAAGATTCTAATATTTTATTAAAAAATCATTTTAATCTAAAAAATTTAATTATTAAATATAGTATTTTATATCATTATTCATTAATTTCAAGTACGATTAACATGAAATAACCTTTTAGCTTCTTGAAAATGCCCAATCTTATAAGTGTGTATTTGGTGATGTAATGCAAGATATTTTTGTAAAGATGCATTTTAATCGAAAATATATCAAAACGTTATTTTTTTAGATTTTTTTATTTGATATTAACATATTAAAAATTATCAAAAAATATTAATTTGATATTTTTTCAAGTGATAAATAATTAAAAAAATATTTTAAAAATTAAATTGAAGCAGAAAACAAACACAACTTAATTAAGTTCATCTACGTAGAATTAACATGTATGCAAATCAAGAAATTTATTATTTGCGAGAAGTTTTTTTTTTTTTGGGATGCTCGTTAGCTTCTTTGAATTCTAATTGATAGAAGGTGATAGAAGGGAGGATATTTTTATGAAAGAGAGAATAAAAGATGAAAGAAACATATCTCTTTCTATATAGTCTATAGTTACTCGATAAAGAAAAATCTATGTGCTAAAATCACAGCCATTTATTTTAATTTAAAATAATATGAGAGGTCAAGCTCCTTGTAACATATGTGAAAATTGACCCAATATTTCAAATAACAATCCTTCAACACTCAACAAGATATTAAAGCTTTAGTAAATAACAGCTAAACCTATCAAAACCACACAAATTTGGGAAAGAAATTATTAACGATGCATAATTTGAATACAAAAGGACCCATCGGATCGACTCTCCTGGACACTCCCTAGTCTCCACTTGTGTTCTTTCCACTTCCATGAATGTATCATCAATATAATCCTGAAATTTATATATAAAAGAAAAAAAATTGATCAATCTAATTTCAACGATAGATTGCACAAGATCTGAAAGAAGAAATTATCAAAAAGTTTATAAAAAGCTACAAAAATATCTTCCTTTTCCCACCTCAAAAAACACACCGTATTGGTGGACGATATGAAGCATGCATCACTTAGGAGGTTTGCATTGCCCTGGTCCAGATATGTAACTGCAAGGATTAGGACCTGATGGTTGAGTTGGACGGTTACTTTGTGGAAAATACATGCTGCTTGCTCCAAACTTTGGCTTCTTCGTCATGAGGCTAGAAGGCCTGGTTGCAATAACAAGAGTAACTCTGGCAGCCAGGATCAGCAACACAAGTATGGTGGCTTTCGCCCCCAGAAAGAGAGGTTTCTTGCACATGCTTATCATGGTTTGATTAATTTTCAGAGAAGGATGTGAGATATACTGAGAGCGGAGACAAGTTTAGTGAACCGAGAGCAATGGCTTATAAAGAGATTCACGACTACAATGGGAGTCCTTAAATCTTATCATCGAAAACATTATCGTTTCGGGAATTAAAAAAAGTTCAGAATCTTCTTCTAAGTTCGCTTTGACAGATCAGAGATAAATGAGAAGAATTGTTATTGTTCTTCGCAACAAGGCAGCCATTGTTGACCTGTTGCAAATTGCAAGCCATTAACGCCTGGAGAATCTTGTAGAGTACTGACGTGGGGAGTGGATTTAGTTTCGAATCTGATAGACAAAGCAAAATTCAAAAAATGATTTGGTCATGTCGAAGTGTTTTTCAAAGATGGATATGGAATATATTGAGAGAGGGCAGACAAAGTTTGGTAAAATGGTAGCTGTGGTTTATAAAGATATTCATGACAGCAAAAAATCTAATATCGAAAACCTAAACTTTTAAAAAAGAAAACAAATGTCAGATTTTTTCAGAAAGGTACGAAACCTTTTGCCTAGGTTTGCTTAGACGGTGACAGATGAATGAGAACAATTGTCGATCCCGGAGCGACCAGTCTTCTCTTTTTATTCTAGTTTTATTTTAAATTAACATATAAAGTTGTAATAAAAATTTGATTTTTATATTAAAATAATTGATTTTTAAATATTTAAATTTTATATTAATTTAATTTTTTTATATTTTTAATAGAAATATTTAAATTATTACTGACGAGGTTACCGACGAACTTATTCTGTTGGTATATGTCATAACCCAATTTTTGACCATTTTATTTTAATTATTTTTTACTGAAAAATGATAAAAATATGAAAAAAATAATGATGAAAAACAAGTGAAAAAATAAATGAAGAATGAATTAAAATTTGGGTTAAGGGCAACATGATTGGAAGTTTAAAGATTTAATTAAATTTTTGACTTGTTTAATTAACCAAGTCAAGGGTTTAATTGGAGAATTGATAAGTTTTAAGACTTAATTGAGCTCGAAATTAATTTAATTAATCCAATCAAGGGTTTAATTGGACAATTGATAACTTTTGAGACTTAATTGAGCTTGAAATTAATTTAATTAATCCAATCAAGGTTTTAATTGGACAATTGATAAGTTTTGAGACTTAATTAAGTTTGGAATTAATTTAATTAATCCAATCAGGGATTTAATTGAAGAAATATCAAAGTTTGGGGTTTAATTGGGGTCCAAATTGCAAAAATTAAAATCCAAGGATCAGCTTAAAAATGGCGCGGAAATGCAAGGATCCAATTACATTTTAACCAGGGGTTTGATTGCAAAATTATAAGAATTACAAGGACTAAATTCGTAGCCTTTAGAACCAGGAAACGAGGTCGTTTTGCAACGACTGTTCACCATCTCTTTACTCTGCAACGGCTCGGCCATTAAAGGCAGTGACGTTTCGTCCGTTGGCAGCCAACACAGACGTTTTCTTCATTGAAGACGTCGGTTACGGAGCATTTAGGAGGCCAGCCGTTACCACCACCGAGGCTGCCGCTAGATTTATAAAGGCTGAGCAAAGGCGACATCGCGAAAAGGAAATAAAAAACACCGAAGGAGACAGAGGAAAGAAGCCCATAAAACAGAGATAAAAAAAAAGTACAAAAACAACAGAGACCAATACAAGCAGTAAACCCAGAAAAACAACATTAATATCACCGTCTTCTCAATCACCCCCTACAAACCAGAAAAAGAAAGAACCTAAGCAGCAAGCCGTGACCTTCATCATCACCGAAACAAAAGGAAAACAGAAAGGGAAAGGTCATACACAGACGAGAGCAAAATCACTGTGCTGCAAGCTTCCTCACAATCTCCAGAAGCAGGTAGGCCGTTCTCATCTTCTCTTCATTCTTGTTTGAAATTGTGCAATTGTGAAAACTGTGTGAAGGTAATTTAATTACCTTCACACAGTTGATGCACGCGTGAAATTGCTTCACGCGTGCACTTTAATTAACTCAGCCAGGCCACTGGCTTGGGCCAGTGGCCGGGCTGGCTGGGCTTTGAGCTGAGCTGGACCCGACCAAAAAAAATAAACAAAATAAAAAATGCATAAATAAAAATTTTGCATGTCTTAGAATTTTTTTTATCAATGTACTGGTGTAGAAATAAAAATTTCGCATGTTCTTTAAAATTTTTTTTATTATTATTCACTGATATCAGGATTAGGAATAAAAAATATATATTTTTCAGGCTACGAATTTTTATCAACACCAGAGTTGGAATTATTCGTGGTGGAATTTTTTAATTGGAATTATTTGTGGTGGAATATTTACCAACGCCAGAGTTGGAATTATTCATAGTGGAATTTTTAATTGAGATTATTTTTGGTGGAATATTTACCAACGCCAAAGTTAGAATTATTCGTGTTGGAATTTTTAATTGGATTTATTTGTGTTGGAATATTTACTAACGCCAAAGTTGGAATTATTCGTGGTGGAATTTTTAATTGGAATTATTTATGGTGAAATATTTATCGATGCCAGAGTTGGAAATATTCAAGATCAAATATTCATTAACGCCAGAGTCAGGAATATTATGATTAAACCATCATTTTAAAAAAAATACACATGCATTGATTTAAATTTATTTCGTAGGTTTATTCATTGAAATTAGAGTCAATAATATCATACGTTTTTACACACAAATCAATAATTTTTTTTTAGCAATTTAAGATTAAAACAACAATGCAGCTTACCTCAGGTAGGGTGCGTTAGGGGTGCTAATACCTTCCATAACCTCAACCAGTCCCGTACCATAGGATCTCTCTTGACGAATTAGGGTTCCTAGTGACCATAATACTAGGTGATGATTCCTTAAATAAGACTTTTTTCCTAAAAGAACAACATGTCAGAAATCTGTTCTTTTTTTTTTCCCTAATCAAGATTATTTTTAAGGCCGCCGCGATGTCAGGTACGACAGTATATGTCAGAGAGTTAGAAAAGAATTACAACAAATGTTAACGTTGCAGTTAACTCACCGATGAAATCAATCCATCGGTATATTTCAGAGAATTAAAAAAAATTATTGTAAATAATACTGTAATTCACCGACGAAATTACATACAGTTCTTCTATTGGCAAAATGATAAATAGTATCAAAAGAATTACCGACGGACTGAAGCGGGTAGTTTTTTATACGTGCATGATCCGTCTATAAAATTATCGGTAAATTTATTAACGACAAACTTACCGATAAACCAGAATTTACCAACGACTATTTTTCTAAAGGATGTTTTTTATTTGTAATTCTATCAACAAAATAATCATAAAAAAAATATTAATATAAATACTAACATAAATTTTCATGAATGAAACTATTAAATCTGGTGGTGTATATGTCATGAAAGTTGATTATTATACGAAGGCTCTTGCACAATAGCTTGATTGTTTAGCATATCAAAGATGTGCATAATAAAGTGGGTTTTTCTTGAGAAAATTCACTAGAAAACAAAATAGAATACGTTAGCCATCATTCAACATAATAGTATTTTTAAATATGATTCAAAATTACTGATGGTTAGAGAAGCACGATTGGCATAAGCAACGATGAATTTTAATTTGAAACTTTATTTACGTTGTTATAGTTAATAATAAAAATTAGATTTTCACATGAAAAAAAAAACACACGCGAAATATGATTAAAAAAATAGACTGTATTTAGTTAATATCTTAAAATAAAAGAGATTGATAACTAGAGATGTCCTAATTTTTTAATAAAATAAATAAATAAATAATAATAAAAAATAATTTGAGATTTGGGTCAAGACAATACAAATTAAAAGTTTAAGGACTAATAAGTATGAAATTATAAATGAGAGAGTCAAATTGCTCAAATATTAGAAGAATTACTAAGTTTGGGGACTTAATTGAACTTAAAATTAGTTTAATTAATGAAATCAGAGGCGTAATTAAAAAAATACCAAAGTTTGGGGCTGATTTGGGTCATAATTGCATGAAATTAAAGTTTAAGGACAAAAATGAAATGACGGGGGTTCTATAGGGTGTTTAATTGATATTACTAGGAATATTTTGAAAGAATTAAACGTTAATGAGTCAATTAAGGACTGCATTGAATAATTCAGAACCATAGACTGTGTTATAAATGTTTCTACAATATAAGGGTCTATTTGCAATTGATCCAGGGGCCAAATTAAAAACAAAAAGAATTTTCCATGAATAAGGGCCTGATTGCAAGATATTATAATTCCAGTGGCCAAATTGAAGAATGAATGCCCCAGCTCAAAACGGCGTCGTTTCAAGGAAAACTGTTCATCTTCGTCACCCGATTCAGTGAAAACGACAGCAGATCATGGTAACATCCTTCTCGCCCCTACGATGCATGCCATTATCGAGGCATTTACGCATGGAATTCTCTGGCTTTCTAAAAGCCAGAGAAAGGCCACGATAAACGGGGGGAGGTAACGAGAAGAACGAAACAAAGGGAAAGAAAACAGAAAGGACCCCAGGGATAAACAGACGAAAACCAGAGGACGAACAAAAACAAGTACAGGGGACAAACACAAAGTGGACACATAGAACATAGGGAGTGAACGATACACACAGAAGGCGAAAGGGAGGGCGAGCAAACACAGGAGAACAAAACGACAGAACAAAATAATACCTAGGGAAGGAAGATCAGAGAGTAGGCGAAGGAAAAACAGAAACAGAGAGAGGAAAGCACTGGCCAGCCAATGGACGAGCACCATTTTTGCCTCCAAGTATACCAGCGCCCTTGGCTCTCCCTCTTTAAACAACAGATTAGAAAAGAAACACAAGCGAACAAACACAGACGAAGAAGAAAAAAAAACAGAGGACCGAAACCAGTAGAGAGAGAGAGGACAAATAGAGCCAAAGAGAAAAAAACAGAACAAAAAAAGAAAGCAACAGAATAGAAAGAATCAGAGAAAAAGAAAACAAAAGGAAGAACAAAAAGCATTGTCCAGAGAGCACCATATCCATTAGCTTCATCTCCAGCACGGGTAAACTTCTTCCCTTTCCCATTCATAACAATTCACGCACGCCTGCGGGTAAAAAGCCCGCCCTTTCATTGACTTGGGCTAGTGATCCGGTAAGGTTGGCTGGGTTTAGCCCAAACTGTATGGACTCAACTAGATCTGGTTTAAAAAACAAAATAAATATCAGGGTTAATTTGTTTTGGGTCAAGGGTGTGTTTGGCAAAATACATTCTCATCTTAATCTTCTTTATTTTATTCTCATTTGTTTTGATATTTAGTCAAACGAGCTCTTTGTAATATCATAAAATTCCAAAAAAATTATGGATTTTTTGAATTTATTTGTGGGTCCCTTGCTTTTTTTTTCCCTATGATTTCATTGTATGTTTAATTTGATTTGTAGATTTTTACTATGCTATACAAACCTTTTTTATAAAAAAAATATGCATGCTTTGTTTTCAATTTCAATTTTAATGGTTTATTCATTAATGTCAAAGTCAGAAATATTATAATTAGACCATCGATAGTATAATTAGACCATTAATAGTTTAAGCTATTATATGACCCATTAACCATTATTTATGTTAATTTTTTTTATTTAATTAGATAAACAAAAATAATGAGATTTAAACTCATAATTACATGCTCATCAAGATTCTAATACTTTATTAAAAAAATATTTTAATATAAAATTATTATTAAATAGTGTTTTAGGAATAATTTTATATCGATATTCATTAATTTCAAATACAATTAACATGAAAGAACCTTTTAGCTTCTTGAAAATGCCCAGTCTTATAAATGTTTATTTGGTGATGGAATGCAAGATATTTTTGTAAAGATGCATTTTAATTGAAAATATATCAAAATGTTATTTTTATAATTTTTTTTATTTGATGCCAACATATCAAAACCATTAAAAATCATCTAAAAATATTAATTTGATGTTTTTCATGTGATAAACAATTTAAAAAATATTTTAACAATTAGATTGAACCACAAAACAAACACACCTTAAGTTGATCCATGTGGAACATGTATGCAAATCAAAAGATATATTATTTGCGAGAAGATTTTTTTTTTTTTTGATACTCGTTAGCTTCGTTGAATTCTAATTGATAGAAGTGATAGAAGGGAGGATATTTTTATGAAAGAGAGAATAAAAGATTAAAGAAACATCGCTCTTTCTATATAGTCTATAGTTACTCAATAAAGAAAAACTATGTGCTAAAATCATAGCCATTTATTTTAATTTAAAATAATATGAGAGGTCACGCTCCTTGTAACATATGTGAACATTGACCCAATATTTCAAATAACAATCCTTCAACACTCATCAAGATATTAAAGCTTTAGTAATTAACAGCTAAACCTATCAAAACCACACGAATTTGGGAAATAAATTATTAATGATACATAATTTGCATACAAAAGGACCCATCGGATCGACTCTCCTTGACACTCCCTAGTCTCCACTTGTGTTCTTTTCCACTTCCATGAATGTATCATCAATATAATCCTGAAATTTATATATAAAAGAAAAAAAAAATTGATCAATCTAATTTCAACGATAGATTGCACAAGATCTGAAAGAAGAAATTATCAAAAAGTTTATAAAAAGCTAAAAACATATCTTCTTTTTCCCCCCTCAAAAAACTCACCGTATTGGTGGACGATATGAAGCATGCATCACTTAGGAGGTTTGCATTGCCCTGGTCCAGATATGTAACTGCAAGGATTAGGACCTGATGGTTGAGTTGGACGGTTACTTCGTGGAAAATACATGCTGCTTGCTCCGAACTTTGGCTTCTTGGTCATGAGGCTAGAAGGCCTGGTTGCAATCACAAGAGTGACACTGGCAGCCAGGATCAGCAACACAAGTATGGTGGCTTTCGCCCCCAGAAAGAGAGGTTTCTTGCACATGCTTATCATGGTTTGATTAATTTTCAGAGAAGGATGTGAGATATACTGAGAGTGGAGACAAGTTTGGTGAACCGAGAGCAATGGCTTATAAAGAGATTCACGACTACAATGGGAGTCCTTAAATCTTATCATCGAAAGCTGTATCGTTTAGGGAATCAAAAAAGGTTCAGAATCTTCTTCTAAGTTTGCTTTGACAGAGAGATAAATGAGAAGAATTGTTGTTCTTCACAACAAGGCAGCAATTGTTGACCTGTTGCAACTTGCAAGCCATTAACGCCTGGAGAATCTTGTAAACTGACGTGGTTAATGGCTTGCAAGTTGCAACTGGTCAATGTGGTGAATGAAACACAGATTTGTATTTCTTTTCTCGAAAGTTTGTTTCTATTGTGATATTGGGGTGTTAACATATATAGTTTGTCATTTTGTTTATTTATTCTTGACAATGACCTCCACATAATATAATTTCCACCAAAACCCTATATAATCTCTCGATAAATACCAGGCTAAGATTTCTATGAAACCTCCATCTATCTGTCTATCTGTTTTCTTGAGCTTAAAAAAAAAAGAAAATGATAGTTGAAGCCTAGAAAAGGCCCATCCTTATTATTGATGAGTCTTCTATCTATCTGTCTTTCTGCTTTCTGTTCCCTTTTAATTATAAAAATCAAATGGGTCATTTTAGTGGGTTTAAGGGCTTGCCTGAAATGGTAAACACCAATTATTTTAGCTGAAACCTAGAGAAGGTCCATCCTCATTATGGACATGGTGGCATTACATTTGGGATTCTTTTCACGTTTCCCTTTGCCGTTCAAAATCGCAGAATGTATACACTACACGTGTAGCAGAAAATTATAAATAAATAAATAAATAATAAATTTAAACAAAGCAAAGTTCTATAAATCTAAACAAAAAGCATGAGTCTTCCAAAATATAAATTATAATATGTTTAAAAGAAAAACAGTTCAACTGGGCTTGAAAAACAGAGCAAGGATGGCTGAGGTGAACCACTGATTAGCCTGTGCCCTTGCAAAATCCCGCAAATGTAAATGGAATACTAGTTCCCTTACATGAACATGTAACTACAAGTGTTGATTGTAGATAAATTAATGGGAGATATAGCTGAAAGAGAAAATGGCCAACAATTGCTTTGATAATGTATACTCCTCTTGATCCTTTCATATTTTAATCCCAAAAGCTTTGATGTGCTAGCCAGTTGATTTTGATGTTACATGGATCACCCGAAGCCACAGTAGTTCTGAGCTCAGCTCCTTGTCTTTCGTGGTGTGTGTCGACTATATATATATATATATATATATATATATATATATATATATATATATATATATATATATATTTCAATAAAATCAATGATTAAAAAAAATAAATTTTGAAATTGAGTTACGTCCATAAAATATTGGTTTATATAATTTAAAAAATATTGATTTTTTATTTTTATAAAACAAACAGATTCCACAATAAGAAGTTGTGTTTTTGTTTAAAACCAACACGATTCTTTTTCTAAAAAAATCATATCTTTTTTGTTTTCAAAATAAAACAAATATTATTTTTATTACTAAAACAATACCACACAATTAAATAATTGCCGTCTCTTGTTTTCTGTTTTTAAATTATCAGTCATACCAAGATAGTAGTATAGGCTTTAAGTGAAAATATTTATTTATTTATTTATTTTTGTTTCTTCTTGTCCAATAATATTGTTTTGTCTTAGTTTTTGTATTTTTAAAAATAGTTTCCATCCTTTTTAAAAATATTTTCTATTTTTTTTTCTACTCAATATTATTATATAGTTTTATTATTTTTATTTTTCTATTAAGTATTATTAAGTTTTTCTATTTTTTTAATTTAAAGGAAATAGTTTTTTTTTCTATTCAATATTATTAGAACTTTCTAATTTTTTCTATATAAAAAAATTTAAACTTGTAATAACATTTTGATAAAAAAATTTAATAAATAAAAATTAAATATTCTAGATATCTCTTCACAGTTATAACATTCTTGATTTTTAAATGTTTTAACTTATAATAAATCACATGTTCCGGCTACATTATCTATTTATTTATGATTGTGGAACACTCAAGGGCCTGTGAATTTGGGGATGTGTGGCCTGCAATATAATTAAAGAAAAAATTTAAGAATTTGGGATCCAACAAATTCTTAAATATTTTTATTAAATAAATCGGTCAATCCAGTTGACATAATATTTTTTATTTAAATTTTTAATTGTTTAAAATTTTATACCTATAAATAATATAATAATTAATAGATCAAGAGAGAAAGCAACAGAGAACAACTATAGGGTGTATCTTTCAGAAAATATTTAATAAAATATATCTTTTCTCTCAAATATTTTGATCTTTTTTAGTTTTGTTATTTTGCTTTTTGTTGTCCATAATTAAACACCTACAACACTTACCTTTCTTCTAACATTATATATATATATGATAGTTCATGCATGTTTCTTGAAACATATGTACTAATCAGGATACAATCCAATTAACCATCCTCTTCAACACTTGGCAGAATAAATTAATTCAAGCTAGCATTGGTAACCACAACATTAATTAAACCTACATTCTCAGATCCAGCAAATTTGGGAAATAAATTATTATTAAATATCATTAATTTGCATACAAATAAAGGATTCATAATTGGACCAACTCTCCATGCATGCAGACGATCTCTCCACTTGTCTTCTTCACACCTCCATCATGCATTACACTATCACTAAAATTTATATATAAATAAAGAGCTAGATTTTTAATTTAAAAGACTAGAAAGAAGAAGAATATATATAAAAAAAACCTAGAAAATATCCGTGGATATATAAATAAGAGCTAATTAAATCTTTAATTTGAAACAGATCATGTATATAACTACATGCTTGACGGGGATGGACGATACTGAAGCATCACTTGGGAGGTTTGCATTGGCCTTTTCCAGGT
>Ga0325400_1005203_pt1 | contig 12208 bp, 8 predicted proteins | sample PopdelMetagenome_2_FD_205662 | JGI IMG/M metagenome (GOLD analysis project Ga0325400, IMG submission 205662) | Populus deltoides microbial communities from Bellville, Georgia, United States - Xylem-PdKOR-R1 | ecosystem: Host-associated > Plants > Phyllosphere > Stem > Wood/Secondary xylem...
ATATATATATATATATATTGTTTTAGAAGATACTGCCTAATGCGCTTTCAGGAAAATAGAATTAGACCCCATAAAAAAGGGATGGAAAATCTAGCACAGTGGAGAAAATAACTGACCCATGAGAGGGAAAGGTAGTTCTTTTTCTTCACCTTTCCACGTCCATCTTTCCTCTTTTTCTCGACAAAAACACTTGAACCAATCTTTTCCCATGTCTTTTCATTCCCAGCCTCTCGTCATCAAACCAATCAAATTTAACTAGACCTGACCATCAACCCTGTCAGCCTATAGACACAAGTGTACAAAGAGAGATAATACGCACGGCGAGCAAGTCCAGTCAGCAGACAACATTACTGCCCCCATTGGTTCAACTTCCTTTTACCAAAATTTGGGTTCGGATCCACATGGCGTGCTTCCTTGAACATTTCTCACCCCTTCATTCTGCCAGAAGGTATTCAAAATGTCATTTCCTTGGCTTGTTAATTGCTTTCCCTTCATAAATTGAAAAATCCCCAATCAAACCAATCTACTAGTCTTTTTCAATCTTCTCCGATCCGCAGGTTGCCATCTAAAGCACCAGGCACATGATTCTATTCGCCAGCAGGTTGTTTCTTCTCTGCCGGTTTCACCTGAACCACAGTGGGAACATGATGAACATAAGGGAAGCCAGCAGGTAAAATCTGATGCGGCTTTCCAGCGGGATGTGCAGCAGCAAATTGGGCATGGATAAGACCCTGTGAAGGTAAGCCACCTCCTTTCATATTGCTAGCAGCTGTCTTTGCAGGATCAGTACTACTGGTAAAGGCAAGTGTGACTGGAGGACATAAAGACAACATCCCTGTAGAGGAGGTAGCTGAAGTGCCTTGTGATTGCTGCTGCTGATCACTACGGTGTCTTTGGAGATAAAACCCACCACCCGCTGGTGTAGTATTTGTTGAACTTACCGCATGTTGAGCTTGGGCTTGCATATAAGCATTAGTGTACATCTGAGCCTGTGGGAATGCATGCTTTGATAGCGGCTGTTGATGTGACATTTGAGGCTTTGTACCAGAGTTAGATGAAGAGGTGTTGTGAGGATGACCAAGGATTGATGGAACATTTCTTCCCCCAACTGGAGACGATTTTTGCACAGGTACTGATGCAGAGTTGGATTGTTGAGATGATAACGTAGAAGATTGACCACCTTTGTTACTCGTGGAAGCGGATGTCCTCGGACTTCCACCTGCACTCTTAGAAATTGATGTTGTGGGAGAACCAACCATCATAGGAGGAGATGGGGATTGGTTACTGCTGGGATTTGGTTGCCCTTGTGGCGAAGCAGATGGTTTTTGGTTAGCCGCAAAAGATATCTGTGTGTGACCTCCTTGTGTTCGGCCTTGTTGTTGAGGAAGATTTTTGAGGGTTGATGAAGCTGGGGTTAGAGATGGAGAAGGAACTTGAGAGGTGGTGGTCCTCACGGAATTTTTCCACTGGGGTGATTGAGCAGGGCTACTGCTGTTTTGAACAAAATTTTGAGGAAAAGCAGAAAGCGCATTAGGGAACTTGGTGGCCATGGCTGATGATGATGAAATATGATCGGGATAAGCACTTCCATTGCTAGCTGCTGGGGTTTTACTACGAGAGGAAGCTGCAGCCACAAATTGCTGCTGCTGCTTCTGAAGCTGAAGAATTTGCTGCTGCTGCTGCTGCTGATTCCGCTGCATCTGCTGCTGTATACTTGGTGCATTTGCACCACTGATAGTAGCTGACATAACAGAGCCAGGGGTCCGAGCAGGAGTAGTCCCAAGGTTAAGAGTTCGGGCTGAGCTATCAATGACATTGTTGACTGGCATTGTTGAAATGGGGGAGTCTGTTAAATCTGCCCGAGAGAACACAATTGACTGCCCAGCAGTTAATGGAGCCTTTAATCCTGCAATGGCCTTCCTCTCTTCTTCCACATTAGAAGTGTCATTTCCTCCAGTTTTCCCTTCTTCAGAAACACGGTAATTCTTCTTCTGCTGTGCTGCTTGGGCAGGAGCAATTAAGTGATATCCATGCCTTGCTGCCTCTGGGAGGCTTTGGAGAAGAGCATGATTATGTGCAATTGATGAAATATCAAGTCCCTGGGAAGCAGTGGTTCCATTGATGGAAGTAAATGACATGGCAAAAGCCTGAGAGGTTGAAGGTTCAGCCCCAGCCTTAGAGATCTGTGTTTGTGGTTGCTGAGGTTTCTTTTCACTAGTATTGCCACTTGCACTACGGGCACCACCCATCGGTGTGGGATTCATCAAAGCAAAGTTTGCTGGATGTATTGGCATTAAATTCTGGCCATAAAGACTCATATTTGGACGGAAGACTTGGCTGTCAGCAGTTGAAGGGCTGTCTTCACCTAATTCACTCTCAAGTTGACGAGCTTGGTGAGAAACATTCTGATTTTGCATCTGCTGCCGTTGCTGGTTTGGCAGGGAATGGGGCAGCTGGTTTTTAGGGCCAGGAAAACCTTGCAGATTTTCCCCATCTCCACCAACTCCACTGCCATGCAATCTCTGCTGCTGATTCTGCAAATGCTTCTGGGATGATGAGGAACCACTGGTAATGCTCGGATTTTGATGGCCTTGCTGGCTTTGTTGTGTCTGGGTGGATGGCTGCTGCTGCTGAAGCTGTGAAGGATGGAGCATTTGAGAAGAATAAAACGATCCATTAAACAAAGGCATTGCCTGAGGATGGGTTCCTCTATAAGCTGTTGCGGCCCCAACATGAGCAGGTATGGGAATCGGGAACGCTCCATTCTGCATAATTGCCAAGTATTGGGTTTCATTGCCTGGGAGATTCGGGTAGTTGAAGCTCATTGGTGTAGGACCAGCTATAGCTGATGCTGTGGAACTCATTGAAGCAGAACTTGAGGCACTTGAGGAGGCTACACTGCCTGCAGCAGGAGGAGACTTCACACTTCTAGGTCGGACAGAACCTGCTGCTGCTGCAGCAGCAGCAGCAGCAGCTTGTTGTTGATTCAATGGGAAGATGAAAGTGGGTCCATGCTGGAATTTAACAGAAGGAAAACTAACACTTAAAAAACCAAAACCCATGGACAGATCACAGAGTTAAGAACATTACAACTCCAGAGACGACCATACCATGATATTACTAGGAGCACCTGGCGGCAGGGCTTGCTGGAGCAAAATCTGCTTTCTCTGTGCAGCTTCTGCAATGTTGGCACCTTGAGAATTCCTCTCCTTCCCACAGGGACCTGGAAAAATGGCGAGGCTCTGTCCCTTTTCTTGCACAGAATTCACACCTCTACCTGCATGCAAGTCAGCGGATGGCACCACATTCATATTGCACGCTTTAGCCCCATATTGTAAAGCAGAACCAGCAGCTGGTGGCCAGAAAGGATTCATCCTTGTAAATTGCTGGTAACAATGAATATTCCTTGCAATGTAGCAATGTGTTGCACACCTTTTTGGCCGGGGTTGGCTAAAAATTAAATGAGGCTGCAATAAGTTCACAAAGAACCCATCAGAATGGAGGAGGGATTACATTCTTTTCCAGATGCTCAAACAAGCGTTACATACCTGTATGGCTGCAGAAGACACAGTGCTTCCATCCATGGATACAACTCCTTGTAGAGGTGCCATATATCTGCCGATACGAAAATGTCATTTCCCCAGAGAAGAGAATCTAAAGCATTGTATGGCCAAAGAATGAAAGAATCAAACAACACCCAAAAGACAATACCCCATGTGAGGAAGCCCACCGGACCAGCCAGTCATAGACATTGGCAAAGGTAAAGAACTGGATTGCGCTGAGAATGGGACAGAAAAAAGAGGAAGGAAAAAAAATTGAATCAGCAACCCAATTGGAAAAATTTGACGAGAACAACATTTCTCAATTTAAAAAAAGAAGAGAAATCCGCTATTTTTTTTTTTACCAATTTTCTCTGTGTTGGATTGCTGCTGCTGCTGCACATGCTGAAGCAGCTTATTTCTACTTATAGTAACAGTGGCGCTATCTCTATCAGCCTTCCCTGGATCAAGCTGGAGATCAATATTCCTCTCTTTATTAACAATTGGCTTCTGGGATTCAACTTGTTCGCCAATAACTTTTGTCTTTTTCTCTACAGGTTCCACATTTATATCTTCCTTTACAACTTTCAATGCTTTCTCATCTTCTTTGACCATCACAGGCTTCTTTTCCTGCCATATTGAACAAGCAAAAGCATAAGAACCAACATCATTAATTTTTCACAAACCGCATCATAACAAACAGATAAGCAGATAAGTCATAAAAAGCAGAAAGTACAAGGTGGTCCCACTCACCGTTTCCCCATATGTGACCATAGATTTAGGATCTACGACCACAAAATCAATCTCACTGTCCCTTTCTGGAGATGACCTTGATGGAGGAGGAGCCTGTGACTCGATGAAAATAAAAAATAAATATGTATATATATAGACAGATTACAATCCCAGAAATGAATTTTCCTAGAGGAAAAGTATTAATGTTGTAAAATTGTGAATAAATCTTCACCATCAGATCTATCTGGAACTTCTCTTCTCGCTGACTATCAATCTCAGAGACCATCAAATTCCTGTAAGAAAAAATATCCGGGATAACCAAAATCAGATCCCAGGGTTCAGAACAATGAAGATCAAAATCAAACAAGCGTCCATTTAATCGATGCTCACGCTTTGTTTGCTGTCAAACTCTCGCAATCATCACCCAATCTAAGACTAGGAGTAGATTCCTTCTTCGGAGACCGAGTTTCTTCTATCAGTCCACCCAAATCTCTACATTCTGATTCTTCAGTCGTGGGCTTAGAATCCGATATCGGATGATTCTCCAGCTTAACCGCCTCCTGCAGATGCGCCTCTGTCATTGCGGGAGCAGCTTGATTAGCCAATAAATCATGTGAAACTCCACCATTTTCCGCTGCAGATCCCGAGTTCTCTAAATTAGGAGAAGAATCAATTCTTGCAGGCTGATCAACGTCAACCTTGGCTATTGACAAAATGGAATTATTACGAGTAGGAAAATTTGTGGGATGCTCGTCATCATACTTGACTGGCCGCGGTCTTTTCCTCTTAGGTGCTGCAAATCGAAACCAAAACCCAAAAACAAAATTACATCAACACAAGGATTGAAATCAAAATGAGGAACCTTTGCTATGATCACATCCTTTTCCCTTAAAATCGCCAGAGCATTGAGAAAGAAAATGAAACCGCTTCTGCTCATGAAAACTCACCAATTGCAGACATGGGAGCAGCAGAAGAACTAGAATTAGATGGTGGGATAGAAGATGACTGAGGAACAGTGGACTGTGAGTTGGAGATCGGTGAGGAAACTCTGGATTTAGCATCACTAGTAGTTTTATTGTGGTTCGCTTCTCTGAAATCAAACTTGATCGAATCATTTCCCATGATTTCTTGCTTTGTAGCTCCTTGAGGTTGCCTCAGCAACCCATATAACACCTCAGCGATCTCAAACTCAATCTCATCTTGTGCAGAAGTAGATTTTGAAGAAGATTTAGGAGGTCTCTGTTTCGGTCCATTAGGTTTCTATAAAAGCAAAAGTAAAAGCAATCGTCAGTTTATTGACCCAAAATTATTAAAAGAAGAGGCAAAATCCTGTAGAAATGAAGCAACGGACCATCTTCTTTTTCACTGAAGCATTGGAAGATGATGGAGGAGATACAGGAGCCGCCGGAGAAGCTGAAGCTGAAGCTAACATAGCTGGTCCACTCGATCTTACCGGAGATATTGAAGCTTGACGGTGAATTTGCTCACTACCAACTCCACCACTTGAAGTCCAACATTCATGTGACCTCTTTGTAGATGCTGCAAAAGAAAACCAAAAATCAGCAATCAGCTAAAATTGAAAATTTTGCCTTTGTATATTAAATCTCTTCCACCTCTATACCTGACCGAGCTTTTCTAGGAACCGACACACCAATCATCTCATCAGGAGCCTTCCACGGTGTAACTGCAGCAGTGGTATTCGTCATCGTCGGCGCGGCCCTAAAAACTTTTGCCTGCGGCGGAAAGCTCTTCCTATGATGATGATTAGACATAGAAGAAGAAGGGTTCGGTGGGAGCATCCTCATGGAACTTCCTGCAACACCAACCGCATCATCGTCATCTTCATCTTCGTCATCATTAACGCTCTCTTCGTCTGAGGTCTCGTCTCGCTCTCCATCTTCCCTATTGCTCCCGTGCATCAGTCTCTCCCCTCTCCTCCTCTTACTCCTGCCGCTAATCCGATCTCTATCTCGGTCTTTCTCACGGTCCCGGTCCCGGTCCCGGTCCCTGTCTCTATCCCGATCCCGATCTCGATCTCGATCCTTTTTTCGATCTCGCAGCTTCGTTGTTTCTTGCAACTCCACCGGTCCATCATCTTCTGCAATAACGACCACCAAAACACATCAGAATTAATACGAACGGTCTTGATTTAACAGGAGCCAAAGAGAGTTAGATCTGATGAGAAATCAAACCTGGAGAGTCTCTTAGGCTGCTACTTCTGTGTCTTCTTCTAGACAAACCATTACTAGCTGCCATACCCACTCTTCTTGCTTCTCTATTTCTATCCATCTCTTTCTTTGCCTTTCTAATAACAAATCACTTGTAATCAGAAAGTTTATCTCATCTCTCATATCACCAAAAACCACGCATAATTGAGACTGGCTCACTGGGTTTTTCAGAAATACCGATGTATTTGATCTTATAGAACAAGTGATCTTTTTTTTTGGGGTAATCAAGGATTTTCGACCGAGAAAAATTTTCGGTGTTGAAACATCCTAGCTTTCACTTATCTTCTTCTCTACTTGCCCAGCCCCCCTTCACTCTCTCTCCCTCTCTTCCCTTTTGTGTTCTCGTCTTCTCAACCCTCTTTTCTAGCTATATTTCATCTCATATCACTCTGAAACTTACTGCCAAGGTGTATTTCATGGTTAGATCTAAACCATTATTGCACGACACATCATACGGTTCTGATAGGCTGTCACCAACATGGCAAAATCGCAACCCTTAAATACCCTGCCTCTCAGCGACCACTTAACTTTTTTATTGCATAGTATTTCCACGTGGCCGCCTTGTTTATTTCTTTATGCTCAAGCTTTCCATGTTCAGTTAGAATTATTTTTTATTTAAAAATATATCAAAATATTATTATTATTTTAATTTATTTCTCGCATCATCAAACTTTAAAAAAAAATACACAATGTCCACGGAAAACGACCTCACTCACTGCCCCGATTTTGCTATTATTTTATTGCAATGGCAATTACAACAAAAAAAAATATTAATATAAAATTGATTAATAGTTTAATTAATTAATTCAATGTTTGAAGAGTGAGAAAATACTGTTGCCCACGAATCACTATCAAAATTGAGAGGGCCCACTGCCCTTGAATTTCCCAAAGAGATCTCGAAACTGGCTATAACCGGTTACACTGACCTTGGTAAAAGCAACATTACGATCACAAGGAATCTAGGTGACCGCAGAAAATATCGTTCCAACCGGTGAAATTCATTGTATTTCGGTTCCACGTTTTCTTATTTCCAATATTTCAATAAATTATTATTATTATGGTATGAGAGTAACTCAGACAAGAACATGTGGGCTCCATGTGAAAGCAATCAAAAAACTGTAATCCAACGCGTAGGATTGTCATTAGCCAGGGAAACACCCTTTTCAACCGTTGGATCACATCTGACGTGGATATGGGTTCATTTAAAACAAAATCCCAGATACCAACGAAAAAGCTAGTCCGAGCTGGCAGCACCGCACCAAAAAAACATTTGTCAGCTTTCTCATTTTGATCCGTGCGCCATATCATGACTGTTGATCCTTTCAATCTGACGGCTGATATCAGTTGAGCAGCAGGGGAGGAAACTCGAGTCACGGTCAAGAGAAAGGGGGGGACACAGAAACAAACACAGTTAGCTGCCGATCTAGATACTAGAAAGAGAGAGAAATTATTTCCTCCCTTAGGTGGTGGCCTTATTGTCACGTTCGCGAGATGGTGGCAGCTCGTTAGGTGACGTGTACTGGGCCCCACTTTTAGAACCAGAAGCGGAATATCCTCGCATGGTCAAATTTCACCGCGCAGTTAAAAGGTATTAAAAAAGCAGCATAAAATAATAATAGGATAAAAAAGGAAAGGGAAAGAAACAAGTTCCCTCTGATTTCCCGCTTTCTACTCCACGCACTTATAGCGGAGAGAGTTCGTTCACATTCTGCGTGCACTAAATTAAAAAAGTAGCCGTCCAGCGTGGCAGAGTCATTTTCGTTACGTGTCAGTGTTTTATCTGCCACGTGTAGTTCTCTTTCACTCTCTTCACTTGTTCGCGCCTTAGATCTTGGAGTTTTTTTCTCGTTAAAGAAAATAGATAAATTAATATAATGTAAAAAATATTTAAAAAAATATCATAGATTAGTTCTCTGTCACTCTCTTCACTTGTTTGCGCATTGAATCTAGGAGTTTTTTTCGTTGAAAAAAAAAGATAAATTAATATAGTATAAAAAAATATTTAGAAAAATAGTATAATTTAACTATTTATAATTATTCAAATTATAAAATTATTAAACACACAAATTAATTAAAAAAAATTAGATAATAAAAAGATTGTTGGAAACAATATTCAATCCGCTCATACGGTCAGCTCCGATTATTCTTATTGATCTTTTATGATATTTTTTGATTCGTTTCATTGAGATATTTTTAACGGTACTAGTAATGTTATTATTAGTGTATCTTCAGAATCATTTTTTTTTTTTGTTTTATCTCTCCTCGTAATTTATAAAGAGATAAGAGAGAAAAAAAAGTAAAAAGATAATAATTCTGGAGATATACTGAAACTCTGATGAAGACAACATCAATATCGCTGAAAATATCTCAACAAAACGAATTCAACAACACCAAAGAATGTCACAAACAGTAAACGAAGTGGGCTACATAAATCATCCAAAGGTGTAGAGGTCACTTGCCTTTAGGCGGCTTATATGATCCGCTTTGATTATTGTTGGTGACTTTTCTTTGTATTGTTGGATTTATTTCGTCAAAATCTTTTAAAATTTACAGGTTTTATCATTATCGAAGTTTCGATATACCTTTGAAATCTTTCTCTCTCTTTATTAAATTTTATATCTAATAATTTTGCAATTTAAAAAAAATTATATTACACTTATAACCCGTGAAAGACAAATATTATGCATGACTCTTAAATTTTTCTATTTTTAAAGCATTTTTTATAGCGTATTGTTTTATTAAAAAAAATACTATCTTAGAAATCCCAAAAAACTCTTGGATGTTGTTATTATTACCCACCATCTCTCACTTCATTTCCTCGAAATAAATATCTTTTCTTTAAATGGGAAAGGATAGAGTGACGAGAAGGTTAGATATTATTGATTGAGGCCGATAAGATATTGATGAATCCTTTGTCCACATTTTGCCAGTTGTATGCTCTATAAAAGTTTTTTTCTAACAATGTTGTGTCATTTACCAGAACCATGAAAAAAGAATTATTTTTGGTGGCCACGTCATAATCAGGGCCCACGATAAATGGTTGGCCCACCACAATTGATCACCTTCTCTTCATTTTGTTCGCTTTATATGTATGGACGAGAGCATTGAGAGGGCGGGCTTTTCCTGTCTTTCCCTCGCTATCCCGAGGAGTTGTCATGTGTACAATAGTTGGCTACGTCACTACTGCCTCCGTGGATGTCATATCCTCGCTATACCGAGGATGTCATCTAATGTTTTTTTATATTAAAATGATTTTTAAAAAATAATTTAAAATAAAAAAGAATTTAAGAAACGCGGTTCGCTGAACTCCCAGAACACAACTTTAGCGACCATGTGGAGAACCCTGGCCGCCAATAACTTGCTATATTTACAATTCCAACCTGTTCTTGTACTTGTTTAACCATCTGTGTTTTACTATGTTGGAATTATTGTGTGCTTTCTCATAATATATCTTGAATGGATTGAAGTAGTGTTTTTTCTTATAATTCTTATTTTTATCTTTAAATATTTATTTTGCACAATTTTATCTTTAAACCCAAAATAGCTTTTTATTACTTTTTTTTTTGAATTAAAAGCTAAGAGACTAAAGTAAAAATCACGAGTAACATAAAGAGCGGGTTGAAAGTTTCGTTACAACATTCATTTTAATCCCTCATATTTTTTAGATATTAGGTGATCGGTCTCTTGAATTCAAAAACAATACATTTTGATACCTTACTTATTTTTCTTTTTTCAGTCCTTTTTTTGTTATCGGGAGAGGGAAAGAGTCGTCGTATTCTGGTTTTGAAAGAGAAAGTAGATGTCGGGGAAGATTTCGTCGAAAATCATATGATTTTTGTGTTAAATATTCTATATGATGAGGGGAGTTATGTTTATGTGTTTTTTACCTTAAAAACACCTAAAATAACATATATGGACTTGAGAAAATTTTTTGTTTCAGTGGATTTAGGGTTTTGGGGTGGTTTATTGGCTTTTTGGTGAGTATGGATTGAAAACAGGATTTTGTGTGAAAACAACAAAGAAAGTCGTTTTTCCGGCAACCAAAGTGGCTAGATTCTAGGTTTCTCAGGCGACACATTATTTTTTTTAAATAACTGGAGCAAATGACACATCGTTCGCCCTATTAAACTTGAAGAAAGAGTAAAGGCTCATGCATGGGTTGTTGTTTTATTAGGCCAAGGGTTGGGCCTGGCTTACTAGATCTAGCAGCAACTGGTCTGATTCCTTTTTTTTTTTTTTTTAGTTTTTAAAAAATTATGCATTATTTGTGCATATCTTTTCAAGTAAATTTTGGGTTTATATTTTTATTAGATTGTGATTATATTTTAAATGATATTGGATGTGTTTAGTTTTTAGAGAGGTAGGTATGATTCATTTGTGATTTTTTTTTTATATAGATTAAACTTGTTTTTTTTAACGTGCAACCTTGCATTTTTTTAATTAATTTTCAATAAATTTTATGCGAGTGTCGGTTTCTATTATAAATTTTATGTGTTTTTCTATTACAAATTTATTTTGATTGAAGAATTCATTAAATATAACCAGGTAAATTACCGTTATTGTGATGTTAGATATGTTGATCTTTAATTTTCGCTTGGTTTTTTCAATTATATTTTTTGTTTATTGTTGATGATTTTTTTTCATTGCTTTACACAATGATTACTGAGTTGTTTAATTAGATGCGTGCATAAGTTTTTTGATTTATATTTGAGAATTTTTTTTAGTGTAAAAAAACATGTTGAAGATTTGATATTTATTTTTATGATTTTTTTTTAAATCTTTTATGAAAGTTTCATTGTTTTTAGTTTAGCTCTTAAATCCAAGTTTATAGTGTATTATTATTTTTTAATCTTTGTTCTTTTGATTTTTATCATTTTGTTAATGTTGTTATTCTTTTCAATTTAATTATCTTAAATTTTGTTTTTTCCTTTTGATTTATTTTTTATTGTAATTTTTCATGTATAGTGTTTTCGGTCTTATAACCCGGTTCATGATTTAAAAAGTTAACATTAATTGAATTTTTTTGTTTAATTTTTTTATATTCATATTTTTTTTTATTTTTCTTTCTATAAAATTATTTTATTCTCAATTAATTTCTACTTTGTTAACAAATAAGATCATTAAGATATTTTTAAAATATTATGAAGATATATTTCTATAATATCAACAAGCGTTTGTCTTTTGCATTGAATCATTATTATTTTTTCGATTAGTTTGTTGTCAATATCTTATTTCCTAATGATATTATTAAATTAATAGAGTTTGTTAAACTCACTCAAGCAAATTACATAAATATTATATATTTTTATATTTTAAAAAATATATTTTTATTTTCAATATCTATATGTCAAAACAAAAATTGAACCGCGAGATTGGGCATGCCACCTAATTAGTTAATTACTAGAAGATTAGGCTTGCTAGCGCCCGTTAGTTTAATCGGATGTTTAAAGTGTTGTCAAAGAGCATTTACTGTATTTACAATTGATATTTGCACGTCGTCATCAAGGCATCCTGTGACAGGAGTGTAAATACAAGGGCTAGACTATTGTCGGGGGTTAGTCGTGTGCATTATTCGTCTATTGATAAGACATTTCCTTTAAAATGTCTTCCTAGATGTTTTGAAACCCGTGTAACTGTACATACCTCATTTCGTAGGAGAGGAGCGTCATAAAACGATGCGTTCATCAACTCATTCACAGTTAAATTTAG
>Ga0325400_1005206_pt1 | contig 12208 bp, 11 predicted proteins | sample PopdelMetagenome_2_FD_205662 | JGI IMG/M metagenome (GOLD analysis project Ga0325400, IMG submission 205662) | Populus deltoides microbial communities from Bellville, Georgia, United States - Xylem-PdKOR-R1 | ecosystem: Host-associated > Plants > Phyllosphere > Stem > Wood/Secondary xylem...
AGCACGCCTGCGGACGGACGGTGCAGCTGTCGCAGTCGATGAGCACCTGTGGGCCTCCCTCGTCGGACCGGCCCCAGGTGGCCGGTGCTCAGGACTCAAGCACCCACCTCCGACACGAGGGTCGAACGGACGTTCGAGCCGAGGTCCTCCTCACCGCACCACCCCACCGCGACACCTGGGGACACCTGGGGACACCTGGGGACACCTGGGGACACCCGTCGGTGTCACGACGCCGTCCCCGGATCGGTGCAGCCGTGGTGTCCGGAAACGGCTGCTCCCACCCCCACGAGCGGACACCCACGGGCCCACCCACGGGCCCACCCACGGGCCCACCCACGGGCCCACCCACGGGCCCACCCAGACTCAGCCGCCCATGGTCCCCGTCCCCGGCGCCCCGTCGAGGCGTTCGTACCGCAGGTGCACGGTCCCCTTCGCCCCGGCGACGGGGGGTTCGAGCAGCCGCAGGTTCGTCGGAACCACACCGCCGGCGAACACCTTCTTGCCCTGTCCGAGAGGACGATCGGGTGCAGCCACAGGTCGATCCGGTCGAAGAGCTGCTCGCGCAGCAGCGTCTGCACCAGGTCCAGGCTGCCGACGACGGTGACGTGCTCGTGCCGGTCCCGGATCTGGCGCACCGCGGCCGGCAGGTCAGGGCCGAGCTGCACCGACCCGGCCCACGACAGGTCGGGTTCGCCGCGGGAGGCGACGTACTTGGGCACCCGGTTGAACAGCGTCGCGAAGTCGTCGTCGGGACCGCCCTCCTGCTGCGGCCAGTACCCGGAGAACATCTCGTGGGTACGGCGGCCGAGCAGCAGCGCGTCGGTGCCCTGGTAGGCCGCGATGACCTGTTCGCCGCTGACCTCGTCGACCAGCGGGGCCTGCCAGCCGCCGAAGTCGAACCCGTCGGGATCCTCCTGCGGCCCGCCGGGCGCCTGCCCGACGAGGTCGAGGGTGGCGAACAGTTCGAGGTGGATCAGACCCATGACGACCTCCCGGGAGATTCGGACACGGCACGGACCCGGGGACTCCCTGGAACTCATCGCTGCCAGGATCGGGGGGTGACCACGCCCGAGGACGTCCTCGACGCCGACCCCAAGGTCCAGTTCGAGACGTTCCTGGACCAGCACCGGGCGATGCTGCGGGACGCGCTGGCAGACCTGTCCGAGGACGAGGCCCGAGCCCGCCTGGTCCCCTCGGACACCACGCTGCTGGGTCTGCTCAAGCACGTCACGTTCGTCGAACGCGTCTGGTTCGAGGAGGCGGTGACGGGCCGCTCGCGCCAGGACCTGGGTCTGCAGCCAGGACCGGCGGAGTCGTTCGTGCTGGACCCCGAGGACACCGTGGCGACCGTCCTCGAACGCCACGAGACCGTCTGCACCGCAGCCCGTCTGGCCGTCGCCGACCTGTCCCTGGACGACGTCCTGACAGGGAACCGGCGGGGCCCGCTGCCGTTGCGCTGGGTCTACCTGCACGTCCTGCGCGAACTGGCCCAGCACTGCGGCCACGCCGAGATCCTGCGGGAGCAGATCCTGGCCGCACGCGTGTCGTAGCGGGGTCGTGTCGGACCCCTCGCCTACCGTCCCCCGCATGCCCGGCCAGAGTTTCCAGACCAGTTTCGAGGACCTCGGACAACCCCTGTCCGACGTGACCTTCGTGGTGCTGGACCTGGAGACGACGGGCGGGCCGCCGTCGGGCGCGGAGATCACCGAGATCGGGGCCGTGAAGGTCCGCGGTGGCGAGGTGCTCGGCGAGTTCCAGACGCTGGTGCGCCCGGCCTCGGCCATCCCGGCCTTCGTGCAGGTCCTGACCGGCATCACGAACCGGATGGTCGCGGGGTCGCCCACCTCCGCGCAGGTGCTGCCGAGCTTCCTCGAGTTCGCCGGGTTCGACCGCGGCGCGGTGCTCGTGGCGCACAACGCCCCTTACGACGTGTCCTTCCTCAAGGCGGCCTGCGCCCTGACCGACCGGCCGTGGCCCAAGCCGCGGATCGTGGACACCGTGGTCCTCGCCCGCCAGCTGGTCGACAAGGACGAGGCCCCGAACCGCAAGCTCGGCACGCTGGCCCGGCTGTTCGGCACGACCACCACCCCCGACCACCGGGCCCTGCACGACGCCCGCGCGACGGTCGACGTCCTGCACGCCCTGCTGTCGCGGGTCGGCAACCGGGGCGTGCACTCCCTGGAGGACCTGACCGCGTTCGCGGCCACGGCCCATCCGTCGCGCCGGGAGAAGAAGCACCTGGCCGTGGGGCTGCCCTCGGCGCCGGGGGTCTACCAGTTCCGGGACGCCACCGGGCGGGTCCTGTACGTGGGGACGTCGGTGGACGTGCACCGGCGCGTCCGGTCCTACTTCACGGCGTCCGAGACGCGGCCGCGGATGACCGAGATGGTCCGCGCGGCCGCCACCGTGGTCCCGATCGTGTGCGAGACGCCGCTGGAGGCGCGGGTGCGGGAGATCCGGCTCATCGCCGAGCACGCCCCGCCCTACAACCGGCGCTCGAAGAACCCCGAGAAGGTCAGCTGGGTGAAGCTGACGACCGAGGCGTGGCCGCGGCTGTCGGTGGTCCGGCAGGTCCGCGACGACACCGCCGACGGCGCGGCCTACCTCGGTCCGTTCCGCTCGGCCCAGACGGCGGAGCTCGCGGTCGCCGCCCTGCACGACGCGCACCCGCTGCGGCAGTGCACCCGCAAGATCCCGAGGAAGCCGAAGGCCGACGGTCCGGGGGCGTGCGTACTGGCCGAGATCGGCCGGTGCGGCGCCCCCTGTCTGGGCGCCGAGCGGGGCGGGCAGGACGCGCACTCGTACGCCGAGGTCGTGGCCGACGTCCGGGACGCCCTGCTTGAGGACGCCCGCCCGGCGTTCGCGACCGCCTCGAAGCGGCTGCGGCAGCTGGCCGAGCAGCAGCGCTACGAGGAGGCCGCCTCGACCCGGGACCGGCTCGAGGCGTTCCTCGGCACGGCCGACCGGGCGCAGCGACGGCGACCGATCGCCGCGGCGCCCGAACTCGTGGCGGCCCGCCGCTGCACCCCGACCCCGGGGTGGCCGACGGGCGGTTGGGAGGTCGTGCTGATCCGCTACGGGCGGCTCGCCGGGACGTGCCTGACCCCGCGCGGGGCCGACCCGATGCCGCACATCGCCGCGCTGCGGGCCACGGGCGAGGTGGTCCCCGAGCCGGGCCCCGGCCGCCCGGGGTTGCTGGTGGAGGAGACGGACGTCCTGCTGGGCTGGCTCGAACAACCGGAGGTCCGCCTGGTCAGCGTGGAGGAGCCGGACGTCTCGCCGTGGACCTGCCCGGTGCGCGGGGCGGGGTGGGCCCGCCACCACCTGCAGGAGGGGACCGCAGCGGTAGCCTCTCCCGCGTGATCACCGCCATCGTCAACGTGGCCTGCGACGGCCGTCGGATCCCCGAGGTCGCCCAGGCGCTGGCCGAACTCGACGGCGTCAGCGAGGTCTACTCGGTGACGGGCGAGATCGACCTCGTCGTCATGGTCCGCGTGCGGGAGCACGACCACCTCGCCGACGTCATCGCCGGCGGGATCTCCCGCGTCGAGGGCGTGGTCTCGACCACGACGAACATCGCCTTCCGCGCCTACTCCAAGCACGACCTGGAGCAGGCGTTCGCCCTCGGTTTCGACTGACCGCTCAGGACGCCGAGGCCCGCACCCACCGCTCGAGCACGTCCGCGGCCGCGCCCGAGTCCAGCGACCCCTGGGCGAGCCGGACCCCTTCGCGCAGGTGGTCGACCAGGCCGACGGCCGGGTCCACCGCGTCCAGCGACGGCGAGCGCACCCCGGCCGCGACCATCGCCGCGGCCGCGTTCAGCAGCACCGCGTCCCGCACCGGCCCCTGGGCACCGGCGAGGAGGGCGCGGGCCACTCCGGCGTTGAACTGGGCGTCCGCGCCTCGCAGGTCCTCCAGCGTGGCCGGCGCCAGGTCGAACTCGGCCGCGAGGTCGACGACGGTCTCGGAGACCTGACCACCGCTGACGACCCACACCCGGGCCGGGGCGATCGTCGTGAGCTCGTCCAGACCGTTCTCGCCGCGGAACACGAGCGCGGACGTACGACGTTCGGCGAGCACCCCCGCGACCAGCGGCGCGATCCGCCGGTCGGCGACCCCGATCGCCGTCGCACCGGCGCGGGCCGGGTTGGTCAGGGGGCCGAGGACGTTGAAGGCCGTCGGGACGCCGAGCCCGCCGCGGGCCCCGGCGGCGAAGCGCATGGCGGGGTGGAAGACCTGGGCGAAGCAGAAGGTGATGCCGACCTCGACGGCCAGCTCCCCCACCCGCGCGGCGGGCAGGTTCAACCGGACCCCGAGCGCCTCCAGGACGTCGGCGGAGCCCGAGGCGGACGTGGCCGCCCGGTTGCCGTGCTTGACGACCCGGTGCCCCGCCCCGGCGAGCACCAGGGAGGCCATCGTCGAGATGTTCACGGTGTTCGCCCGGTCCCCACCGGTCCCGACGAGGTCGACGATCGGGCCGGGCACCTGCAGGGGGACGGCGTGGGAGAGCATCGCGTCGGCCAGGCCGCGCAGCTCGTCGCTGGTCTCCCCCTTGGCCCGCAGGGCCACCAGGAACCCGGCCAGCTGGACGTCGTTCGCCTCACCGCGCATGACCTGGTCCATGGCCCAGGACGCCTGCTCCGCGGCGAGGTCGCGACCGGCCATCAGCTCGGTCAGCAGCCCCGGCCACGTGGGGGCGGCCGTACTGGTGCCGGGGGTGGTCATGGTGGCTCGGACTCCCTGGTCGGGGGCGGGTGGGCGCCCCGAACCCTACTGATCCCGACCGTGGCGACGACGTCCGGAGGGCCCACCGACACGGTCCACGGAAATCGAGACCATTCCGTGACCACAATCAGTGAGGTAAGGCTTACCATGTACGCGGATCGACGGTGATTCACGCCCGTGACACGGCTCGTGCGCCAGCTCTGCACGACCTGGGGACGACGTGCACACACCCCGTGGCGAACCTCCCCCGACCGGGGGAACGGAGATCTACGACACGTTGTCGGTGGGCCGGGCAGCGAACCCCGGCAGGGGTGGGGCATGATTGGCGCCGTGGCGAGTGCACAGGCTGTCCAGAGCAGTACCCCGAGTCCGGCACACGGGTCCGTGAACCGACCGAACATGGTCTCGGTCGGCGTGATCGTGTGGCTGTCGAGCGAACTGATGTTCTTCGCCGGTCTGTTCGCCATGTACTTCACGATCCGGTCGGTGGCGCCCGAGCTGTGGGAGTCCGGCCCCGAGCTGCTGAACATCCCCTTCTCGACCACGAACACGGTGATCCTGGTGATCTCGTCGTTCTGGTGCCAGTTCGGGGTCTTCGCCGCCGAACGCTTCCAGCCGCGCCGCACCGGCTCCCTGCTGCAGTTCTCCAAGTGGGGCATGCAGGAGTGGTTCATCCTCACCTACATCTTCGGCGGCATCTTCGTCGCCGGTCAGGTCTTCGAGTACGCCGAGCTGGCGCACGAGGGCATGACCATCGCCACGAACGCCTACGGCTCGGTCTTCATCCTCGCCACCGGCTTCCACGGCATCCACGTCTTCGGTGGTCTCGTCGCCTTCCTCATGGTGATCGGCCGGTCCTTCGCCTCGAAGCGCTTCGGCCACCAGGAGGCGACGAGCGCGATCGTCGTCTCGTACTACTGGCACTTCGTCGACGTGGTGTGGATCGGTCTGTTCACCGTGATCTACATCCTGAAGTAACGACACCACCGCCAGCGCAGTTCCCGAACGCCGAAGGAAGCGAGCACCAAACCCGTGACCAGGACCCTCACCGCACTCAGCGCCCGACGGCGCCACCCGATGGCCGTCGTCGTGCTGATCGCGTTGGCGCTCCTCCTCGTCGGTGGCCTCTACGCGGCGCTGGCGCCGCGTGACGCCCAGGCGACGACCGCGACCGCCACCGCGGACGACATCGAGGCGGGCAAGAAGCTGTTCCTGGCCAACTGCGCCACCTGCCACGGCATCAACGCCGAGGGTGGCGCCGTGGTCGACGGCAACAACGCCGGCCCCTCCCTGATCGGCGTCGGCGCCGCGGCCGTCGACTTCCAGGTCGGCACCGGCCGCATGCCGCTGGCCCAGTCCGGTGCACAGGCCCCCGAGGTCGACAAGATCCGCTTCTCGCAGGAGCAGATCGACCAGATGGCGGCCTACATCGCCTCCCTCGCCCCCGGTCCGGCCGTCCCGACCGAGGAGCAGCTCGACGCGAGCAACTTCTCCGACGAGCAGATCGCCGAGGGCGCGGCCATCTTCCGCACCAACTGCGCCATGTGCCACAACTCCTCGGGCAAGGGTGGCGCGCTGACCGCCGGCAAGTACGCCCCCGACCTGACCGACGTCTCCGCCAAGCACATCTACGAGGCGATGGTCACCGGGCCGCAGTCGATGCCGGTCTTCAGCGACAACAACATCGGCCAGGAGGACAAGGCGGCCCTGATCGCCTGGCTCGTCAACGAGAACGGCGACGTGCGCCCCGACCCGGGTGGGTTGACCCTCGGTTCGCTCGGCCCCGTGTCCGAAGGTCTCGTGGCCTGGATGGCGGGCATCGGCCTGCTCATCGGGGTCTCGGTCTGGCTGGGAATGAAGTCGTCCTGATGAAGACAATCGTCAGCGCGAGCAACAACGTGTACGCACCGGACGGGCAGGGAGCATGAGCGACATCGAACGCGCCGACGAGGCGCACGGGCAGCCGGGGACCACCCTGGCCAAGCCCGAGGGCGGCGTTCCCGACCGCTTCGAGAACCCGGGTCTGCCCCCCCACAAGCACCGCATGGGCGACACCGACCCCAAGGCCGCCAAGCGGGCCGAGCACCAGGTCGTCTTCTTCCTGCTGCTGTCCATGCTCGGCTCGATCGGGATCATCGTCTCGATCATCGCCATCAAGTACGACGGCAGCTTCGACCAGGTGAGCCTGTCGACCAAGGCCATCGGCCTGTCGATGTTCCTGTCGCTGTTCGCCCTCGGCATCGGCGCCGTGCACTGGGCCAAGACGCTCATGCCCGACGACGAGCGCATCGACATGCGGCACCGTCAGCGCGGCACGACCGCCGAGCGCGAGGAAGCGGTGAACATCCTCAAGGAGGGTGCCGCCGAGGCCGGCCTGGGCCGTCGTCCGCTCATCCGCAACACCCTCATCGGGGCCCTGGCCCTGTTCCCGATCCCCGCGGTCTTCTTCTTCCGCGACACCGGTCCCCTTCCCGGCAACGACCTCTCCACCACGATGTGGAAGGCCGACACCTACCTGGTCAAGGACCCCGAAGGTGGGCGCATCCGCGCCGCGGACGTGACCCTGGGTTCGGTCATGCACGTGCTCCCCGAGGGCATCGAGGAACTCGAGCACCCCCTCAACGAGAAGGCCAAGTCGGCCGTCCTGATCATGCGCCTCGACGCGAGCCTGCTGACGGAGAAGCAGAACAACTGGGGCGTCGACGGCACCGTCGCCTACTCCAAGATCTGCACCCACATGGGCTGCCCCGTGGCCCTGTACGAGCAGCAGACCCACCACCTGCTGTGCCCCTGCCACCAGTCGACCTTCGACCTGACGCAGGACTGCAAGGTGATCTTCGGCCCCGCCAAGCGCCCGTTGCCCCAGCTGCCCATCGCAGTTGACGACGACGGCTACCTGGTGGCAACGGACGGCTTCAGCGAAGCCGTGGGCCCGAGCTTCTGGGAGCGCGGATGAGCACCATCGACAAGACCGTGAACCAGGCGGCCGGCGGCGTCGCCAACTTCGCCGACGACACCGTCGGCGCGAGCAAGGTCGTCAACGGGTTCGCCCGCAAGATCTTCCCCGACCACTGGTCGTTCATGCTCGGCGAGATCACGCTCTACAGCTTCGTGATCCTGCTGCTGACCGGGACGTTCCTGACGTTCTTCTTCGAGCCCAGTGCGGCCGAGACGACCTACCAGGGCAACTACATCCCGCTGGTGGGTCAGCACGTCTCCGAGGCGTACGACTCCGCCCTGCGGCTCTCGTTCGACATCCGTGGCGGTCTGCTCATGCGGCAGGTCCACCACTGGGCGGCGCTGGTGTTCGTGGCGGCGACCGTCGTGCACATGGCCCGCGTCTTCTTCACCGGCGCGTTCCGCAAGCCGCGTGAGATCAACTGGGTCATCGGTGTCGCCCTGGCGATGCTCGCGGTGTTCGAGGGCTTCACCGGCTACTCGCTCCCCGACGACCTGCTCTCCGGCACCGGTATCCGCATCGCCCAGGCGATCATCCTGGCCGTGCCGGTGGTCGGCAGCTACATCAGCTTCTTCCTCTTCGGCGGGGAGTTCCCCGGCGTCGACTTCATCCCGCGCTTCTACACGATCCACATCCTGCTGCTGCCGGCGATCATGCTCGCGCTGATCGCGGTCCACCTGATGCTGGTCGTCGTGCACAAGCACACCCAGTACCCCGGCCCGGGCCGGACCGAGGACAACGTCGTCGGCTTCCCGCTCTTCCCGGTGTACATGGCCAAGGCCGGCGGGTTCTTCTTCATCGTCTTCGGTGTGATCGCGCTGCTGGCCTCGTTGGTGCAGATCAACGCGATCTGGGCCTACGGCGCCTACGACCCCTCACCGGTGACCGCGGGTTCGCAGCCCGACTGGTACATGGGCTGGCTCGACGGCGCGGTCCGACTGATGCCGGGGTGGTTCGAGTTCACCCTCTGGGGCTTCACGTTCTCGATGAACATCTTCATCCCGACCACCGTGGTGATCATCTTCGCCCTCGGGTCGGCGATGCTCTACCCGTGGATCGAGCAGGCCGCGACGGGTGACCGTCGTGAGCACCACCTGCTGGACCGCCCCCGCAACCAGCCGACCCGCACGGGCCTGGGCGTCATGGCGTTGACCTTCTACATCATCCTGTGGATCTCCGGCGGTAACGACATCGTCGCCCACATGATGAGCCTGTCGATCAACGACATCACCCGCTCCCTGCGCGTCCTGGTGTTCCTGCTGCCGGCGCTGGCGTTCGTCATCACCAAGCGCATCTGCCTCGGCCTGCAGCGCAAGGACCGCGAGAAGGCCCTGCACGGTCGGGAGACCGGACGCATCGTGCGCCTGCCGCACGGTGAGTTCATCGAGGTGCACGCTCCCTTGTCCGACCTGGAGCGGTGGACCCTGGTCCAGCACGACACGCTGCGTCCGATGGAGATCGAGGACCGCGTGGACGCCGGGCGTCCGGACACGATCTACGGCAAGGTCCAGCGTCGCCTCTCGAAGTTCTACTTCGAGGACCGCGTCGAGCCGGTCACGCCGGCCGAGCTCGAGGCCTCGCACCACGACCACCACGGTGAGCTCGAGCAGGCGCACGCGGACGAGATCGACCGCGCGAGCAACCCGGCCATCGGGACGTCCCAGACGACCCACGGCTGACCACCCCCGCTGAAGGGCCCCGAGCCGGCTGGCTCGGGGCCCTTCGCACGTCCACCCACCAGTTAGGCTCCTGCCCCGTGAGCAATCCCCTCCCCCCCGACAGCCTCAAGGGCAAGCGTGTCCTGATCACCGGTTCCTCCCGCGGGATCGGTGCGCAGACCGCGACGTACGTCGCCGAGGCCGGCGCCTCCGTCGTGATCAACTACCGGCAGAAGGCCGCCCGCGCCGACAAGCTCGTCGCCCAGCTGACCGAGGGTGGCGCGACCGCGTTCGCCGTGGCCGCCGACCTGACCGACCCCGGGTCGGTGACGGCCATGTTCGAGCGTGCGCAGACCGAGCTCGGCGGGCTCGACGTCCTGGTCCTGAACGCTTCCGGCGGCATGGAGTCGGGCATGGCCCCCGACTACGCGATGCAGCTCAACCGCGACGCCCAGGTCAACGTCCTGACCGCAGCCCTGCCCCTGCTCAGCCCCGGCTCGCGGATCGTCTTCGTGACCAGCCACCAGGCGCACTTCATCAACACCGTCGAGACGATGCCGGAGTACGAGCCCGTCGCCCGTAGCAAGCGGGCCGGCGAGGACGCCCTGCGTGCGCTGATCCCCGACCTCGAGGCCAAGGGCCTGGAGTTCGTGGTCGTCTCCGGCGACATGATCGAGGGCACCATCACAGCGACCCTGCTCGAGCGATCCAACCCCGGCGCCCTGGCCTCCCGCAAGGAGGCCGCCGGCAAGCTCTACGACGTCGCCGAGTTCGCCGCCGAGGTGGCGCTGGCCGCCGTCGAGCCCATCCCCGCCGACCACACCCGCTACGTCGGGGACATCGCCAGCTTCACCGGCTGAGGCGTCCACGGGGTGGGCTCCTGGAGGCAACGAGCCCACCGCCGAACCTCAGACGGCCTCGCGCCGCCGCAGCCACAGCAACGCCACCCACGCGAACGGCACCCGCACCCAGAACGTCAGGGCGCGGTGCAGCAGGGCGGCCGACAGGGCGTGGGTGGGGTCCATCCCGGTCGCCACGAGCCCGGCGGCCAGGGCGGCCTCGGACGCCCCGATCCCCCCGGGGACGGGGATGGCGGCGGTCACGGCCGAGCTCCCGACCACCACGAGCACCAGCAGCCACACGGAGGGGTCTCCCCCGACGGCCCGGGCGCAACAGGCCAACGTCGAGGCGAAACCGAGCGGCACGGCGAGGTGGCCGAGCAGCGCCACGACCACCCGCACGGGGTGCGTGAGCACCCGCCGCAACGCCGGCCACTCCGCCCGCACCGGGTCGAGCACCTTCTCCACGACGAACGACCGCGCCCGCGGCCAGGACCGGACGACGACGAACCCGACGAGCACCACGACGACCGCACCGCCGAGCACCGGCCAGGGCAGCGTCACCCCCTGCTCGGGGTCACGTCCGGCCAGCAGCAGGCAGCCCACGATCAGCACACCGGTGACCAGGAACGACGTCGACTGGACGATCCCGATCGTCGTCGCCGCCACAGCCAACGGCATCCCGCGCCGCTGCAGGTACCGCACGGTCAGCGCGACCCCACCCGAGCTCGACGGCGTCATGAGGTTCACGAACGACGTCGCAAGCCAGACCAGGCAGGTGCGCACGACGGGGATCCGCACGGGCGACAACGCCGTCATGGAGGCGACATTGCCGAACAGCGGCACGAGGGAGCAGAGCGCGGCCACGACCAGCCAGGAGACGTCGGCTGTCCGCAGCCGCTCCCCCAGGTCGGCGGCCTCGAGCCGGCGGGTCAGGACCACGACGGCGGCCACGGTCGCGACGAGGAGGATCACCCGCCAGACGCGCCGGGCCACCCCGGGGCGTCTCAGGCGGACAGCGCGGAACCCTGCTGCCACTGCTGGTACGTCTCGTTCCACACGTTGAACCCGTTGCCGGGTTCGATGGTGCGGTCGCTGCCGGTGTAGGTGACGACATCACCGACCTTGGTGTTCTCGAACATCCACCGCGCGTTCTCGGTGCTCATGCCCGTGCAACCGTGGCTGACGTTGGCCCGCCCCTGCGAGGACACCGACCACGGCGCGGCGTGCAGGAACTCCCCCGAGTTCGTCAGCCGCATCGCGTACTTCACGTTGACGTTGTAGTAGTTCGGGTCGTCCTGGCCGATCCCGGTGGTCTCGGAGTTCATCTCCCGCTCGGCCTCGAGGCTCATGACGACCTTGGTGCCGCTGCGCGTGACGAACTTCCCGTCGTGCCCGGACAGGCCCAGGGTCACCGGGATGGTGTTGATCACCTCGCCGTCGCGGGTGACGGTCAGGGTGTGGGCGTTGATGTCCACGGAGGAGATCATCGCCGACCCGATGGTGAAGTCGATGGCCCGGGTCGTGCCCCACACCCCGGGCGACACCTCCAGCGACCCGAGGTCCAGGCCCAGGTGCACCGAGGAGTGCGCCGGCCAGTACTGCTCGGGCCGGAACTCGACCTTGGTCTCGGACTGCCAGTTCCACGACCCCACGACGGGGTCGGGCGAGGCGGTGACGACCATGTGCTGCTCGACCAGGGCCCGCTTGTCGTCGGCGATGGGCGCGTCGAAGGTCACGATGATGGGCATCCCGACCCCGACCTCCGACCCCTTCAACGGGGCGACGGCCGGGAAGGCCGTCTCGGCGGGGGTCAGCGTGGTCAGGGTCGCGTCCTGTGTGGTGGCCGCGCCGTCGGCGTTGGTGGCCACGGCGTGCACGGCGTAGGCGGTGCCGGGGGCCAACGCGGCCGACGAGGTCCACGTCGTCCCGGCGGCATCGACGGCTCCGGCGAGCACCGTCCCGTCGGGGGCGGTCACCGTCACGTCGGTCAGGGTCCCGCCCGCGGCCACGACGCTCACGCTGGC
>Ga0325400_1005207_pt1 | contig 12207 bp, 12 predicted proteins | sample PopdelMetagenome_2_FD_205662 | JGI IMG/M metagenome (GOLD analysis project Ga0325400, IMG submission 205662) | Populus deltoides microbial communities from Bellville, Georgia, United States - Xylem-PdKOR-R1 | ecosystem: Host-associated > Plants > Phyllosphere > Stem > Wood/Secondary xylem...
AAAAATTTAAAAATTACTAATTTCTTAATATTTCATATGTCTTGAAAAAAAATAATGCATGGAGAGCAAATTTGAGTTTGGTTTAGGCTTCCTTAATTGCCTTGGCCTTCCTATTCCCTCGCGGTCTTACTATCATTTCCACCTTTCCTCTCAGCAGCGGGACTGACCCAGCAACCGAACCCCCACTCCTTTTATTTAGTCAGAGCAATACAAGCCTCATCTCTCCACTATCAAAAAAAAAAAAAAAAAAACAAAGACGACCGGGGAGTTTCAAGTTTTTTTACCATCATTGAAAAAATCTATTTCTAAGCTATATTCAAGAACCCAAGAAGACTTTTGAAGAGGAGACATTGCTAAACAAATCCTTCTAGCTCCAAGACTGCAAGCCTCTCATGTTTTCTTCCCTGCTCTGCCATTGTTTCAGAACTAATCCTTATTGTCAAACTATTGGAGGCAAGATTATCAAACTATTGATAGTTTATTTTGATTCTGAAAATAAGAGAAACCAGTCGACCAACTAGAATAAATTGAGTCAATCGATCGGTTTAGTCGGCCGAATATTATTCCTGTTTAGATTAAGATTTCCTTGTGTTAATTTAATTCCTTAATTGTCTAGAATTTTATACATATAAAAAGGATTGTAATTCTTTGTAATTCAATATTATTAAGTAGTAACAAAAGAGAGAGAATAATTAAGAGAGTTTAGAGAGAAACACATACTAAAGTATACTTTCCTCTCAATCTTTTTCTTGTTCTTGAGTTTTTTGACTTAGTATTACTGTTTGTGACCTAATACCACACCAATTATTCTTCCAACAAGTAGTATCAGAGTTTACGTTTGATTATTTGACATGATAAATCAAAACTTATGATCATTTCAATGCCCTAGGTTGGCAAATGACAACTATGAAACTTGGTGTATTTGAGTAATAGCTTGACTAGGTTCTTAAGATATATAGGAGATGATTGAAAAAGGCTTTGAGGAGCCTATAGATGAAGCAACGTTGACTTCAGCTCAAAGGGAGGCTGTGTAAAGGCACGAAGGAAGGATCAACAAGCACTAGCAATATCCACCAATATCTGGATGATGTCATTTTTGAGATAGTAGCCAACACAACCACCGCCAAGCAAGCATGAGAAGTTTTGCAAGAATTAAACTAAAAAGCTAACAATGTGAGAAAGGTACAAAAACAAAAGCTACGCAGTGACTTTTAAAAGTTACATATGCTTGAATCAGAAAATATTTCAAAATATTTTGCAAGAGTATTGGCAACATATAATCAAATGAAGAGATATAGGAAGAAGATTAAAGAGACACGTGTGGTAGAGAAGATCCTGCGCTCACTACAAAAGAAGTTCCATTATGTTGCAGTTTGATAGAGGAGTCACAAAATATGAATTTTCTTTCAATACAAGGTCTCATGGGAAAATTACAAGTCCATGAGGAAAGAGTCAATGAGATTTAAGAGGATGTGGTTGCACAAGCACTTTTTTTAAAGCAAGATAATTCTAGATATTTTTAAAGGAGTAAAGGATATGAAGAAAGCATAGGAAGAGGAAGAAGAGGTAGATTTGAAAAAGGAGGCAGTGACACCCTGAATAGGTTAATCGATCGACTGCATGAGGTAAATTGATCGACTGGTTCAACTAACAATGGCAATCCGAGACCCAGGTTTGACAAATCAAAAGTTAAATGCTATAATTGTCAAATGATAGGTCATTATGCTATGGATTGTTGGAGTCTAGCCAAGAGAGTTGAGGAGAATGCAAATCTAGTGATAGAAAGGAGAAGGAAGCCACCCTATTACGAGTGTATGATGAGAGAATGAAAAACAAAGAGAACATGTGGTATCTAGACAATAGAGCTAGCAACTATATGTATGGAGACAAAGAAAAGTTCATGGAGCTTGATGAAGCAATTAGAGGTAATGTCACCTTTGCGAATCATTCAAAAGTCGCCATCAAAGGAAAATATATGATTTTGATTAAATTGAAAGATGGAAGTCATCAATTTATTGGTGATGTATATTATATACCAACAATAAAAATCAACATATTGAGCTTTAGACAAGTGTTGGAGGAGTATGAGATTAAAATAAAAGATCGTACTTCGACATGACTTGACACTAAAGGAGCTAGATTGCAAAGGTAGCCATGACAAAGAATAAAATGTTCTTGCTAAACATAGAGACTTATGTGCCTAAATGCCTAAGTGCATGTGTGAATGATGAGACTTGGCTTTGATATATGAGACTTGGACATGTAAAATTTGATAGCATGAAGATGATGGCATAAAAGGAGATGTTAAAGGGTATACCATCCATTATACATCCAAATTAGTTGCATGAAGGATGTTTAGTTGGCAAACAATTTTGCAAAAGCTTTCTGAATGAATCTATATCAAAAGCAAGTCAACCCTTACAAGAAATACATGTCGATGTTTGTGGTCCTATTAAACCATGTTTGTTTGGTACAAATCTGTATTTTCTACTTTTTATTAATGATTGTAGTAGAAAAACTTGGGTATACTTCTTAAAAGAAATGTTTAATATGCTTAGCTGTTTTAAGAAGTTTTAGACATTAGTTGAAAAACAAATGGTTATTCTATAAAATCACTTAGGATGTGTAAGGGGATGAATTTTGTTCTAATAATTTTAATGAGTTTTGTGAAGATTATGGTATAAAAAGGCTCATAATGGTGCTTAGATCCCCACAACAAAATGGTATGGTAGAGAGAAAGAATAGAAGCATTGTTAACGTGGCAAAAAGCATACTCAAAACAAAGAAGATGCCTAACGAGTTTTGGGCTAAAACTATAGATTGTGCTATCTACTTGTTAAATAGATGTCCTACTAAAAACTTGAATGACATGGCTCCACAAGAAGCATGGAATGGAAGAAAGCCAAATAATTCTCACCTGAAAGTTTTTGGGAGCATTAGCTATGTAGATGTAAATGATCAAGGACCAAACTAGATGACGAGCAAAAAACTTATCTTTGTGGGCTATGATAAAAAGTCCAAATGATATAAGCTTTACAACCCTAATGAAGGAAATATGATGATTAGTAGAGATGTTGAGTTCGAAGAAAGAGCATAGGATTGGAAGGTAGATGATGATGAAAAATATAAATTCTTGCCGATTATTGATAAAAATAAGGTAATATATGAAGATCATCAAGAACATATAATTACACCTCCACAAATTCCAATGAGCTCAATTTCTCTTTCTTCATCTTCTTATAGTGAAAGCTCGAGTAATGCACTCTACAAAGTCCACCAAGAAAGATGAAGAGCCTTGATGACTTATATAAGGTAACTAATCCTATTGATGATGATGTAACATTATATTTCCACCTTGCTACATGTGATCTTATAGTGTTTCAAGAAGCAATAAAATATGTAATATAAAAAATTGTTATGGATAAAAAGATTGCATCAATTAAGAAAAATGACATATGAATGAGGAGACACTGCCAAACAAATCCTTCTAGCTCCAAGACTGCAAGCCTCACATGTTTTCTCCCCTGCTCTGCCATTTTCAAAACTAATCCTTATTGTCAAACTATTGGAGGCAAGATTATCAAACTATGGATAATTTAATATAATTTTTCCCTCTTTTCAAGAACAAAATCATTTTCTCTATTTTTCATATATCTGCTGTCTATATAATTTCGTCAATATGCTTTAACAATTTAATATAATTTAATATAAGTATTCTCTAGATTTCCAAATATAGAAGTATATAATTCAAATTGAAAATATTTTATATCCTTAAATAGAAAAACATAATCGACTAAAAATAAAATCCTAATATACCGAATATCCTAATAAGTCTCTTTTCTATTTAAATAAAATTATTTTTTTGAGAAATCCTTAACAATTAAATAAACATAATTTATTCTAAAATAATGAAATTTCCATCCCCACAATCATATTTTCCAAAAAATTAAAGCTTGGAGTGAAATTTTGAATTTTTTTTTTAGGCTTCCTTAATTGCCTTGGCTTGAGCCATAAAACAAAGAGCAATTTTGAAATTTCCCAGTTTAATTTTTTTTTTAATTTCTTAATTTCTTATAAACTTTCAAAATTTCCACTACTAGAAAATCGACGAAAACCAACGGAATTACCGACGGACTTTTTTCATCGGTAATTTTTACCGATAGAAATAATTCCATCTCTGATTCTATCGGTATCTACCAACAAACAATTTCCGTCAGCGATATGGTCAGTATATACCGACTGTATCGCCAACGGATTATATAGTTTTTTTGAAAAGTGTAACGGTGTGATGACATGGATTTTTTTCAGACGGTTTTACCGACATAATAACCGAGGGATTCAAACCGGGATCTCCGTACAGTGATGTCGCACAGTCACCGGCGGACTCACTGACGGGTATACCGATGAAAACATTTCGTTGGTGATTCCACCGGTAAAAGCTAATTTATAATTATATACCCACTCTACCGACAATACTCTCTTTCTCTATTTCTCCTTCTTCTTCCCCATCCCAACTCTCCCCTCCCAGACTACAACCAACCACCCATCCCAACTCTCCCCCTCTTCTCAACACAAGCAGCTCAAGTTTCTTATACTTTTGTACGTGGTCACAACATTCGTTTCCCGATCAATTTATTATGGATTTTATTATTTTTTGTAAGTAAATCTATATTTTTTAGTTTTAACATTTAAATGTCAATTTTATTATTTTTTATTGTTTTTTAGTATATGTATTTTGTTAACGTATGTACTTGTTTGATTGTTATTTGTCAAAGAAACTTGTAGTATGAATGCATAATTTTGTAGTTGTTATAGTTTGTTTTAGATTTTATCAAATTGTATTTGTTTGTAGATTGTTGAAACTTTATTTAAATTACACCGAATTAGATGTGTTGCGATGAAATAAATAATAGCTTGTTGTTTTAATTTTTATCAATTCTATTATGAAGTTGTGATTTCCATAAATTTATATATGTATAAATTTGTATGGACGTTGATAATTGATAATTGATAATGAATATTTAACATAAGTGTTTTTTTAGTTTGTTGGATAATGTCGGGGCAAACCAATATTTTTGTAAATTTATTTACGTAACATAGTTAATTAATACATGTTGTCGTCATAATTTTATAGAGGTTCGATAGAAGTCATGGATGTATCGGAACTCACCCCAAGGATTGCGGAGAATGGATTATTGTAATGGGTTTCAGGGTTTTATTAATTTCGCAACATCTATTCCAAGGAATTTTACTGATGGCGGTATTAGGTGTCCATGTAGGAAGTGTCAAAATAAAAAGTTTCTGCATCAAGATGTTGTACGATGCATCTTCTAACCAAAGGTTTCATGGAGGATTACCTGTGTTGGTATGCACACAGAGAACTATTTGTTCCTAATAAGAGCATGGTAGAAAGGGTGGTTGGGTCAACTTCTAGTGCTAGCAACGTGCATGAAATTGGAAATGACAATAGCAATCCTTACAAGAATATGGTTATGGATGCAATGAGAATGAGTGAAGGTAATGTCAGTGAATGTCCAATCGTAAAAGAAGAAGCTAATGCAGATGCAGCAAGGTTTTTTAATATGTTGAAAGATTTTGACGAACCATTATGGGATGGTTGCACGAACCACCGTAAATTATTGGTTGTAGCACAGGTGTTCATTGTCGCACCCTCGCGACGAAGCGCGGCGTCGCGGTGATCCTCGATTGGTTTCGGGGTCTTTGTTGTTTGTGTAAAAGGGAGTCGCCACCTAGTATTATAGTCACTAGGAAACCTAACTGATATTTCAGAGATTCTAAGGCAAGGGACTGGTTGCGTAAAGGAAAGGTATTAGCAACCCTAGTACGCCCTACCTAAGGTAAGCTGCTTGGTGTTTGGTTTGTCTTATAATTGCTATGGTGTTGGTGTTTTCTAATTCCATCAGTTTTTTTAGGTTTGATTCTAACTAAATTTATTAAGATAGAAATCCAAGGAGATTCCATGTGCTTTAAAAGCTCATTTTTCCCTTGGTATTTCAAGAGTTTACGACTCGTAAATCGCAAGGAGGAGGGATAAAAATTTAGAAATTTAGGGCGCTTTAAAAGCCTATTTTTGCCTTAGTGTTTCATAATCTCACGGTTCGTAAACCGTGAAGTGAAAAAATTGAAATGTCCTCAATTATAATCGAGGCTTCTTTCAATGATGTGTAATGACTTATTATCCCTAGAAAATTATTTTGGATATTTACCACTTAGGGTTTCTTTATCCAAATATTAACAGTGAATAATAACAAATTATTCCCAATGATATTTGGATATTCGTCCCTTAGGGATTTCTTTATCCAAATATTAGCGGTGAATAATAGATAAATTCCCCCAAAATAAGATTTTTATATTTTTGGAATATTGGCCAATACCCTTTGGAGTTTTACAAACATGTTGTAAAATCCAGAAATGCAAGAAAATATTATTTGTTGTGTTTAAGAAATCCATGCGAAAACACATTTTCAAAACTTCAAATATTTGTTTTTTTTTATATATAAAAGACGTTCAAAACATGTTAGGGTATTGGTCGTATGCAACACACACAAAAAAACATTTTTTATATTTTCTGTCAAAAACACATACATTGCATTTAATCATAATTAAAGTCAACAAACCATACATTAGTCAAATTCTTAAGGCTTTAATAAATCAGTTATTAAATCCCAAAAAATATGTAGAAACATGTTCTTACATTTTCACAGGAAATACAACATGATTTTATTTGTCCTTGAGATATTTGATTATATACAAATTAAAACATTTTTTTTCTTTTTTGATTTTTTTTTACATTTACAAAGAAACACGCACATATTCTTTTTTTATTATGTTTTTCTCCTGCATTCACATTTACATGTTACCAATCACCAAAATTCAACATAAAACAACCAATACATTACACAAATAAAATTACATAATAGCCCCTAAAATTCCAGGGAACTGCTAGGAAGGCTTTTGGACCACAAAACAGTGGCGACGCGTCTTTTCCTCTCGCCACAACCACTGGCGGCGCGTGGGTTCACGCGCCACAACCCAGCGCCGCCGCAGCCTGAACCTGTGAACGGGTGGATCTGGCTTAGCTTCTTCTCCTCTTCACTTTCCTATCGGCGGTGGCTTTCACCGTGACCTGCAATAAGGAAAAAAAATACAGGCAGTTGATTTTAAACCATTTCTTTCTTTTTCAGATCTGCTCTCGGTCTTCCCTCTTTTTAGATATGTTTCTTCTGTAGATCTGTTTTTTTCTTTGTTTCACCTTCTTCTCTGTTTCAGGTGGCCAGCAGCAAGGAGGAATGACCAAGAAGGGGGCGTCACTACTGGGGAAAGGAATAGTGGTGGCTGGCCTTGCTGCTGCTTATCTGTGGCCGTTACTGTTGAGGAGACTAAAAGGGAAGAAAACGCTGATGGTGGGTTTCTTTCGGGTTGTGAGATAAAGAGATCGGGGAAGATGGAGATCCGGTTGTGGTTGGCGAGTCTTTTTGGTCTTGGTGAGCTGAGAGAGGAAAGGCTGGTGTATTGTAGGGGAAAGAGAGGTGAGGGAGGAGATTAGGTTTTGGCCGGCTGAGAGAGAAGATTGTTGATCTATGGCCGGCTGAAGAGGGAAACCGAGAATTCTCAAAGACCAAAGCAAGGGTTTCTCTGGTTTGGCTAAAAGGAGGAGATCCTGTGAGGGAGAGTAAGCCAGATGAATGAGAGGGGCTGGTCTCTGTGTAAAAAAAATCAAAGGCCAAGGGTGGGGGCGCGACTAGTTTTGGTCGGGAAAAAATATTACATTTAAGTTTTCTCTTTCGGTTGCCCTAAATTTCTCTCTTTAAAATTTTTCTATGTAAATTTTCTCCTCCCCTCTGCATATGGCTGGAGGTTCACTTATATAGAAAATCTCTAAACGTGCTATTTAAGGAAATATTGCAATAATTATTGCAGAGATTGTTTTCTATAACCAGCACCAACAAATCCTATATATATGGTATTTTATATTGTAGTGATTATTTTCCATAACCAGCACGAATCAAATCATATATCTATGGTATTTTATATTGCAGTAATTATATATGATTCAGTAATTATCTCCTTAACATATTGCTTCCTTAATATTAGCCCTGATGCTCTATCTTATCGTCATATGTAAACCTTTCTTTTTTTTTGAAAATTTATCAAAACATGGATCAAAAATTAGGTAGCAACATTCACCATCAAGTCAGATCATGGGTTGAGTGAGGCCAGTTATGACAAGATTATTGAATGGGTGAGAAGTATTTTACATGAAGGGAACATGCTAAAAGAGAACTTTTATGCTGCAAAGTCCATGATGAAACCCTTCAGTTTAGGATACCAGAAAATTGACATATGCCCTAACTTCTGCATGTTATACTACCTTAAAAATGTTGAGCTGACCGAGTGCATGACATGTGGGCATTCCCGTTACAAACCTAGAACCGATAGGGGAAAGACTCCCGTGACATATAAAAAACTTAGATACTTCCCAATCACACCTAGACTGCAGAGGTTATTCATCTCATCAAGAACTGTTGAGCACATGACATGGCACCAATCACATCATGCGGTTGATGGAGTGATGGTGTATCCTTCTGACGGTGAAGCATGGAAACATTTAACAGTGTGCATCCTCACTTTTCAGCTGAATCAAGGAACGTGCATCTTGGGTTGTGTACAAACGGATTCAACCCATTCGGGTCATTTGCTGCTCCTTATTCTTGTTGGCCGGTCATACTGATGATTTATAACATGCCACCGGGGATGTGTATGAGGCTGGAGTTCATGTTTTTATCTATGGTCATACTAGGTCCGAGCAGTCCGGGGTGGAATATAAATGTTTGTCTTCGACCGTTGATTGATGAGTTGACGCAATTGTGGTCCTCTAGAGCTTTGACTTATGATATCTTGAGGAAACAGAATTTTGTTTTGAGAGCGGCTTTGATGTGGACTATCAATGATTTCCTAGCTTATGGAATGGTTTCTGGTTGGAGTACGCATGGAAAACTAGCATGTCCATACTGTATGGAGAACAAGGCATTCACGCTAACAAACGGGGGTAAAGCTTCCTTTTTTACTGTCATCGTCGTTTCTTGCCACCGAATCACAGGTACAAAAAGAACAGAAAGGATTTCTTTGTTGGCAGAGTTGAAAAGGATGTTGCACCCCCGTGTCTTTCCGGTGAAGAATTGCATGATGTTGTGTCAGAGTATGGTGACATTGTGTTTGGTCTCCAATCAGGTAAGCAGAAGTTTCCTGTTTTTGGTTTGACCCATAATTGGGTTAAGCGAAGTATATTTTGGGAGCTTTCTTATTGGAAGACCAATCTTCTCCGCCATAACCTTGACGTCATGCACATTGAAAAGAATGTGTTTGAGAACATTTCAACACCATCATGGATGTAAAGGGGAAGACAAAGGACAACATCAAGGCTAGATTGGATTTAGCGTTGTTTTGTAACCATAAAAATATGGAGTTGGTTTGTGATGGGTCACGGGTCACGAAACCAAGAGCAAGCTTCGTGTTAAAGAAAAACGCACAACTACTAGTCTACAAATGGCTTAAGAGTCTGTGTTTTCTTGATAGACATGCCTCGAACATATCAAGGCTGGTTAATACGGAGGAATGCAGATTATATGGAATGAAGAGTCATGACTACCACATGTTTATGCAAACACTCATCCCATTAGCTTTTTGTGATTTGTTACCAAAGGGAATATGGGATGCACTCACGGAGATCAGTCATTTCTTCAGAGATATATGCTCCAGCAAGTTGAATGTTGATCACATTGAAAGGCTTGAAATGAATATCGTCGAGACAATATGCAAACTTGAGATGATATTCCCTCCATCATTTTTTGACTCAATGGAGCATCTACCCGCACATTTACCATTTGAGGTAAAAGTTGGAGGACCGGTCCAGTATAGATGGATGTATCCATTCGAGAGGTTAGATATTATAGTTGCTATGTAATTCATAATTAAATATATATTTTTTTTTTAATTGATAATTTTTTATTAATTCTATATATGCAGGTACTTGTTCAATCTAAAAAAAAAGGTTAAGAACAAGTGCATGTTGAGGCTTCAATATGTGAGGCATATATTGTTGAGGAGATCTCAACATTTATCTCGTACTATTTTGAACCTCATTTGAGAACGAGGATCAACCGTGTTCCACGGCATGATGATGGTGGTGAAGTGCCTTCAAGTGAGAACTTGTCAATATTCTTCAATCCTAGACGACCCACACCTAAAAATGCCGTAAGGGGAAGATATTTGTTTGAAATAGAGTTCAGACAAGCACACAATTATATCCTATTTAACTATGATGAGCTGAGACCTTTTATTAAGTAAGTAGATGTTCGATTTAAACTTTGTCAAGAGTGTACTATTTCTATATTGTGATATCATAAACTCATATAATTTGGAACAACCTTGCAGGCAACATCGACGATACTTACTGTCCAATAACTCACAACTGACCGAATCCCAGATCTTTCAATTTTAAGATGAACAATTTGCCACGTGGTTTAGAGCATATGTAAGTCCTATCACAAACTCAATTAACTTTACGTCAATATTATAGAATATTCGTTTATTGATTATTGTTGTATTTGATATACAAGGTTTATCAAATGGGAGGTTGTGCTGCTATTTCATTGTCTTTACCAAGCCTGGGCCCTGAAAGAAAAGTCAAGTGCTATAACGGGTATTTTGTCAATGGATATGTCTTTCATACTAAAGAATACGGGCATGGAAGAAAGACATATAATAATGGTGTTTGTATAAAGGGATCGACTTCTAGTGAGTTTGAAGTTGACTACTACGGTAGATTGGAAGAGGTCATCGAACTGCAATATCAGAGTAAGCATAATAGAGTGTTTTTATTCAAATGCTATTGATATGACACATTTGACTAAGGAATCAGAGTAGATCCTCACTATGGTCTTGTTGAAATAACTCAAAAGCTAGACACCGCAACGTAAATGATGTCTTTGTTTTCGCAAAGCAATGCCAACAAGTTTATTACACATACACCCCTTCTTTTAGAAAGGACCGATCAAGAGTTGATTGGTTATCCGTTTTAAAAACCAAACCCAGGGGTCGTGTCAAGGTTGTTTAGGATGAGAACGAAGACACAAGTGTGATATATGAAGTCTTTCAAGCTAGTGAGTTGGTTGAATGTTGTTTTGAGCTCTAGTGGACTAGAGAATGTTGATGAAGAAGATGATAACCACATTGAAGAGTGCGATGAAGTTGATAACAATTCAATTGAGGACGAAGACGAAAATTCTGACTAAATATGTTGTAAAGCCTTTTTTTATAATGTAATATTATGGATGATATTTTGGAATATGAAATATTTCTTTTATAATTGTTTGCTCTTGTTATTGTGTTGTGCGTGCTGTAAGCTTGCAATTCAAACTTTTGTGCAGGAGGATAAATAGGCAATACAATCAAAATACACAAAAAATTTACAGCATTTTGCCACAATCACCGACAACAATACCGACGGACTATGACCCGTCGGTATTTCATAGAGAGTTGCAAAAAAATTACAGCCCCTGCCACAATCAGTGACGGCAATACTGACGATTCTGACCCGTCGGTATTTCACAGAGAGTTGCAAAACAATTACAGCCCCTGCCACAATCACTTACGGATATACCGACGGATATATTGATGCCTACATCGATGAATGGTACACATTCCAATGCGCACGACTGTCAAATTGTCTGGTCGGTTGGCACAGTTACCGATGGATGCGGCAAATCCAATGCATGCGTGCTCTGACACACCGTTACCGACGGACTTCAAAAAATCTGGAGGGATTTTCAAAATTTCGGTGCGAAATTACTGGCATAATTTAATTCCACCGCCAAAAAAATATTATTTTATGTGCCGTTGGTAATTCCGCCCAAAAACTGCAATATAAAACCGACCCCCCCTCCGTGGTTCATTTTTTCACGGCTCCTCTAATTTCTTCTCTTCTCCCCCTTCTCTTCTCCGCTCAGTTTGCGTTTTTCAGTGTAGTTTTATTGTTTTCATTGTTTTATCTCAACATATTAAAAGGTATGTATTCTCCTTTCTTATCTTTGTATTTTCTTTTCTTTTCTTTTTATTTTAATTATGATTATTTTTGTGGTGTTCTTTGTTTTGTGTATTGTTTGTAGATAAAATCTTGAAATCAAC